>JUEG02000827.1_pt1 | contig 10488 bp, 8 predicted proteins | sample 432341 | NCBI WGS metagenome assembly JUEG02 (sample SAMN02953476, study PRJNA257561) | rock porewater metagenome | biome: terrestrial; feature: Opalinus Clay rock; material: porewater; isolation source: Opalinus Clay rock BIC-A1 borehole | place: Switzerland: Mt Terri URL, St-Ursanne ...
TTTGAATATAAATGGCAGTGGGCATATAGAGAAAAATTTGAAAAAGCGGGGTTAACTGCATTATTGGGAAGCGGTTTTGACCCAGGTGTTACAGGCGTTTTTTGTGCATATGCTCAAAAACATTATTTTGATGAAATTCATACGATTGATATCGTTGATGCGAATGCAGGAGATCATGGATATCCTTTTGCAACAAACTTCAACCCTGAGATAAATATTCGTGAAATCACAGCGAATGGACGTTATTTTAAAAATGGTCAATGGATAGAAACGGAACCTCTTTCAGAGAAAAGAGTCTATGACCTTCCAGAAATCGGTCCTAAAAATGTATATCTGATGTACCATGAAGAATTAGAGTCCTTAGCTATCAATATAAAAGGAATAAAACAGATCAGATTCTGGATGACTTTTTCAGACAGTTATCTAAATCATCTACGTGTGCTAGAAAATGTTGGAATGACAGCGATTAAGCCTATCGATTACGAGGGCCAAAAAATCATACCTTTACAATTTTTGAAAGCCATTCTTCCAGACCCTGCATCTCTTGGACCAAGAACAAAAGGGAAAACAAATATAGGTTGCATCATTCAAGGTACAAAAGATGGTAAGCCAAGAACCTATTATGTATATAACGTTTCTGATCATGAAAAAGCTTACACGGAAGTCGGTTCACAGGCTATTTCCTATACAACAGGGATACCAGCAATGATCGGTGCCATGTTAATTATGAAAGGAATTTGGAAAAAACCAGGTGTATTCAATGTTGAAGAATTTGATCCAGATCCATATATGGAAGCCTTAAATAATCAAGGTCTACCATGGCAAGAAAATTTCTCACCTACTTTAATAGATTGAGGCAATCACGATGAACATTAACTTTAATACATTACCATCACCTTGTTATATAGTTGATGAGAGACTTCTGATAAAAAACCTGGAAATACTGGATTCTGTTCAACAACGTACAGGCTGTAATATTCTACTGGCACTAAAAGGATTTTCCATGCATTCTGTTTTCCCATTAGTGGGTAAGTATTTAAAAGGAGTAACTGCAAGTTCTTTATTTGAGGCTAGACTTGGATATGAGAAAATGGGAAAAGAAGTTCATGCCTATGCGCCAGCTTACTTGGAAAAGGAATTTGATGAAATTCTTCATTTGTCTGATCATATTGTTTTTAACTCTTTTAATCAATGGAATAAGTTTAAGGACAAAGTGAAAAGCGTAGGTTCTAAAAATATAGAATGCGGAATTCGCATAAATCCTGAGTATTCTGAGGGTAAAACGGCTATTTATGATCCTTGCTCTAAACATTCAAGACTAGGAGTAACGCTATCTGATTTTAAAGCTGAAGAGCTTGATGGTATTGATGGATTTCATTTTCATACCATGTGTCAACAAAATTCAGATACCCTTGAACGTACGGTAAAAGTGATGGAGGAAAAATTTGGAGAGTATCTTAAAAAGATGAAATGGCTTAATTTAGGGGGTGGTCATCATATTACCCGCCCTGATTATGATATTGAAAGGCTTGTTCGTACGATCCAATATCTAAAGGACAAGTATTTAATAGAGATTTATTTAGAACCAGGGGAGGCTGTTGCGTTAAATACCGGATATCTAGTAACCACTGTTCTTGATATTGTTGATAATGCTATGAAGATCGCCATTTTGGATTCTTCGGCAGCATGTCACATGCCAGATGTATTGGAAATGCCTTACAGACCTGATATTATTGGTGCAGGAAAATCTGGTGAATATGCTTATACCTATAGATTGGGTGGGAATACATGTCTAGCTGGAGATATTATTGGCGACTATTCTTTCAAAGAGCCATTAAAACCAGGAAGTAAGATTGTATTCTGCGATATGGCACACTATACAATGGTTAAGAATAACATGTTTAATGGTGTAAACCTTCCTTCAATAGCAACTTTTAATGAAGAAGAAGGTATTAAAATCATTAAACAATTCAATTATGAAGATTTTGTAACACGCTTATCCTGATTTTCCAGTAACTTAAAAGTGATTCTGGAATCTATAAATGGAGACAAAAGGGTTGTAAGTAATCTAGCTTGGAGGCATACCTCCAAGTTTTTTTATCTCCATCCTAAAAAATGGTAATTAATTAACAAACAATATGAATAAATATTAAAAATAATTCATCCTAAAAATCAGAAATATCAGAAAAATAAAATAATTACACTTTCTGTTGAAATCTCCAAATAAAGATAAGAGAAGGAACAGAGAAACATTCTTGAATTCAGAACACAAGGTGAAATCTTTATCACAAATATTGATTATTAGATAATAATTCATAATTTATGTATAGAATAGTGAAAAAAAAACCAAAAAACATAAAAAAGATTGATAAAAAATATACACACCAATAGAATTAAATGTTATAATGAGTATGACTTATTAGGTAAAAGAAATAATTATGACTGTTGTCAAAATTTGCAAGATAAACATTATTAATGTCGAAATTCGAAATGGAAAAGGGGAGGTATTATGGCAAAGATTTTATTAACTGAGGAGAACTTCAAAAAGCTTGATGAAGTGATCAAAAATAACAAAGGGAAAAAAGGGGCTTTGATGCCTGTACTTCATGAAGCACAAAAGTTATTTGGATGTCTTCCTATAGAAGTGCAAAAGGTAATTTCCGAAAAGTTAAATATGCCAATGGCGGAGATTTACGGAGTAGTTACATTTTATTCTCAGTTCACTTTAGAGCCTAAGGGAGATTTTACAATTGGAGTATGTTTAGGTACAGCCTGTTATGTAAAAGGAGCTCAGAAGATTATAGAAAGAATTAAAAAAGAGATTAACATTGACATTGGAGCAACATCTCCAGATGGTAAATTCACATTAGAAGCTACTAGATGTATCGGAGCTTGTGGTTTAGCACCTGTTCTTACTGTTAATGAGGATGTTTACGGTAGATTAGTGGAAGCTGATGTTCCAGGTATAATAGCGAAATATTAAAGTATAAAGATTTTGAGCGTAAGGAATATATGAATAGTTAACCTTTAATATAGGAGGGATTATTAATGAAATCATTGGAAGAACTGGCAAAAATCCGAGAAGAAGCACTTAAAAAAGTGGATATAAGACATGACAGAGTAGGTACGAGAATCGTTGTGGGCATGGCAACCTGTGGTATTTCAGCAGGAGCAAGACCTGTTTTGATGTCAGCTGTAGAGGAAGTAAAAAAGAGAAATTTACAGGATGTTATCGTAAGTCAGACTGGCTGCATAGGTGTTTGTAGATTGGAGCCTATACTTGAAGTATATAGACCTGGCGAAGAAAAAGTAACCTACGTGGAAATGAACGAAGATAAGGTGAAAAGAGTTATAGCAGATCACATTGTTAACGGCAAGGTAGTTGACGAATTTACAATAGGTTCCGTGAAGTAATTAGATATTCAATTTGTGAGGAGGGAAAACCATGGAATTATATAGATCACATGTTTTGATCTGCGGTGGTACTGGATGTACTTCTTCTGGATCAAAAAATATAGAAGAGGTCTTTAATCAAGAACTAGCTAAGCATGAGCTTTCAAATGAAGTAAAACTAGTAAGAACAGGCTGCTTCGGTCTTTGCGAAGCAGGACCTATTGTTATAGTATATCCAGAAGGGGCTTTTTACAGCCATGTGAAGGATGAAGATGTAGCTAGGATTACGGAAGAGCATTTATTAAAGGGTAGGATTGTAACAGATCTTCTATTTAAGGAAGCCGTGATAGAAGATCAAATTCGTTCAATTAATGAAGTAGACTTTTATAAGAAGCAAAAGAGGGTAGCTCTAAGAAATTGTGGCGTAATTGACCCGGAGGATATCAAGGAGTATATTGCCTTTGATGGATATAAAGCATTAGGTAAGGCGTTAACAGAAATGACGAGAGAGCAAGTAATAGAGACCGTAAAAAAATCAGGACTTCGTGGACGTGGCGGCGGTGGTTTCCCAACGGGCTTAAAGTGGGAATTTACCTACAAAGCATCGGGAACACAAAAATATGTGGCTTGTAATGCTGATGAAGGAGATCCAGGAGCCTTCATGGATAGATCCGTTCTTGAAGGAGATCCCCATGCGATTATTGAAGCCATGGCTATTGCAGGATATGCTGTGGGTGCAAGTCAGGGTTATGTTTATGTTAGAGCAGAGTATCCAATTGCAGTTCACAGACTGCAAATTGCCATAGATCAAGCTAGAGATTGTGGTTTGCTTGGAACGAATATTTTTAATGCAGGATTCGATTTTGATCTTGAGATAAGACTTGGAGCAGGGGCCTTCGTATGTGGTGAAGAAACCGCATTGTTAAACTCAATAGAAGGTAAGCGAGGAATGCCAAGACCAAGACCTCCTTTCCCTGCAATTAAAGGATTATGGGACAAACCGACGATGTTGAATAATGTTGAAACCTATGCCAATATTCCACAGATTATATTAAATGGTGCCGAGTGGTTTGCAAGTATTGGTACTGAAAAATCTAAGGGAACAAAGGTATTTGCCCTAGGTGGAAAAATTAATAATACAGGACTTCTTGAAATACCAATGGGAACCACGATAAGAGAGATTATTTTTGAAATTGGTGGCGGAATTCCAGACGGCAAAGCATTTAAAGCTGTTCAAACAGGAGGTCCATCTGGAGGTTGTATAACAGCTGACCATCTAGATACTCCAATTGACTATGACAACCTTATTGCGTTGGGATCCATGATGGGTTCTGGTGGTATGATTGTTATGGATGAAGACAACTGTATGGTTGACATTGCACGATTTTTCCTTGACTTTACTGTGGATGAATCCTGTGGGAAATGTCCTCCTTGTAGAATAGGGACTAAGAGAATGCTAGAAATATTGGATAAGATTACAGAAGGTAAGGGTGAAGATGGAGACATAGAAAAGCTTGAGAGACTGGCACAAAACATCAAGGTTTCATCCCTGTGTGGTCTTGGACAAACAGCTCCTAATCCAGTTTTGTCAACATTGAAATATTTTAGACATGAGTATGAAGCCCATGTTTATGATAAAAAATGTCCATCTGGAGTATGTCAAAATCTATTAAGCTATGTTATTACTGATGGATGTAAGGGTTGCACATTATGTAAAAAGGTATGTCCAGTTAATGCAATTTCAGGTGAAACAAAGGCATTGCACACAATTGATCAAGATACATGTATCAAGTGTGGAGCGTGTTTAGATAAATGTCCGTTCAAAGCAATTATTCGAAAATAGTGGGATTCCATTCTAAGAGAAGAGGAGAGTGTCGAAAGTGGAAAAAGTTACTTTAACCATAGATAATATTAAAGTTGAAGTGCCTAAAAGCTATACAATACTTGAAGCCGCCAGGACAGTAGGAATTGATATTCCCACATTATGCTTCTTAAAAGACATAAATGAAGTAGGCGCATGTAGAGTATGTTTAGTCGAGGTGCAGGGTGCTAGAGGTTTACAAGCTTCATGCGTTCATCCGGTTTCAGATGGGATGGTTATCAAGACAAACAATAAGAAAGTAAGAGATGCGAGAAAGGCAACTGTAGAATTGATATTATCAAACCATAATAGAGAATGTCTAACTTGCACTAGAAACAAGAATTGCGAGCTTCAAAGCTTGTCAGAATCCTTAAATATAACAGAGATACCTTTTGATGGAGTTCAGGTTGAAACGGTTGTGGATGATAAGTCCCATTCAATCGTAAGAGATTCCAGCAAATGTATTCTTTGTGGTAGATGTGTAAATGTATGTAAAAACGTTCAAGGCATTGGTATTCTTGAGTTTACTAATAGAGGATTTAATACAGAGGTTGCTCCTGCCTTCAACTGGAGTATGGCTGACTCACCATGTATTTATTGTGGTCAATGTATAGCCGCATGTCCGGTGGCTGCTTTAAAAGAGAAAGAAGATGTGGAAAGGGTTTGGGAGGCAATTGAGGATCCTAATATCCATGTGGTAGTACAAACGGCCCCTGCAGTAAGAGCTGCTCTTGGTGAAGAGTTTGGTCTACCCATAGGAACAAGAGTAACAGGTAAGATGGTAGCTTCATTAAAGAGATTAGGCTTTGATAAGGTATATGATACGAACTTTGCCGCTGACTTGACTATCCTAGAGGAAGGTCATGAGCTATTGGGTAGAATTCAGAATGGTGGAAAGCTTCCAATGATCACTTCATGCTCACCAGGATGGATTAGATACTGTGAATTCAATTATCCTGAATTCCTTGAAAATTTATCCACATGTAAATCACCTCATCAAATGATGGGAGCTATAATAAAGTCCTATTATGCAAAAAACAATAATATTGATCCTAAAAATATATTTGTAGTTTCTATTATGCCATGTACTTCTAAGAAAACTGAGTCCGCTAGACCAGAGATGAAGGGTACAGGATATAGAGATGTTGATGCAGTGTTGACAACGAGAGAATTAGCAAAAATGATTAAGCAAGCTAGAATCGAATTTTTAAAGCTTAAGGATGATAAATTTGATCAAGATTTACTTGGTGAATATACAGGAGCAGGCGTTATCTTTGGCGCAACAGGTGGAGTAATGGAGGCCGCATTAAGAACAGTGGCTGAAGTACTTGAAGGTAAGTCCTTAGACAATATTGAATACGGTGTTGTAAGGGGTGTTGAGGGAATCAAGGAGGCAGAATTAACCTTGGGAGGTATGCAAGTAAGAGTAGCTGTAGCCCATGGTACTGCCAATGCCAAGAAGGTTTTGGAAATGGTAAAATCCGGAGAGAAGGACTATCACTTCATAGAAGTTATGGGATGCAGTGGTGGATGTGTAACGGGCGGTGGACAGCCTCAAGTGTCATCTAAGGATAAGATGGATTTTGATGTTAGAATAGAAAGAGCTAAAGCCTTATACGAAGAAGATACTGTTCTAGAAACTAGAAAGTCCCATGAAAATACAATGATTAAAAAATTATATGACGAATTCTTAGGAAAGCCAAATAGTCATAAGTCCCATGATTTACTTCATACCCACTATGTAGCTAGGGAACAATTTCCAACGGCGAAATAGTAAAGTATACTAACTGCGAATTAAAAACTGGTGTAGGTTTTAAAAACCTACACCAGTTTTTTTAAATTAACGTTTACATGGTCTCATTTTTTGCATAATGGTTTATGAGGCAACCTGCTAAAATAATCTTCTTTTCATCTGAGGTCAAGGTTTTGACTTCAAGGAGAATATTCCTATTGCCCTTATCGCTAATTACAAGGGCAGTAATGGTTTCTTTTCCATTAAGGATTGCATCTCTTATGCCTTTAATAAAAATATATTCTCCGATTTGGAATTCACTCTCGGTAGGAGAAATTGTAAAGGGCAGCATTCCCCAGTTAATAAGATTGCTTCTGTATCTCTTTGTAGCATATTCTATAGCGATATTACCTAAACCACCTAGTACTTTTTGACAAGAAGCTGCTTGTTCCCGTGCTGAACCATCTCCTGGCTTCACAGCAAAAATAATACTTCCTATAAGAGTCGTGGTAGCTATCTTGATTAATGCCTCTCTTGTATTATTTCCCTTTCCAACGATTCTTGTGAGTACTTCTTTTAGTTCTTCATTTTCAAGATCTTTTCCACTCTCTAAGAAAGTCCTCCTAGCCATTTCTAGTTCCTGTACTGCTTTGGCTTTTTCGACATACTTTGGATCTTTTCTTGATAATGTAAACTCTGCCAACTTCAGAGGATTTGAACGGTACGAAGAGGTTTCCCCTGAAGGGATAAGCTCATCTGTTGTTGTTATAGGATCATTTATTACAGAGACCATTTTTAATAGCAGGTTATCTGAGAGTGGCGGGATTTCTGGCCAATCAGCAATATTTGGACCATACTTTAAATGCTCTTCAGGTTTTGGATGATTAAAACCATTATAGACTCTGTTATTATAGATTTCTTTATTAAAGGTATAATCAGGAATTGAAGTTTGAATATCTACTTCAGTAGCTGGAGTTAAGAACCCACCGTTTATAGCCGTAGCAGCAATAGACAATGAATCCATCAAAGCAACCGATGCAAGTTGTCCTGAACCTGGTTTCGAACCCTCTCTACTAGGAAAATTTCGCGTTGTATGCCTTATACTAAGGGCATTATTCGAAGGTACATCTCCAGCACCAAAGCACGGTCCACAAAACGCTGTTTTTAATGTTATACCCGCTTCCATTAATTTGGATACGGACCCGTTTTGTATAAGCTCCATATAGATAGGCTGACTAGCAGGGTAAACACCCATACTAAAGTAATCGCTCCCAATGGAATGCTTATTTATCATTTCTGACATCCTATAAATATTTTCAAAGCTTCCACCTGCACAGCCTGCAACAATTCCTTGATCTACCTTGATTCTTCCAGCTACGATCTTATCTGAAAGATTGAATTGTGTATTTGAGTTGTTTATGAGTTTTTGTCCTTCTTCTTCTACAGTTCGAAATATTTCTTTGGCATTTTTATTTAATTCAGATATACGAAATACGTTACTAGGATGAAATGGAAGTGCGATCATGGGCTGTATCGTACTTAAATCTACCCTGATCAATCCATCGTAGTAAGAAATAAATCCTGGTTCTAATTTTGAATAACCTTCTGGACGTCCATGTTTTTCATAATATTCCTTGACTTTATCATCTGTACACCATATTGAACTTAGGCAAGTTGTCTCCGTAGTCATAACATCAATACCATTTCTAAAGTCGATGGATAAACCCTCAATTCCAGGTCCAACAAACTCAAGCACTTTATTCGTAACGAATCCCTTTTTAAATACAGCACCAATGATTGAAAGTGCAACGTCCTGGGGACCAACACCTAGTTTGGGCTCTCCCTCCAAATATATTGCGACAACTTCAGGATAGGTAATGTCATAGGTTTTATTAAGAAGTTGTTTAACCAATTCAGGACCACCTTCACCAACACCCATGGTTCCAAGTGGACCATACCGTGTATGACTATCGGATCCCAAAATCATGCTTCCGCATGAGGACATCATCTCTCGCATATATTGATGTATCACAGCTTGATGGGCGGGAACATAAATTCCACCATATTTTTTAGCAGCGGAAAGTCCAAAAACATGGTCGTCTTCATTGATTGTCCCACCAACGGCACAAAGGCTATTATGACAATTTGTTAGAACATATGGAATTGAAAATTCCTGTAATCCACTGGCCTTAGCAGTCTGTGTAATACCTACATAGGTAATATCATGGGAAGCAAGGGCATCAAACTTTAATTGTAGTTTTTGTGGATCATTTGATTTGTTATGGTTCATCAAAATACGATAAGTCATTGTATTTTTCTGTGCCATATCTTTCTCAAGGGAATTCTCTAACCCTAGGATTGATTCACCATTTTTCAGTAATTGATTAGACAAATCATCGAATGAGATGTGATTTTCATAACCTAATATGGTTTTACCTCTGTACAGATATACACCTTTATCATGGATTTCAACCATTTGTATTCCTCCTTAAATTGCATAAATTAAGATTACAACTAATTGTTTTTATTATACGACAAAGACATCTCATGCACAAGTATAAATGTATACAATTATACAATAAATAATGAATTCTTAAATTGCCTTTATAATTTTACATGTAATTGAAATATACAAAATACGATCCCTGAATGAAATGGAACTGCGATGGTTGGCTGGATAGTATTTAGATTTAATCTGATCAATCCATCGTAGTAAGCAATAAGTCCTTGTCTTGCCCCCATATCATCTAAACTGTTATATATTGGATTGATTATTCCCGCTTTTTTCCGTGAATATTTATGTGCTACGGAGCCATCAGAACAAATAGCCTTACCGCAATTAGTTCTTAGTTTTTTCTAAGGCCTTTTCTTTTTCTCATGGAATTTTGAACAGTCTGAAAATTATTGCTTTCTCAACAACCTCATTACTTTTATATTTTATAAATCAATGATTAATTTAAGAATACCTTGTCCTCAACGATAAAGGCTATCAGGTATCGTATTCCATAACTTGAAATATCTGGAATACTGCACACTGCTAATACTAATAGTAATATCCATTGAATTTTTTTGTTTTTGAAAAACATAACCTGCACCATATTGACCTCTAAATGTCCATCCTTTGCTTTCCACAAATAAAATTATTGAATCGGTACTACCTTCAGTTCTTGTTATATACCTTGCTGAATCAATAGGCGCTACATTATCATCCGACTGCAGGAGTCTTATAATACCTCTGAATATTGGTATTGGATTGCCTTCCTGAAATATAGTAGGTGCAAAGATAAAATAATATACTATTAAAATAAAAGCTATTGCAATGAAAATAATTAGAAGCTTATTTTTCATTTCATTTATCCACTCCTTATAAATCTGGTCCAATAATCTCAATTGTTATTTTTCTAAACACATCACTATTTACTTCGCATTATTCTACAATACACAATATATAAATGATGCGACATTATGAAGGGTTACAAACCCTTCACTACATTTTATGTTT
>JUEG02000382.1_pt1 | contig 10487 bp, 9 predicted proteins | sample 432341 | NCBI WGS metagenome assembly JUEG02 (sample SAMN02953476, study PRJNA257561) | rock porewater metagenome | biome: terrestrial; feature: Opalinus Clay rock; material: porewater; isolation source: Opalinus Clay rock BIC-A1 borehole | place: Switzerland: Mt Terri URL, St-Ursanne ...
CTATATGGTTCCAGGGATTGCACCGCTGGTCTTTTTAGGAGTGATGCTCCTAGCCTATTATCCTACCAAGGTGACATTGCTAAAACTAAATTTAATATGAGGTCGGGGGATGTTAACAATGAAGCATAAATATGCTATTGGCGTGGATTATGGAACCCAATCGGGAAGAACCGTCCTCGTCGAGGTTGAAACAGGAAAAGAGGTTGCTACAGCGGTCAAATCATATACTCATGGGGTAATGGACGAGTATTTGCCAGATGGCCTAAAATTAGAACCGGATTGGGCGCTTCAACATCCTCAAGATTATCTGGAGGTTCTCAGTGAGACGATTCCATCAGTCTTAAAGAAATCTGGCGTCAACGCGGAGGATGTTATTGGGATTGGGATCGACTTTACTGCTTGTACCATGTTACCAACCTACAAAGATGGCACTCCACTCTGCTTCGACGAGGCTTTACAATCGGAGCCTCATGCGTATGTGAAGCTTTGGAAACATCATGCGGCTCAAGAGGAAGCGAATACGCTTAATAAACTGGCGGAGGATCGAGGAGAGAAATTTCTCGAAAATTACGGGGGGAAAATTTCTTCAGAATGGATGATACCAAAAATCCTACAGATTGTTAACGAAGCTCCCGATATTTATGAGTTAGCTGATCGATTTATGGAAGCTACAGATTGGGTGGTCTTTCAACTTACCGGAGAAGAAAAGCGAAATAGTTGCACAGCAGGGTATAAGGCAATCTGGCATAAACAAGAAGGTTATCCTTCCAAAGACTTCTTTAAATCCCTCCATCCAAAACTTGAAAATGTCGTTGAAGAGAAACTGAGTACGGACATTTATTCTATCGGCTCAAAAGCAGGAGAAATCACCCCCAAAGCAGCAGAACTCACTGGGTTAAAGATCGGAACAGCAGTAGCCGTCGGCAATGTCGATGCTCACGTCTCAGTGCCTGCCTTGGGTATGACAGAGGCAGGTAAAATGTTGATGATTATGGGAACCTCAACCTGCCATGTCATGCTGGGGACTGACGAAAGAATTGTTCCAGGCATGTGCGGCGTCGTCGAAGACGGAATTATCCCAGGTTTACTTGGTTATGAAGCCGGTCAATCCTGCGTTGGAGACCATTTTGAATGGTTCGTTGAAAATTGCGTGCCGGCTAGTCTAACCAAGGAAGCGGAAGAACGAGGACTCGATATTCATGAACTACTGACCGAAAAGGCGGAGAAACTCCAAGTTGGAGAAAGTGGACTAATTGCCTTAGATTGGTGGAATGGCAATCGATCTGTCTTGGTGGATGTTGACCTCACCGGAATGATTTTGGGGTGCACCCTTTTAACAAAACCGGAGGAGATCTATAGAGCGCTCATCGAAGCAACAGCGTATGGAACTCGTAAAATCATTGATACTTTCGAGGAAAATGGCGTTCCTATTCATGGATTATATGCAGCGGGCGGAATTGCTGAGAAGAATAAGTTGATGATGCAGATCTATTCTGATGTCACGAACCGAGAAATTAGAATATCAGCCTCTGCTCAAACACCTGCGCTGGGTTCCGCTATGTTTGGAGCGGTCGTTGCAGGGAAAGAAAAGGGCGGGTACGACTCGATTGTTGAGGCAGCCAAACATATGGGTAAGGTTAAAGATGACTATTATAAACCGGATCAGAAGAATGTTGAAATCTATGAATTACTCTATGCGGAATACAATATCCTCCATGATTACTTCGGACGTGGCGCAAATGATGTCATGAAACGATTAAAGAGGATAAGAGCTGGCGTGAAATAATTGGCTTATCATCATATTGGATTAACATAATTGTACATTCACTTTAAAGGAGCTAATTCTATGCTAGAAGACTTAAAACGATCCGTCTGGGAAGCAAACCTAGAACTTCCTAAGAAAGGTCTCGTAACGTATACCTGGGGAAACGTCAGTGGTATTGATCGCCAGAGCAATCTGGTGGTCATTAAACCGAGTGGTGTTGCCTATGATGAACTTAAAGTGGAGGACCTGGTCGTTGTTGATCTTGACGGGAATCAAGTTGAAGGGAAGTTAAAGCCTTCCTCGGATACCTCGACCCATCTGGTTATCTATAGAAACTTTAAGCAGGTGGGTGGCGTGACTCATACTCATTCGAGATGGGCTACAAGCTGGGCACAAGCAGGCAAAGGGATTCCTGCTCTAGGAACTACACATGCTGACTATTTCTATGGGGAAATACCTTGCACACGGGCGTTGACGGCGGAAGAAATACAGGGAGAGTATGAATTGAGAACGGGGGAAGTCATCGTCGAAACGTTCTTAGGCCGAAATCCAAGTCATATGCCCGGAGTGCTTGTGAATAATCATGGACCGTTTACCTGGGGGAAAGATGCCCAAGAAGCGGTGCATAATTCTGTAGTTCTGGAAGAAGTTGCCATGATGGCGTATACTGCCTGCTCACTTACGCCGGGCATTAAGTCGATTGATCAGGTTTTGCTGGACAAACATTTTCTCAGAAAGCACGGTGCCAATGCTTATTACGGACAATAGTTCACGCCCTTTGTCTGAAGTAAAATACAACGTTTCTTTGACTTAATATTTTATTTCATATGCCTAAAAGTGTATGGATGCTCAAGAAAACGAATGAATTGAATCGCGAGAGAATCGTATTTTAAAATTTTTGAAAATGCATGTGGGAGTGATAAAGGATGCTAGATAATAAAAAGTTCGTATTTTGGTTTGTGACGGGAAGTCAGGAATTGTATGGACCTGAGGTGCTTGAAAAGGTAGAGGAACATTCTAGGTTGATGACCAAGGGCTTAGACAATGCTTCAACCATTCCATATCAAATCGTATTTAAGGCAGTTTTAAAAACACCAGAAGGGATTCGCAAGTTGTGTCGGGAGGCGAACGTCGATGAGTCGTGTGCTGGACTTATTACCTGGATGCACACCTTTTCACCGGCAAAAATGTGGATTGCTGGCCTTTCTGAGTTAAACAAACCGCTCTTACATCTGCATACTCAATTTAATCAGGATCTTCCTTGGGGTAATATTGATATGGATTTTATGAATTTGAACCAATCTGCTCATGGCGACCGCGAATATGGTTTTATTGGCGCTCGACTGCGGCTGCCACGGAAAGTGGTTGTCGGCTATTGGGAGGACCCTGACGTATGCCGAAAAATAGGAGCATGGATGCACACGGCTGTTGGGTTCACAGAGGGGCGCCAACTTAAAGTCGCACGATTTGGGGATAACATGCGAGAAGTAGCTGTCACAGAGGGAGACAAAGTAGAAGCCCAGATTAAATTGGGCTGGTCAATCAGTGGATACGGTGTCGGGGATTTAGTAAGATATATTGACGGAGTTTCTGACCCAGAAGTAAACCAATTGATGGAGGAATATGAGACTCTGTATGATTTAGCTTCAGAGGCAAGAGCAGAAGGTTCGCCTCGAGAGTCAATTCGAGAACAGGCTCGCATTGAACTGGCTTTGAAGGCTTTCTTACAAGATGGTGGTTATGGTGCTTTTACCACGACCTTTGAAGATCTGTATGGGATGAAACAGCTTCCAGGCCTAGCAGCACAACGTCTAATGGCTGCAGGCTATGGCTTCGGTGCTGAAGGCGACTGGAAAACGGCCGCCTTGGTTCGTATCATGAAGATCATGGCGGAAGGAAAAGGCACCTCTCTGATGGAAGATTATACCTATCATCTCGAAAAAGGGAATGAAATGATTCTAGGAGCACACATGCTGGAAATTTGCCCCTCCATAGCGGCGACTCGTCCCCGGATAGAAGTTCATCCGCTAGCCATTGGCGGTAAGGCTGATCCTGCTCGATTGGTCTTTGATGGCGCTTCGGGACCAGCAATTTGTGCTTCACTGATTGATATGGGAGGGCGTTTCCGTCTGATTGTCAATGAAGTCGATGCGGTGAAATCACCGCATTCTCTGCCTAAGCTGCCGGTTGCCAGAGTTCTCTGGAAACCTCAGCCCAACCTTCAAGATGCAGCAGAAGCATGGATCCGTGCTGGCGGAGCGCATCACACTTGTTTCTCCTTGAATGTTACGGCAGAGCAACTGATGGATTGGTCTGAAATGGCAGGTATTGAATACTTGTTAATTAACAAGGACACCAATCTGTTGGCTTTCCGAAATGAATTGCGCTGGAACGAGCTCGCCTGGAAATTAAAAGGACAGTGGTGAGGATTCTGTGAATCAATTGGAAATTATTAGCCGAGTTTTTCCGGTTTTATTTCTAATTCTGATTGGTTACCTCCTGGCGGCAATCAAACTCTTCGATTCGAGTTCGATTGCCGTCTTTAAGAAGTTAATCCTGAATATTTGTCTGCCTTCCCTGCTTTTTCTCTCGTTTGCCCATACTCAATTTCGCAGTCAATATCTGATAATTATTGTTGTGATTTTTAGCATATGTCTCTTGATGCTGGTAATTGGCCGTTGGGTCGGTAAAATCCTGGGTATAAAGTCGCCCTACTACGGCTTAATGTTCGGTGGCTTCGAAGCCGGGATGTTAGGATATTCTCTGTTTAGCGTGGTTTTTGGAGAGGCAAACACCTGGAAATTCGCGATTATCGATCTCGGTCAGGTAGCTTTTGTGTTCTTTATCTTAGTGACTCAATTGCTTAAGTTAAAGGACGGGCTCAGTGATCTCCGGGATACCCTGAAATCGTTCTTTAAGTCTCCAGTCATTCTCGCAATCCTATTGGGAGTTTTAATCAGTTCTTTGGGGATCACTACGATCCTAGAAAATAACTATTTCACAGGCTCCCTTCTGAAGGCTCTGAGCATGCTTGCAGCCATAACGGTTCCGCTCATTTCAGTTTCCCTGGGTTATGAACTGATTGTTAGCGTCAAGGATTTAGGCAGGTCGTTAAAACTGTTGTTCCCCAGAGTCTTGGTTTTACTGGCCTTAGCTCTACTTGTAGACAAATTTTTGTTTCGTGATTTGCTGGCGCTTGACCCGATTTTCCGAGCGGCGCTATTTACGATGTTTAGTTTACCCCCGCCCTTTATCATTCCCTTGTTACTGAAAGAAAACGATTCCGATAATCAACAGTTTGTTCTCAATACCTTATCTCTTTATACAGTTGTCTCCTTGCTTTTGTTCCTAGTAGTTATTACTGTGTTTCTACCTATGAGTGGCTAAGCATAAAATGGCTCCAAAGACGGATAATCTTTGGAGCCATTTTATGTGACGTAGTACTTTAATGCGTAAGGGCAATCCATGAATTGCCCCTACAGGAATAGATCAGGAATTTTGATAAACTCCAACCAACGGCTTCACTTCAGTTTCCCAAAGCGTTTTCACAGTTGCTGGATTAAGCATTGGCTTTTTCATCATGGCTTTCAGGAAGTCCTCTTGTTTGCTGGAATTATCATAATTGGAAATCTGAGTCAAAGCAAATTGAGCAAAATCTCTAACTAAAAAGTTGAAAATTTCATCAAGTAACTCCGAGGAGATGGGATTAAGCTTAGAATCTTCCAGGATCAATTGGGCATAAACGATTAAGGTGAACATTTCTCCCAAAGCGAGCATGTAATCGATGTTTTTTAACTGCTCAGGAGTCGGACTGGCCTGTTCTAAGAACGAGCGGAAGAGTTCGAGTTGTTCCTGGAAGATAGAGACATTGGGGACTTGAATTCCTTCATAGGCCAAGTGGTAGTCAGGAAAACGGACGGACGCAAGTTTGCCGGCTTTCTGGCGGAAAAGGTAGGAGTCGTCTGCGGGGTCATCGCGTTTGGGAATAACGGGGTAGTCCACAGGCTTGAAGAAATAATTGTTGATGAATTTGATGACGAGGGCGATATTGACATGAGTCGTGCCTTCTAAACGAGGGATCATGCCGATGTCTCGAATAGCGGTCTCGAAGTAAGTGTCTTGTTCAAACCCTTTGGCAGCGATGGCATCGAGGAGCATTTCAATAATCTTCATCCCTTGAGTGGTTACTTTCATTTTCTGGATAGGATTGAAGAGCAAATAGCGTCTGTCATCATCAGAAGCAGAACGGAAATAATCTAAACTTCTGAGTGCATACAGTTTCATGGCAGTCAAGCGGGCATAGGATTCCGTGAAGATTTTCTGGATATGGGGGAAATCAGTAACTTTCTTGCCGTACAATACTCGATTCGAGGCATGATTTAAGGCTTCATAATAAGCATGGGTACAAATTCCAATCGATGCAAAACCTAGTTGGAATTTACCGACGTTAACGGTAGAAAGAGCCGAATCCCAAGCAAGTGTTCCGCTGGAAAGAATCTCATCTGGAGTGATGGGATATTCAATTAGCTCATAGTCCCCAACATAGGCCTGACGGACCCCGGAGGTTGAGATCTTTTTAATTAACTTATAGTTGCGATGTTGGCTGTCAACTACAAAAAAAGCATAATCTCCGGTATCCTTATACTTAGCAAAGGTTGAGATAAAGGCCGCTTTATTAGCATTGCCGATATAGTATTTTCCACCGTTTGCTAGATAGTTGCCATCGTTCGTCGGAGATAACGTCATTTCATTGCTATAGAGGTCAGCGCCATGGGTTTTTTCGGATAGCCCGAAGGCAAAGATACCCCCGTCAATGAGTTTCTGTGCAGTTAGGTGTTTGGCTTTTTCGTTGTCCCCCATCCAAATTGGCCCCAGTCCAAGGATGGTAACTTGATAGTTGTACTGAAAAGAGAGTGAATAAAAGGCACTAATTTCGTTGAATTCACAAACACGGCTTAGATCAAAACGTGAGTCAGGGGCACCATATCCGGAAGGGGTTAAGAGTGTGGAGAAAATTTGATTTACTTTGATAAATTTTATAAAATCATCATACCAACGGCTGGCTTGGTCATCTTCTTTGATGCTTTCTAGACCTTTGTCCTCAAAAAAAAAGATTGTCTTCTCCATAATTTCCTTCGATTTCAAATCCAGTTGCGGACTTTCATAGTTCTGAGGATTAAGTAACAGGGACATACGACCACACCTTTCGTTTTCTTCACAAAGAGAAATGAACGATCGTTCATTAACTAATTATTCTAATTATCTCACAAATCCAGAGAATGTAAAGAAAACATTTACTCATTTGAACCAAGTCATGGCGTACTCATACCTTTCATTGTGATCCCAGTTGTATTAATCGTTTTCGAGGTATGGCAGGTGAAAAAACTAGAGATTTATGAGATTCAACTCGAAACTAAGATTCTTAGAATCAACATCTGAGATGTGGAGATTAAGCTGAATGAGTTATGTGAGATGCCACACTAACAATATTTATAAAAAGGTGAGGGAATATGTATGCTAAATATTATGAACGGTAAAGAATCTGTCATAATCGTTTTGCACGAGATATATGGGATTAACCCACATATTAAATGGATATGTGAGGAGTATTTAGCGGCTGGCTTCGATGTTATATGCCCTAATTTTGTGAAGTCGAGCGATTATTTCGTTTATAGTAGAGAAGAAGACGCTTATCAATACTTTGTTAATCATATTGGTTTTTCTTCAATGGCAGATGAAGTTAAAACAATACTCATGAAAGCCAAAACAGATTATAAATATGTATTTCTATTAGGGTTTAGCGTAGGTGCAACCACAGCATGGATATGTAGTGAAACAAAGAATGTGGTAGATGGAGTAATTTGTTATTATGGTTCTAGAATAAGGGATTATCAAAACATAACTCCTAAATGCCCGATATTATTAATCTTCGCGAAAGAGGAAAAGTCAACTAATGTTTCGGAATTGACAAGTTCCCTTGGACAAAAGCAGCTTGTTAGTGTCCACATGATCAATGGGAGGCACGGCTTTAGTGATCCTTATTCGAAACACTATAACGAACAAGCGCAACTTATAGCTCAGAATTTAGTAGTAGAGTTTCTAAATAAATTAAGATAGTAATTGTCGAAACGTATATCAGGTTGTGTGAATTACTTAGCACTCTTGAACTCAGGTGTTAAATCAATGTCAACAGCATGTCCGGTGCCTCTATGGCATTCTAAACAGGATTGTGATCTTTTTATTGTTTCATAATGATCGACAGTGGATGTGTTACTTAGTCTTATAGGATTAGGATGAGATTTATCATCCCCTAAATGACATTGAATACAATTATGGTCAGAAATAACTGCGCTTGTGGGAATTGTATAGTCACCACTAAAATGTTGGAACACATAATTTAAGCCTCTAGCCTTAGCGTGAAACTTACCTAACTCACCACTAGGTTGATGGCATTCAAGACAATTGAGGGTTTTGTGCACCGAAGTTTGCCAAGATGTAACATAGGATTCTACCTCATGACACCTGGCACAAAATGAAGGCCCAGACGTAGCGACATAAGCGATCTGAAATGAAACATATAACCCGATCAGAAGAATACCAACGCCTAATATGAACTTCTTCCACACTTTCCCAACCTCCATGTAAATCCTTTATTCAAAAACCATCTATCAAAGTACAATTGTAATAGGTTGCTCTTTTTTCTTCAGATAATTCATCCTAGAGTTAATGTAACCAATTAGCCAATTTTGCGAAGGAAGCTAATAACGTGATAAAATATCTTTAAATAGAGGAGGAATCATTATGTCTGATGATAAATGTACCCCGAAGATAAAGATTGTTAAAGATGGCCCGTATATAGTGCTGGGTAATATCCCTATGACGCAGCAAACCATCTTGGTGGATGGACATGGAAATGGAGTGAAATGGCAGGAGAAAGATTGTTTCCCCAAAAAGGAGCAGTATGCACTCTGCAGCTGTGGCGAATCCTCCAAGAGCCCCTATTGCGACGGAACTCACCAAAAAATTGGTTACGATGGCACTGAAACGGCTAGTCGAGGGGATTATCTAGAAAATCCCGAAGTAATCGAGGGCCCAGATCTTATTCTCACGGATGCCCAAAAACTCTGCGCTTTAGCCCGCTTTTGTCACCGAAAAGAAGGAGGCGTTTGGGATCTTACTGAAGAGTCCCATAATCCAGAATACCGTGCCAGTGCTATCCAGGGAGCATGGGATTGTCCCGCTGGGAGACTGATTGCTTGGAATAAGAAGACAGGGAAGGCAATTGAACCACCCTATGTCCCGTCGATAGGAATGATTGAAGATCCTGCCAAAAAGGTTAGTGGGCCAATTTGGGTAAGAGGCGGCATCCCCATCGAGTCGTGTGACGGTACGACCTACGCAGTAAGGAATCAAGTCACGCTTTGCAGATGTGGAAAATCGCGCAACAAACCCTTCTGTGATGCGACGCATGTTTCAGCAGGGTTTGTAGCTAAAAATAATGAACCAAAGGGATGAAGGATAAACATGGAAAATAAAGACTACCAACTTGCTACCTTTGCGGGAGGGTGCTTCTGGTGTATGGTGAAACCGTTTGAGGAAGCACCCGGTATTATCAACGTGGTGTCAGGCTATTCTGGGGGAAATGTAGTGAATCCAACCTATGAGGACGTCTGTTCAAAGGTGACCGGACATTATGAGGTCGTCCAGATTACATTCGATCCAGAACTATTTCCGTATAAGAACTTGCTAGAAGTTTACTGGCAACAGATTGACCCGACAAACCCGGAGGGGCAGTTTTTTGATCGCGGCCAGCCCTATCAAACGGCGATATTTTATCATAACCCGAAGCAACAGCGTGAGGCGCTAGAGTCTAAAAAGCTCCTTCAGGAAAGCGGAAGGTTTAAAGACCCTATCGTCACAGAAATCCTTCCAGCTGCACCGTTCTATCCTGCGGAAGAATATCATCAGGAATATCATCGGAAAAACCCCCTGCGATACGGTGCATACCGTCAAGGGTCAGGGCGGGATGCTTTCCTAAAAGAACACTGGAGTAACGATGAAAAAGATCTTCTGAAATCAAAACTGACGAAGCTCCAATATGAGGTGACCCAAAATAAGGGGACTGAACCGGCCTTTAAGAATGAATACTGGGATAATAAAAAAACAGGTATTTATGTTGATGTGATTTCAGGTGAGCCTCTTTTCAGTTCTCAGGATAAGTTTGACTCTGGGTGTGGCTGGCCAAGCTTTACTAGACCGCTTCAGCCAGAAGCGGTTATGGAACAGAAGGATTCGAGCCTTTTTATGTCTAGGACAGAAGTAATTAGTACTAAAACAGGAGCCCACCTGGGTCATGTTTTTAATGACGGCCCCCAACCTACAGGGTTGCGTTATTGCATCAATTCTGCGGCACTGCGTTTTATTCCGATAGAGGATCTCAAAAACGACTTGTAGTCCGATAGATAAAAACCCTCCCGGGTTATGACCGGGAGGGTTTTTATGTTGGCTAATTTGAGTCTACCAATTGTTGCGTGGAGGGGGATTGAAGCATTCCCGACAATACACTGGCTTTTCACCGGACGGTCGGAAAGGTACAGTCGTTTCAACTCCGCAAGTAGCGCAGGTTGCGGGAAACATTTCGCGTTCTTGGCGGTTCGTATTATATCCGCCGCCACCCGATTGGGCTTTCTTAGCTGCCCGGCATTGGGGGCACCGTCCAGGT
>JUEG02000647.1_pt1 | contig 10473 bp, 9 predicted proteins | sample 432341 | NCBI WGS metagenome assembly JUEG02 (sample SAMN02953476, study PRJNA257561) | rock porewater metagenome | biome: terrestrial; feature: Opalinus Clay rock; material: porewater; isolation source: Opalinus Clay rock BIC-A1 borehole | place: Switzerland: Mt Terri URL, St-Ursanne ...
ACAACTCTAGGCTTTAGCCGTGATGATGCTGAAGGTAAGTTCCTTCATGCTTATGAAGAGAAAAAAATTCTTGAGAACAACCCATTCGTAGTTCTTGATCGTAAAGGAGTTGGTGCACTAATTAAATTAGGCACTGAACTAGGACGCAAAGCTAAACCTGGATTAAAGGTTGGTATTTGTGGTGAGCATGGTGGGGAACCTGATTCAATTGAGTTCTGCCAGGAAGTGGGCCTTGATTATATAAGTTGTTCTCCATTTAGAGTTCCTATTGCAAGACTTGCAGCGGCTCAGGCTTTTCTATCTGTAAATGGTGAAAAAGCCAATCAAGATAAATAATTGAAGAATTAGACAATTAATGGTAAAATAAAAGACAATAAAGACAGTAGCTTGGTATCGAGCTACTGTCTTTTGTTTGACTTCCGGAATGTATATTTTAATTTTCAATAAATTTTAGTCATAATTTGAAGGCATGGTTAATAAGATAATAGGTGAAGGGGAGTGTGGAATTAATGTTAATTGTAGGTCTGAACGGTAGTCCACAGAAAGAAGGGAATACTTGGTTCTTATTAAAGGAAGCATTGAAAGCAGCGGAGGAGTTAGGCGCGAAAACGGAAATTCTGCATGTAACCGGTGCCACTGACGAACTTAAAATACCTTTTTGTAATAACTGTACCAATCCTTGCCAAGGCGTGTGCTATAAAAATGAAAAGATCGGTGAATTACTTGAAACCCTTAAGAAAGCAGATGGGATAATCATGGGAAGTCCGGTTTATTTTGGTTCAGTTACAGGTCAACTAAAGTCCTTTTGGGATAAGACTCGCCATTTGAGAAAGGATAAATTCTTCCTAAACACAGTAGGTGGTGCTGTAGCAGTGGGGGGAAGCCGTTTTGGAGGTCAGGAAACAACAATAAAGGCAATTCATGACATGATGTTGGTGCAGGGCATGCTCCTAGTGGGTGATGGTTATAAAGATGATGATGCCGGACATCAGGGTGTATGTGCCCAAAAACCTGCTGAAAATGATTCCTTTGCAATTAAAAGAGCTCAGATTATGGGTAAGCGAGTTGCGGAAGTTGCAAAAGCTACGGTAGAAATAAGAAAGTTTAAGTTGTAAGATGCCAAAGTGGAGTAACTATATCCAAAGAAAGGGAGCCTAACGAAACTGAAGTTTCGCTAAGCTCCTTATTTTATTTGCAGGATAATAAGTTTGTCACCTCTTTTTCTTCATTTTTGGTATTTTTAAACGAAACCTTTATAAACTAATAGTAGTTTCACTACTTATGAAGGTTACCGGAAATGAGGTGTCAGCAATGGATAAAAAGCCTTACTTAATTGAAGGAGTTATTGGCAATTCAAGGTTACTTGCTTCACTAGGTTCAAAAGGAGAACTTTACCGGCTTTTTTGGCCTAATATCGATTTTCCACAGCATATTAACATTCATCAAGCTGGCTTGCTATTACCAAATAAGAAAAATAACATTATCTGGTTTAATGATCAGGCTTGGGAGACAAGACAAAAATATATAGATAAGACTAATATCTTAGAAACCGAGTTTGTTCATCAGGAGTATGGAATTAAAGTCACAAGCCAGGATTTTGTTCCTAAAGGTGCAGATTTGCTGGTAAGAAACTATAAAATTGATAATCTTTCTGCAGTCTCGACCCAAGTGATCTTAATATATTTCTCGGATTTTCACATAGCTGAGAGTGAAAAATATCATTCTGTCATGTATGATCGGGAACATCATTGTTTAGTTCATTTTAGAAATGACTATGCTTTTTCCGTTGGTGCAGCTCGTGAACCCAACAGTTTTCAATGTGGGCACAGTTATGAGGCTGCGCATCAAGGCAATTTGAATAATCAAGACGTATGCCCTTTATCTGATGGTTGTTTAAAGTGGGACTTAGGCGTAATTAATCCTAATAAGGTAACAGAGCTTTCTATATATATAGGTTGCGGTCGAAACATCGAAAGTGCTCTATGGCAATACAAACAAGGTAAACAGATTGGGGCGAACAACCTGTTAAACCAAACCAAGAATTATTGGGAAAAGTTTTTGTTACGGGCTCGAAATTTCAATATTAAAGATCCCATAACAAAGGAAGTATATGAACGATCTTTACTAACCTTATCGCTGATGCAGGATGAAGAATACGGAGGAATTATTGCTGCACCTGAATTGGATGAAAAGTTTTCCCGCTGTGGTGGATATGGTTTTTGTTGGGGGAGGGATGCGGCCTTTATTACAAGAGCCTTTGATGAAGCCGGCTATCAGAAAGAAGTTAAAGATTTTTATCGGTGGGCCCTACGAGCTCAGAGTCCCAGTGGAGCATGGTTACAACGACATTACATGAATGGTAATTTAGCACCGACTTGGGGAATGCAAATAGATGAGACGGCATCAATTATCTGGGGAGCATGGAAACATTTTGAAGAAAGCAAAGACATTGAGTTTTTGCGAGATTTCTGGCCCTATATGGAAAAGGGTGCCAACTTTTTAACGGAGTATATAAACCGGGCAAAAAATTTACCTAATGGTAGCTATGATTTATGGGAAGAACGCTTTGGTATTCATTCATATTCAACAGCCGCTGTAATTGCGGGGCTAAGAGCCAGTGCCAAGAGTGCCTTAGAATTAGAGGAAGTCGAACTACAAACAAAGTGGGAGCAAGAAGCGGATAAGCTTAAATTAGCTCTGGATAAGCTTTGGCGAGAACATTTACATAGGTTTGTAAGAACTTTAAATGGGGATACCTATCAACATGAGGATCATGAGATTGATATTAGTCTTTTAGGTTTGACCATTCCTTTTAGGGTCTATGATCCAAAAGATGAAAAAATTAAGCAGATGGCTCAATTGTTAGAACAGCATTTAACTTCTGACAAAATCGGTGGCATCAAAAGATATGTTCAGGATACCTATATTGGTGGCAATCCTTGGGTTCTATGTACCCTCTGGTTGGCGCAATACTATATCGCTATCGAGGAATTTACCAAAGCTAAAAAGTTATTCAACTGGGTTGTCAAACACCGCACGAAGCTTTCCTTGCTTCCCGAACAAGTCGACAAAGATACAGGTAAACCGGCTTGGGTGATACCCTTAACCTGGTCTCATGCTATGTTTGTGTTAGCCACAATAGGATTGGCCAAAGCAAAACAAATTTAGAGGATAGGGTGTGGAATGCATGCATTTCGGTCGTGCGGATACAAAAAGCTTTACTAGGGGAACTGAAAAAGAGTGGTTAGTAACTAACGGAATTGGTGGATATGCCTCTTCTACAATTATTGGAGCCAACACCAGAAAATATCACGGGTTATTAATGGCAGCATTAAATCCTCCTTCTTGTCGCACCTTGTTACTAGCTAAAGTTGAAGAAGAAGTAGAAATAAATAATCAAACCTACTATTTGTCAACTAACGAGACTGCAGCAGGAATTTACCCTAAGGGTTTCTTGCATATTCAAAGATTTACCAAATCACCGATACCAAGATTAACTTATGGCATCGGAGATATCTTTATTGAAAAACACATTTTTATGGTGTACGGGCAAAATACCACGGTGATTAGGTATAAAATTCTTAATCCCCACGGTAAGAAATTGAAATTAAAAGTTAATCCTTTAGTAAATTTCAGGGACTATCACGCCGCCATCAGGAAGAATGAATGGCCTTTTATGCAACACCAGGAAGAAAACGGTTTTAGTATTGAAGCCTTTAAAGGAGCCGATAAGCTTTTTTTAGTGTCAGATAAAGCTGAGTATTTTAAGACAGGCCATTGGTATGAGGGAATGAAATATTATATCGAGGAAAGCCGAGGGCAGTATTGCTGGGAAGACCATTATATGCCGGGGTATTTTGAGGTTGAATTTAAGACCTCGGGTGAGTTTAGTATTATTGCATCAACGGAGCCCCTTGAGACTCTAAGCGGAGCCCTATTACAATGTCAAGAAGAAAGGCGCTTAGCAGAATTGGTTGAAAAAGCCGGCTTTGATGATGTCTTTTTAAACAGACTGGTAGTGGCAGCAGATACTTTTATAGTAAATCGAGAAAGTACCTCAAATAAAACTATTATTGCAGGGTATCATTGGTTTACTGACTGGGGCCGCGATACTATGATCGCTTTACCCGGCTTAACCTTAGTTACCAAGCGCTTTAAGGAAGCTAAAGGGATTTTACGAACCTTTGCCAAAAGTTGCAAGGATGGCTTAATTCCCAATCGTTTCCCGGATTGTAGTGAGGAAGCAGATTATAACACTGTAGATGCTTCTCTGTGGTTTTTTCACGCAGTTTATAAGTATTTGGAATACACTAGAGACTGGGATTTTATTAAAAAAGAAATTTACCCTACATTAAAAGAAATTGTGCGGTTTCATATCAAAGGAACTCACTTCAATATTAAGATGGACAGTGACGGGTTAATAGTTGCGGGAACTAGGGAAACTCAGTTAACTTGGATGGACGCCAAGGTAGGAGACTGGGTAATCACCCCTCGAGAGGGTAAACCTGTAGAAATAAATGCCCTTTGGTATAACGCTTTAAGAACTATGGTTTTATTAGCGGAAGAGTTCGACGATGATGTCATAAAGGTAGAATATAGTGATTTAGCTGGCAAGGTAAAGGATAATTTTGGTAAGAGCTTTTGGAATGAAGACAAGAAATGTCTTTACGATGTGGTTAAGGAGGATTGGAAAGATGGTTCAGTTAGACCAAACCAGATCTTAGCTGTGGCTCTTCCCTTTACTCTGCTGGAACATTATAAAGAGCTTTTAATTGTAAAAAGGGTTTGGAGCGATTTGTACACCACTTATGGACTAAGAAGTCTTAGTCCTGAGGATGAGGAATATAAAGGATCTTACCTAGGCGATCAAGTTGCGCGAGATGCGGCCTATCATCAAGGGACCGCCTGGAGTTGGTTAATCGGGCCTTTTGTAACAGCCTTTAGAAAGGTAAACGATTACTCGCCAGATAGCCGTTTGACGGCTGAGAAATTTCTAGCTCCCTTTAAAGATCATTTAAATGACGCCGGAATTGGCTCTGTATCAGAAATTTTTGAAGGTGACATGCCTTATGAACCTAGAGGTTGTATCAGCCAAGCCTGGGGTGTGGCAGAGGTTCTCAGGGCACAAGTTGAAGAGGTATTAGAGGATAGACCACCGTCTTTGTTGAAAGCATAAAGAATTACAATGTTAAAGGTGGGAGATAGATGTTAGAGCTTAAGGCGGATTTACATATTCATACCGTTGCTAGTGGGCATGCCTATAGTACAATTGGCGAAATTGCTACAGAAGCTAAAAAGAAAAAGCTTGAAATTATCGGGATAACTGACCATGGACCAAAAATGCCCGGCGGGCCGCACCTATATCATTTTGGTAACCTGCGCGTGATTCCTCAGATATTTCAAGGAATTGAGCTACTAAAGGGTGTCGAAGCCAACATCATAGACTACGAGGGAAATTTAGATATGCCTGAAAATTATCTAAAAAAGCTAGACTTGATTCTAGCTGGCTTTCATGACTTATGTTATCCGGGTGGGTCTGTCGAAGAGAACACAAAAGCTATGATAAAGGCCCTGGCTAATCCTTACGTCGATATCATCGTGCATCCTGGTAACCCCGAGTTTCTCGTTGATTTTGAAAGAGTGATTAGGGCTACAGAAGACTACGGAAAGGCTATCGAAATCAATAACAGCTCTTTTTTGACCAGTAGAAAGGGAAGTCAGGGAAATTGCAAAATGATTGCAAAGTTACTGGCAAGTTCGCAAGCTAAAATCTCTGTTGGCAGTGATTCCCACTTAGCCCAGGATGTTGGCCGCTTTGACGAAGCTCTAAAGGCTTTATCCTGTGCTAATGTATCTGAAGAGCAAATCATCACCACGTCAGCTGAGAAAGTTAAGAACTACCTATTAACAAATCGTAAACACCGAAAATAAGGGGGAGGACATTGTTAAGCTTAGGAATTGATGTTGGTGGAACTACAATTAAAGCCGGGCTCGTGACGGCTCAAGGGGAAATTATCGCAGAGCAGGTCAAGAAAACTATAGTAGATAAGGGTGTAGAAACAATTATTAATACTATTACATCTCTTGCTAAAGAGCTAATTCAAGAAAAGGATATAAGCTTATCTGATTTACAAGGGGTTGGAGTTGGCATTCCTGGTTATATTAATTATGATGAGGGTAGAGTGATCCTTGCCCCGAACCTAAAATGGAGAGATGTACCCTTTAAGAAACTCCTCGAACAGGAGTTTAAAGTTCCGGTCTTCTTAGACAATGATGTAAATGCTGCAGCCCTCGGGGAACAATATTTTGGGGCTGGTAAAGGCATTGACGATTTTGTCATGCTAACAGTAGGAACGGGTCTCGGCGGAGCTTTAGTTTTAAAGGGTGAAGTTTATCGCGGGACCCTCGGTTTGGCCGGTGAAGTTGGTCATATGGTCGTTCAAGATAATGGTTTGTTGTGTGGGTGTGGTCAAAGAGGCTGTTTAGAAACGCTGACCTCTGCTTCAGCAATTATAAAGCAAGCAAGAGAAGCGGGGTTAAAAGTCACCAAAGCAAAAGAAGTCTTTAACCTAGCACATGAGGGTGAGGTAAAAGCTCAGAAAATAGTTCAGGTGTCAGCCTACTACTTAGGTTTAGGAATAAGTAATCTTGTCAATTTACTAAACCCTCAAAGAGTAATAATAGGTGGTGGTGTTAGTAAAGCCGGCGATATTCTATTTAAACCTGTCTCGCAAACAGTGGAAAGGTTGTGTCTAAACACAATTGGTAGCCAGGTCGAGATCATCTCAGCTAAATTGGGTAATAAGGCAGGCATCATAGGTGCCGGAACACTCCCACGATAGAGATCAAAAAACAAGTACTTTTGGAAGTTTCTCCATAAGAATTTATAGCCTAACTAATTTAAAAATTTTATGTCAAAAACTGTTGACCTAGCCAGAAACTTAGGGTAAAATGTAATTCGGTTGGGATTTATTAGTAGAAACTGCTGTTTTTTGGAGGGACATGTATGAGCGAACAGGACTTAATAACTGAAATAAATAGAAACAAAGCTCGGCTACATAGTCTAGTAAATAATCGTCGTGAGGCCTTAAATCATGAAGATGTTTATAAACAAAGTTGTCGATTAGACCTGTTAATCGTTGAATATATGAAACGTTTTGGCAAAGAAAAACTAAGTTGTGTTAATTAAGAGGTGGATTATATCCACCTCTTTTACTATATGAAAGAGTATGTTATTGGCCCTTTGCCAATACTAAGAGAGCAGAAGGATATTGGGAGGTTGAATAGCTTGAGACTTTTTGCTGATTATCACACCCATACCAAATATAGCGATGGCAGAGGTACCCTAGAGGAAAATGTAATGGCTGCCAGAAAGAAGGGTTTAAGAGAAATTGCCATTACTGACCATGGACCAAACAATATAGGTACCGGTGTCAAAAGTGGACAAACCTATCTTGAAATAAAAAAAGAAGCTCAAGGGGTCGCTGAAAAATATGGAGATATAAAGGTTTTAGTGGGTTCTGAAGCTGATATTATTAGTCTTGATGGAAACATCGACTTATCAAAAGATATCATCAAAGAACTAGATTTACTTGTGGTTGGCTTGCACCCCTTTGCGCTACCGGAAAGCATCGGGGATGGATGGCATTTGCTGGCTGAAAATAGATTAGCTAAGATCAACAAGTCCTTTGGGGAAAAGGCTAGAAATAATAATACTAAAGCCTTGATTGAAAGTATGCATAAATATGATATTGACATTATTTCACATCCTAATCTGGGGATGAAGGTTAATATAGATGAATTGGCAGCAGCTTGTGCTTGTCATGAGGTGGCCTTTGAAATAAATACTGGGCATGATTATATTACTGTGGAAGAGGTTAAGGAGGTAGCTGCTTACGGTGCAAACTTTGCTATTGATAGCGATGCCCACTTTCCTGAGACTGTGGGGCAGTTAGACAAGGGTTTAGCTTTAGCTGTACAGGCAGGACTTACAGCAGATAGAATAATTAATGCTGAGTGAAGGAAATAGAACCGCAATGGGGAATATATAACAAATCAAAGCTGGTTCGAGGTGACGCAAATGTATGAGTTAAAGGTAGTTATAGTTACGGGTTTGTCGGGTGCGGGTAAGACACAAGCAGTCTGGTCTTTAGAGGATCTTGGGTTTTTTTGTGTTGATAACTTACCACCTACATTAATTCCCAAATTTACAGAGTTATGTCTACAGTCTCAGGGAGCTATTGAGAAGATTGCTCTCGTAATTGATATTCGGGGTGGTAATTTCTTCGACAAGGTTTTTGAAACCTTAGATGAATTAAAGCAACAAGGTATCAAATATGAAATATTATTTCTAGAAGCCTCTAATGAAACGTTGGTTCGTCGATTCAAAGAAACAAGACGAAGACATCCCTTGAATCCTCAAGGACGTGTTTTAGAAGGCATTATCGAAGAAAGAACAAGGCTAGAAGATCTAAGAGGCAGAGCAACTAAAATAATTGATACTAGCGATATGTCAAACAATCAGTTAAAAGAAGAATTGATTCACTGTTTTGATGATCATCATGAGGAGCGTAAGTTAAGGGTAAACATCTTATCCTTTGGTTTTAAATATGGGATACCTCTAGATGCTGATTTAGTAATCGATGTGCGTTTCCTACCCAACCCCCATTATGACCCAGATTTAAAACCGTTAACGGGACATAATGGAAAGGTACAGGAATTTGTTTATAGCTCAAAAATTACCTATGAATTTATGGAGAAGTTTGTGGACTTGATAAAGTTTTTAATACCTCAATACATAAGTGAAGGTAAAACCAATTTAACTATCGCAGTTGGCTGCACCGGTGGACAACATAGATCAGTAACAGTAGCTTTAAAACTCGAGGAGGCTTTAGCTGGCGAAGAGGCCACCGGGTATAGAGTTGTTACGAAACATCGAGATACCCAACGCAATTTAGGAGTGATTAAGAAGTGACCTTCTTAAAATGGCTTCTGCCGGGAATGAAAGTAAAAAGGTGGATCCTGCTTACAATTTTAGGTTTGCTCCTAATCGGGGCAGGCTTTTCCATTCTTAATCAAACAGAAGTACTAGGAATGATAGAAAGATATATTCGCATCTTGGCTTTTGAAATATTCGATACCTCATCTTCACTTCTCGCTGCATTAGTTGTAATGTTTATAGGTCTATGTTTTCTTATTTTCGGCTTTCGAAAAACAGTTACATCAATCTTGCACGCAGTAGATCCTTTCAGTAAAAACAGATTAGTTGAAATAATATACGAAAAACGCCAACTAGAGCGTGGGCCTAAGATTGTAGTTATTGGCGGAGGCACTGGAATACCAGTGTTACTAAAGGGATTAAAGTCCTATACTACTAATGTGACTGCAATAGTTACAGTTGCCGACGATGGTGGTAGCTCTGGTAAACTTAGAGGGGAATTTGGAATATTGCCTCCCGGAGACATTAGAAACTGCATGGTAGCCTTAGCCGATAAGGAATCTCTGATGGAAGAAGTTTTACAATATCGTTTCTCCTCTAAAACTGATTTAGGGGGCCATAATCTAGGCAATTTGCTTATAGCCGGTATGACAGAAATTACAGGAAGCTTCTATGATGCCATCAAAATGATGAGTACAGTGCTCGCGATCAAAGGTCAGGTAATTCCGTCGACTCTAAAACAAGTGGTTTTAGGAGCCGAGATGAATGATGGTGAGATTGTCTATGGTGAATCAAAGATTCCTGAGAGCAAAAAGGGGATAAAAAGAGTTTTCTTAGAACCTCAGGATATTAAGGCCCCCGTGGAGGCGTTGAAAGCAATTCGAGAAGCAGAAATTATCGCTTTAGGTCCCGGTAGTTTGTTTACCAGCGTTTTGCCTAACTTATTAATTGATGATATTAGTCGAGAATTAAAAGAATCAAAAGCTATCAAAGCTTATGTTTGCAATGTCATGACACAGCCGGGAGAAACTGATGATTATACAGCGTCTAGACATGCTCGAGAAATCATTAAACATGTCGGTCTCGATTGTTTCGATTATGTAGTCCTAAATAAACAAGAAATACCAAGAGAATTAAGGCGAAAGTATAAGCAGGAAGGCAGTAGTCCTGTCAAGGTAGATATAAGAAAGCTTGAAAAGCTGGGTTTAACACCTATTGAGGCAGATGTGGTTTTAGAAGGTGACATGGTTCGCCATGACCCTGAAAAATTGGCTGAAGTAATTTTGAATCTCCTGATTGAAGAAAGAGGAAAAGGTAAGAAAAAAAAGTATATCGACTTACTTTTAAGGAGTATAGTTTTCTTTAAAAAGGCAAAAAGTAATAGCAAGTGAAAAACCTTTTAAACCAACTGACCAGCGCTGGTTTAATTGAAACCTAGAGTGCATTACTCTAGGTTTCTTTCTACTTCATAAATGTATATGTTTCCACAACTATGGAAACAAAATTGCGGTTTGAAGTACTGAAATGCGCGTAAT
>JUEG02000748.1_pt1 | contig 10445 bp, 10 predicted proteins | sample 432341 | NCBI WGS metagenome assembly JUEG02 (sample SAMN02953476, study PRJNA257561) | rock porewater metagenome | biome: terrestrial; feature: Opalinus Clay rock; material: porewater; isolation source: Opalinus Clay rock BIC-A1 borehole | place: Switzerland: Mt Terri URL, St-Ursanne ...
GGAGGACAGCTTCAGCGTGTGGGAATATGCCGATCACTTATTAGCAATCCGAATATTATTTTCGGTGATGAGCCAACCGGCGCTCTTAACTCAAAATCCGCAGAGGAGATTATGAACATCTTTTCTGAAATCAACGCGGACGGTACCGCGGTTATGTTTGTAACTCACGATGCAAAGGTGGCGGCGCGGACGGATCGTATTATGTTTATGCGCGACGGAAAGATCGTGAGCGAAATGCTGCTTCCTAAATTTAGCGGCACAAATATTGACGACAGGATAAAAAAAGTCACGGCGAAAATGAGGGAAATAGGAATATAAATTATTGTTTAGTTTACATCCAGGAGTTCACAAAAGAAGTGAAGAAAGGATTTTGAGAAAGTATAAATACAATGATATAATAAGAATTGGCTGAATTTATTGAAAATAATATAGAAAATAATGCAGAATATATGGTGGAGAATAATGAGTATGGATAAATTAAAGTACGAAAAATACATTGAAATACTTCAAGAAGAAATGGTTCCGGCTCTTGGATGTACAGAACCAATTGCAATTGCTTATGCGGCAGCAAAGGCAAGAGAAGTTTTAGGCAGTTTTCCTTCATAGATAAAAATTTACTGTAGTGGGAACATCATAAAGAATGTGAAAAGTGTAATTGTACCTAACACAGGGGGTCTTAAAGGGATCGAGGTTAGTGCTTTGGCTGGTATTGTTGGCGGAAGAGCTGATCGTAAAATGGAAGTTCTAGCTCAGTTGGACAAGCAGCATTCATCGAAGGTGGCAGAGCTGTTGGGAACGGGCCTTTGTCAGGTATTTTTGCTGGATTCGGAAAAAGCCTTACATATTATTATTGAAGTTTTAGCTAATAAGGACTTAGTCACCGTGGAAATACAAGACTTCCATACAAATATAATAAAAATAGAAAGAAATGGACAAATAGTCTATGAGGAAGACGCGCTAACTACAAGTTATTTAGGGACGTTAACTGATCGAAGTATCTTGAATGTAGATGATATTTTTGGTTTTGTAGAAACTGTTGAAATTGAAAAGGTTAGTGACCTGATTAAACAGCAGATAATGAATAACATGGCAATTGCTGAGGAAGGGCTTAAGGGTTATTATGGAGTCAATATCGGCAAAACTCTGTTAAATTATGGATCGGCTAGCATTTTTAATAAGATAAAAGCTTATACTGCTTCAGCTTCAGAAGCGAGAATGAGCGGATCTGAACTTTCCGTTATGACTAATTCGGGAAGTGGCAATCAGGGCATTGCTTCCTCGATTCCGGTGATTATTTATGGTCAGCAAAAGGGGACAGATGAGGAGCAACTTATAAGGGCTCTTGTGCTATCTAATTTATTAACTATTCATCAAAAGACACTAATTGGAAGACTCTCCGCTTTTTGCGGGGTTGTAAGTGCTTCTTGCTCTAGCGGAGCCGCAATAACTTATTTAGCAGGCGGAAGCCTAGACCAAATTAAGATGACCATCACAAACACATTGGCTAATGTTTCGGGAATCATCTGTGACGGTGCCAAGCCATCCTGCGGAATCAAGATTGCAGCCAGTCTAGATGCAGCCATGATGGCACATTTTTTGGCTTTGGACAATAAGGCGTATCTTCCTGGTGATGGATTAATCAAAAGCAACATAGAAGATACTATCGCATCGGTGGGAAGGGTAGCACGTGATGGGATGAAGGAAACCGATAAACAAATCCTTAAGATTATGCTGGAGTGCTCAAATTGTTAGTTTCTAAATGTAAATTTTTAAACAAGTCTTTGATGTTCCCTCAGACTTATGGTTTGGGGGATAAAAAGCTTGACATATTCTTTTTTTTGTAACAAAATAGTTCTATAATGAACAGTTCTAAAACGAACAAAATAGATAAATGAGGATTGTTTGCATGAATAATAATTTGGAGATTCTTTTGAATAGTCAGCACTTTAAAAAATTGTACGATAAGAAATGTCATCAGATTTCAGAAAAATATGGTCTTACGAAGCTTGAAATTGAAATTTTGCTATTCTTCGAAAATAATAAGCAATACGATACAGCAAAAGATATAGTAGATTTTAAATTTTTTACAAAATCCCATGTTTCCAAAGCAGTTGCTTCTTTGATCAATAATGGATATATGATTGGTAAACCGGATGAACTAGACAGAAGATGTATTCATTTAGAAATATCTGACGACGCTAAACAGGTTATTAAGGAAGCAAATGAAATGAGAAAGGATCTTATAGGTATTCTTTATACAGGTATTTCATTGGAAGAAAAGAAGATAATGGCCGATGTCGCGAAAAAAATAGACAATAATATTAAAGTGGCAATAGAAAATGATGAATAATGGTTTCTGCAGCTCAACATAATTATAAAATGAATATTATAAAATGGAGGAAGTATATGAAAAAAACAAAACATGAAATGATTGAGAGTTATACAGAAAAGCATAGTAGAATCTGTATTGAACAAAGTTATATTGATAGTAGCCTATATGACACCTATGGAGTAAAGCGCGGTCTTAGGGATAAGAATGGAAAAGGAGTGATCTCCGGGATTACAAATATTTCATCAATCCAATCCTATGAAGAAATTAACGGAGAGACAGTGCCTTGTGAAGGAATACTTCTTTACCGAGGCTATAATGTCATTGATTTGGTAAATGGAGCAGTCACGAATAAGCGTCATGGATTTGAAGAGGCAACCTATCTGCTTTTATTTGGTTCTCTCCCCAATGAACAACAACTGAAAGAATTTAAGGAAATCCTGACAGGTTGCAGGGACCTGCCGAAGAATTTTGTGAAAGATGTTATTATGAAAGCGCCAAGTAAGGACATCATGAATTCTTTAACGAAAAGTGTTCTAACGCTAGCTTCTTACGACGAACAGGTATCTGATTTGTCTTTAGAAAATGTACTAAGACAATGCCTAAAACTTATCAATGCTTTTCCTATGCTAGCTGTCTATGGTTATCATGCTTATAACCATTATGAATGTGGCGAAAGCTTCTATATTCACAGACCTGATGAAAAACTTTCGGCAGCGGAAAATATTCTAAGAATGCTAAGACCGGATAAACAGTATACAGAACTTGAGGCAAGTGTATTAGATACTGCTTTAGTGCTTCATATGGAGCATGGCGGAGGAAATAATTCCACCTTTACAACAAGAGTTGTTTCTTCGGCAGGTTCTGATACTTATTCAGCCATTGCGGCAGCATTATCCTCTTTAAAAGGACCAAAACATGGAGGAGCTAATATTAAGGTAGTCGAGATGATGAATGATATAAAATCCAATGTTGCAGACATTAAGGATGAACAAGAGGTAAAACAATATTTATCTAAAATCCTAAACAAGGAAGTATTTGACCGTAGAGGCCTGATATATGGCATGGGACATGCCGTATATTCCATCTCTGATCCAAGGGAAAAAGTTTTTAAGGGATTTGTAGAAAAGATAGCTGATGAAAAAGGTAGAAGATCTGATTTTGAATTGTATTCAATGATCGAGAGACTTGCTCCTGAAGTAATAGCAAAAGAACGGCGTATCTATAAAGGGGTCAGTGCAAACGTTGATTTTTATAGCGGTTTTGTTTACAGCATGTTAGACATCCCCTTAGAACTATATACACCTATTTTTGCAATGGCAAGAATTGTAGGCTGGAGTGCACACCGTTTGGAAGAACTAATTAATGTGGACAAAATAATGAGACCTGCATATAGAAGCATTGTAACAGAAAAAAATTATTTAGAAATGACAGAACGATAATACAAGAAATTTTGTGGAAAAATAAATATAGAAGTTGTTTCATATTCCCTCAGACTTTTGTTTGGGGGATTTTTGTCTTTGGAAAGAAATCTGTAATTTGCTATTGACTTATTTCAAAATTGGAACTATAATCATAAGTGGAATCATAACCATAAATGAAACAAGTATAAGGAGTTGATTTAAGTGAAAGATCTAAACCAGGTATTACTAAATCCTATAAGAAGCAGAATTATTCAATATCTCGCGGGACATCAAACAGCTACGGCAGGAGAAATTGCTTTATTGATGACTGATGTTCCCAGGACAACGCTTTACAGACATCTGAATGTACTGACTAAAAATAATATAATCACCGTTGTGGCAGAAAACAGGGTAAGGGGTTCGGTGGAGAGAACCTATGCTCTTAATTTAAACACTGTTGCTGAACAAAATACAAAAGAAAATGCCACTCATAATGCTTTTGGGTTTCTAATGAAAATTTATGGAGATTTTGAAAGATATTTCAATGACGAAAATGCAAATCCAGGCACTGACAAAGTATTTTTAAGCAATGTAACTTTGCTTTTAAGTGATGAGGAATTTGATGAATTTCTAGCACAGACAAACGCCTTTTTTTTGAAACACCTAAATAATACACCAAATGAAAGCCGAAAAACTAGAAGCTTATCCTTGATATCAGCTGCAGGCAATGACGAAAGGAGAAGTGACAATGAAACCAATGGAAATAATTAAACTAAAGAATAAAAGGGGGAGAAAGATTATGATAATTTTTGCAGTTATACTAGGAGTTATAGTTACTCTCAATATTATAGGCTTAATAGTAAATAACATATTTTTTAAAGATGAGTTAAAATCATTTGAACCATATGGCCAAATGGTAGATGTTAATGGAAGTAAAATGCATGTTTATTCTATGGGCAGTGGTAAAAAAACTATAGTTCTTTTACCTGGCTGGGGTGTGGCACTACCATCAGCGGATTTTGGACCCCTTATGCGTAAATTAAGTGAGGAATACACCGTTGTTACCCTTGAATACTTTGGTGTTGGCCTTAGTGAGGAAATAGATACTCCTAGAACAAATGATAATTACACAAATGAAATTAGAACTGCTCTTGATAAGGCAGGGTTTAAACCACCATTCATACTTATGCCACACTCTGCTTCAGGCATTTATTCAGAATATTATGCTACAAAGTATCCTCAAGAAGTATCCTCAATAATAATGCTTGATACAACATCTACCTCTAAGATAATGGAACCACCGGGCTTCATCAGCTTTATTTATTCAATAGCAAAGTTTCAGCAGGCTACAGGGGCTACACGACTATTGATGGGTTTGGCTCCTGATACCAAGCTTATTGAAAACGGGTATACCGAAAAAGAAAAAGCAGACTATAAACTGTTTAATTACCATGTAATCAACGATACGATGATCAATCAAGCTTTGATGTTTATGGAAAATATCAAAGAAGTTAAAAAGCTTCCTTTCCCAGAGGACATTCCGATTCTTAAACTAATCGCAAAACAAACAGTCGATGCACAAGCCAAGAGAGATAAAGATGATGGTATGGGGTATCAGCAGGAGCATTTAAACAGACTGGGTGAGAATGTATCCCATAAAGTATTGGATGCTACACATTTTGTCTATCAGACTAAAGTTGATGAAATTGTAACACTCACTAATGAGTTCTTAGCTGATGGTAATAAGTAAAGAAAAACTAATTTATAATATTGCCGAAAATGTTTAAACGGTAATCAGCAAAAATTGAAGAGTGACTTATGTTCCCTCAGACTTTAGGTTTGAGGGAAATTTTGTTATTAGAAAATTTTAGAAATTAAAATAAGCAAATAGGCAGGAAATATTTTCTAAATAAAGAATTATTATATTAGTATTTGTCAAATATATGGAATTTTTGTAATATGTATGAAGTTTATGTAAAATATTCTAACAAGTAACTATAGAAGTTAGAAAATTAAAAAGTTTTAATATATGTAAGACATAATTGTAAAACATAGCGAGTAGGTGATGTGGGTTAGTATGAAAAAATTAGGAATTATTGGTGGTATGGGTCCATTAGCTACAGTGAAATTTTATCAACATATTATTAACTATACTAATGCTCATTGTGACCAGGATAATATAGAAACACATATCCATAGTAATACATTGATTCCCGATAGGACGAGTTATATCGAGGGCTCAGGGGAGAATCCAAAAGACCAATTGCTACGTAGTGCAAAGTTGTTGGAAAAACAAGGCTGTGATGTAATAGTAACTCCTTGTAATACGGCACACTTCTTTTTGAAGGATATTACATACCGAATTAATGCTAATTTTATAAGTATGATAGAAGTTGTTTGTGAGCATGTTGCAGAAAAATATTGCAATCATAAAATTGCCTTACTTGCCACAAAAGGAGTCTATAAGTCGAGGCTTTATCACAACCAGCTAACAGAGGAACCTAATGTTGATCTTATTGTTCCAAGTGCTGACGAACAACAATTCATTATGAGCATTATCTACAAAGGGGTTAAAGCCAACGATCTTGACTATGCATTGGCTATATATGACAAACTTGTTGATGCTCTTGAACGAAAAGGGATTGAAGCGATAATCCTGGGCTGTACTGAACTTTCTATAGTAAATAGCTTATATAGTAAAGAATCAAGGATTGTATTTATAGACCCATTAAAGCTACTTGCAAAAAAAACGGTAGAGTATTGTACTGAAGATGTGGGGGGAGTCTCTGGTGTTATTTAAGTATAAAGAAGAGAAAGTAGTTATAGCTCCGATTTTTGTAGTGTCTATTTTAGCAATGCTTCTGTTGAAAATGTTTGCCGTTGAATTAGAAGAAGTCGTTGCACTAGAAGCTGGCATGGCAATGCCAAATGTTTCTGAATTTATAATAGATGAACAAATCGAAGCTGAGTATGTAACTGATGTGTCAAAAATTAATACAAGTGTACCTGGAACTTACGATATAGAGCTTCAGATTGGTAAAAAAACATATTCGAGCCAACTAAAGATAGAGGATACCGTTTCGCCTACCGGGGAAGCTGTTGAACAGGAAGTTTGGGTGGGAGAGGTATTGGAAGCCTCTGAATTTGTGAATAACATCGTTGATGCTACAAAGGTTAAACTTTCTTTTAAAGAAAAACCCGATTTCTCGAAGCCAGGCAGCCACCAAGTGATAATAGTATTAGAAGATGAAGGTTTAAATAAAATAGAGCTAATTGCATCACTATCGATTAAGGAAGATAAAGAGCCTCCTGTTATAACCGGAGTTAAAGACCAATCGGTCTTTGTAGGATCCACGATATCATATAGAAAAAAGGTAACAGTTAAAGACAATAGAGATAAAGAAGTAGAGTTAATAGTTAACAGTAGCGCGGTTAATGTAAAACGAGTTGGAACATATGAAGTCATTTACACGGCTACAGATAAATCGGGAAACAAAGCAACTGAAAAGGCAACTTTTTCTGTGAAAGAGAAACCAAAAGATAAGGTAACCTTAGAAGAAATAAATAAGTTATCAGACGGTGTGCTTGCCCGTATTATCAAAGGCAATATGACAGACAAACAAAAAATGCAGGCCATATTTACGTGGTCTAGAAATCAAATTGCATACACAGGAAAATCAGATAAATCCGATTGGTTAAAAGGTGCTTATCAAGGCTTTAGAGCAGCTTCAGGAGATTGTTTTACATATTATGCAACAGCGAGAGCACTATTAACGAGAGCGGGCTATGATGTTATACCGATAACAAGAATACCTGGGACCCCTACGAGACATTATTGGCTTTTGGTAAATTATCAAGGTCAGTGGTATCATTTTGATTCAACGCAAACTAATAGTAAATTCCCTTATGCTTGCTTCTTAAAAACAGATAAAGAAGTAGAGGCATATACGAAAAGAGTCATGAAGCGCATACCCGAGTATTATACTTTTGATAAGTCTAAGTATCCAGCAAGGGCCACCGTTCCATTGAAATAGAGACATCACAAGGGAGGTTATTATGCAAAGAAATGTACTGGAATATTTAGAATATACTGTGGAGCGAGTTCCTGAAAAATCAGCCTATGCAAACGATGTTGATTTTGTAACTTTTCAAGAGGTATATAATCAAAGCAGGGCAATAGGGTCCTTTCTCTACAAGCAAGGTATCTATAAACAACCGGTTGTTGTATTTATGAGTAGAGGTCCAAAGGCTATTGTCGCCTTTTATGGTGCTGTCTACGGCGGAAATTATTATGTGCCTATTGATGAAGAAATACCACTTTTCCGAATTCAGATGATTTTGGAAAAGGTAAACCCAAAAGCCATAATTTGTGATGAAAAAACACAAAAGATTGTAGAGACACTTCAATACGAACATGAAATTTATCTTTATGATGATATTATAAGGACAAGCATTAATGAAGAGATGCTTGTTAGTATTCGTGAAAGAGCTATAGATACTGATCCATTGTATGTTGTTTTTACATCAGGGTCCACCGGCATTCCGAAGGGTGTGGTGGCTTGTCATCGTTCTGTTATTAATTACATTGAACAATTATCAGAAATATTGGAACTGAATGAAGAAACTGTTTTCGGGAATCAAACCCCCCTCTATTTGGATGCTTGTTTAAAGGAACTTTACCCAACCTTAAAATTTGGGGCAACAGCTTTCATTATTCCTAAAAGCTTATTTATGTTTCCAATTAAGCTGGTGGAGTTCTTAAATGGATATAAAATTAATACAGTGTGCTGGGTTGTTTCTGCTCTGACTATGATTTCAGCTTTTAAAGTATTGGACAAAAATGTTCCCACTAGTTTACATACCATTGCTTTTGGCAGTGAAGTGTTCCCTATTAAACAGTTTAAGCTATGGAAAAAGGCACTACCAAATGCTAAATTTATCAATCTTTACGGACCAACTGAGGGAACGGGTATGTGCTGTTTTTATAAAGTGGACCGTGACTTTGAAGAAAGCGAAGTATTGCCTATAGGAAACCCGTTTAAAAACACCGAGCTCCTACTTCTAGATGAAAACAATGCTATAGCTAAAGATGGAGAGCATGGTGAAATATGTATTAGAGGGACATCGCTAACGATGGGATATTATAAAGACCTTGAAAGGACAAATGAGGTATTTGTCCAAAACCCCCTCAACAATTTGTATCCTGAGCTTATTTATCGTACCGGTGATTTAGGTAGGTACAACGAACGAGGAGAGTTGCTCTTTGTCTCTCGTAAAGATAATCAAATCAAACATATGGGACATCGGATTGAACTTGGAGAAATTGAAGCTAATGTTAACAGAATTGAAGGTATAAAAAGCTCTTGCTGTATATACGACAAAGTAAGAACAAAGATTGTGCTTTACTATGTAGGTGAAATATCACCCAGAGAAGTGACTGCTATGTTAAAGTCTACGCTTCCAAGGTACATGGTTCCCAATGTGATTAAGGTTTTGGAGAAGATGCCTTTGACCACCAATGGCAAAATAGATCGCGTTTATTTAAAGGATTATTCAAGTAAAAAGGAAAAGGGGAAATAGATATGGAGAAATTAATAGAAATTTTAGAGGAACTGCATTCAGATGTGGATTTTAATAATCGTGAGGATTTGATTGATGCCAAAATCCTTGACTCCTTTGATATTATTACTTTGATTGCTGACATCGACACTGAGTATGAAATCAACATCCCTGCAGAAGAAATTATTCCAGAAAATTTTAATTCCGCTAAAGCGATCTATGCACTTATTGAACGCTTAGCGGATAATGACTAAAAGAGAAAAAATATGCTTTTTACATCATACAGTTTTATAGCATTTTTAGCGGTATTATTTTTAACATATTATGTTATTCCAAAAAAATATCAATGGATGTTACTTCTTGCAGCAAGTTATTTGTTTTATGGCTTAGCTAGTGTAAAATACTTAGGCTATATTATTTTTACAACTGTTACCACCTATTTAATAAGCCGCAAGCTTGATACCCTTTACAAGGCTCAAGCTATTTATTTAACTGATAATAAAGAGCTTCCTAAAGAAGAAAAGAAGGCTTATAAAAACTCAATCAAATCACAGCAATGGAAATGGCTACTAGGTTGTCTGATATTAAATTTCGGGATGTTGGCTGTTGTTAAATATACTAACTTTGCAATTGCTAACGTCAACTTTATTGCGCAAGCAATGGGAAGCACTCACCAGCTATCCTTTTGGAATCTAGTATTACCCATGGGAATATCCTTTTATATTTTTAAAAGCATGAGTTATATCATAGATGTTTACCGGGGCAAGTACTCTGCGGAAAACAATCTTTTTAAACTTGCTCTATATGTATCCTTTTTCCCTCAAATTATTCAAGGTCCAATTAGTCGGTTTAACGATTTATCGGTAACGCTTTTCTCTGGGCACGATTTTTGTAGTAAAAATTTTCACTTTGGTATGCAGAGAATTTTGTGGGGGTTTTTTAAGAAAATAGTAATTGCTGATCGTCTTTTAGTTGGTGTAAATACCTTAACGCAAGACACTAATACCTACACAGGAGTATTCGTATTTATTGCGATGATTTCGTATGCCTTTCTACTCTATGCAGATTTTACCGGTGGTATCGACATAACTATTGGGATTGCGCAAGTCTTAGGGATTAAGACGATGGAGAATTTTGATAGACCTTATTTGTCT
>JUEG02001098.1_pt1 | contig 10438 bp, 8 predicted proteins | sample 432341 | NCBI WGS metagenome assembly JUEG02 (sample SAMN02953476, study PRJNA257561) | rock porewater metagenome | biome: terrestrial; feature: Opalinus Clay rock; material: porewater; isolation source: Opalinus Clay rock BIC-A1 borehole | place: Switzerland: Mt Terri URL, St-Ursanne ...
CGACGTGGACCGGGCGTTCGGCGTCGCCGGTGACCGGCGGCTCGGCCGCAGCGCCGGGCGCCGCCGGCCCGTAGTCGTAGAAGCCGCGACCCGTCTTGCGACCGTGCAGCCCGGCGGCCACCCGGTTGGGCGTGAGGTAGGAGGGACGGAGCCGGTCGGAGTGACGGAAGCCCTGCCAGACGGTGTCGATGACCGCCGAGGTGACGTCGAGTCCCGTGAGGTCGGTGAGCTCGAACGGGCCCATCCGCAGCCCGAGCACGTCCCGCGCGATCCGGTCGAGGCCGGCCGGGTCGCAGACGTCCTCCTCCAGCAGGGCCAGCGCCTCGGTGATCAGCCCGCGACCGGCGTGGTTGACCAGAAAGCCCGGGGTGTCGGCGACGACGACCGCGCGGTGGCCGCTGCTCTCGACGAGTTCCACGAGCGCGGCCGGGATGCCGGGGCGGGTCGCCGCGCCGGGCACGACCTCGGCGATCCTCATCAGCGGCACCGGGTTGAAGAAGTGCAGCCCGGCCAGCCGCGAGGGCTCCGCCAGCTCCGCCGCGATCCGGGTGACCGACAGCGACGAGGTGTTGGTGGCGAAGACCGCCGCCGCGGGCAGCACCTTCTCCAGCCCGGTGAACAGCTCGGTCTTGACGGCGAGGTCCTCGCGTACGGCCTCGATGACGAGGTCCACCGCGTCGCCGGGCGCCAGCGGCGAGTCGAGCGGGACCAGTCGTTCCACGGCGGCCGCCGCGTCCTCCGCGGCGACGCGCCCCTTCTCCACGGCGCGGCCGAGCATGCCGGCGATGAAGCCGACCGCCTCGTCGACGGACTCCTGCCGGGCGTCGGCCAGTTCCACGGTGTGTCCGGCGGTGGCCGCCCACTGGGCGATGCCCCGGCCCATGACTCCGGCTCCGACGACTCTGATGCGCATACGTCTTCCCCTCTCCTCGTACAGTCGGCGCGTCGCCTCGTACGGCCCGTGCGGTGCGGTGCCGTGCGACAGCGGTGCGGTGCGACAGCGGTGCGTGCGCGGTCAGCGCAGGTAGACCCGGCCCGGGTCGACGTCCTCGCGGAGGAGGCGCAGCTCGGCGGCGGTGGGTGGCGGGATGGTGGCGACGGTGTCGGCGACCTCCAGGTCCCAGCCGGTGGCCGCGCGGACCTCGTCGGGGGTGACGCCGGGGTGGACCGCGACGAGGCGCAGCTCCTCTCCGACGCCGGACCGGGCGAGGATGCCGAGGTCGGTGATGACGCGGGTGACGCCCGCGCCGAGCGGGGTGATGCCGTCGGCGAGCGCGCGGTCGGGGCCGGGCGAGGTGCAGAAGTCGAGTCGGTCCATGAAGGAGCGGGGATCGTGACGGCGCATCACCACGAAGACCTCGCGGGAGTTGGCCATCACCTCCATGGCACCGCCCGACCCGGGAAGGCGTACCTTCGGCCGCTGCCAGTCGCCGATGACCGAGGAGTTGAGGTTGCCCCAGCGGTCGATCTGGGCGGCGCCGAGGAACCCTACGTCGATGTGGCCGCCCTGGAGGACCGAGCCGAAGAGGGTGGCCATGGACAGTACGGCCTCGGCGCCGGTGATGAGCACGGCGTCGGCGATGGTCTCGGGCAGTTGCGAGGGGTGGGCCCCGCAGACACCGGACTCGTAGACGATCTCGATGCTGGGCGCCACGGTGAGATGGGCGAGCGAGGCGGCCAGGGTGGGCAGGCCGATGCCGGCGAAGACGGTGCGCCTGGCGGCGAGTTCGCGGGAGGCGACGACGGAGAGCAGCTCCGAGGACGTCACGGCCGGGAGGACGGCGGTGCCGGCCGTGGTCTCCGAGGCGTTCTCGGGGGCGGCGGCTGGTGTTGTCATGTCCCTCTCTCCGTCGGGGTGCGCGGCCTGCGGACCTGTGGTGCTCACAGTCGCCGTCCGTAGTTCACCGGCAGGCTCATGGCTTCGCCGACCGCCAGCCCGGACCAGAACTCCTCGCCGAGCTTGGCGACGTACTCGGCGTGGTCGGCGGTGCCGTACACCCACTCGGCCATCCACTCCCGCAGCCGCGCCGGGTCCTTGCTGATGTGCGACCAGGCGCGGTAGAAGGCGTTGTCCCGGTCGTAGTAGCCCTGGGCGAAGGACGGGTGGGCGCCGCGCGGGCACGCGACGACGGCGTGCACCGCGTGCGAGGGGATGACCGTACGGTTCGGGTCGGAGCGCACGACCTCGTCCTCGACGATCTCCTCCACGACGACGACGGCCTTGCGCGCCGCGTAGACGGCCTCGGCCTGGACGCCGGTGAGTCCCCAGACCTGGGTGTTGCCGGCGCGGTCGGCGCGCTGCGCGTGGATGATCGTGACATCGGGGTTGACCGGCGGTACGACGTAGATCTCCTCGGTACGGCCGTCCGGCCCGGGGTACGGCGAGGCCACCTTGCGGATGGCCGGGTTGACCGAGGGCAGGTCGCTGCCGGCGTAGGAGCGCAGCGGGTAGAAGGGGAGCCGCTGCGCTCCGGCGAGGTAGCGGCAGATCAGGCCGTAGTGGCTGTACTCCTCGAAGGCGAGCGGCTCCGGGTCCGCGTGCTCGATCCGGCGCCGCAGCTCGCCCAGCGAGCCGGCCGAGGAGTTGCCCACGAACGAGGAGACCAGGGTCGAGACACAGCCCCCCGCCAGCATCTGGTCCACCACGATGTCGGCCGTCATCCGGACCACGGTGAGGTCCTTGCGGCCCTGCCGGATGATCTCGTGCCCGGCGGCGGTCGGGATGAGATGGGTGAAGCCCTCGAGGGCGACGGTGTCACCGTCGTGCACGAAGGAGGCGATCGCGTCCTTCATCGTCATGGTCTTGTCCACGGCCCACACGCTGCCAGCAGGCATTGATTACTGTCCAATACCAAATTAAGGTCGCATTGAGACCGGATTCGAATAAGAGCGGGAGCCGCTGTGGAACTGCGCTATCTGACCTCCTTCATCGCGGTGGCCGAGGAGCTGCACTTCGGCCGTGCGGCCAAGCGGCTCCAGATGGCCCAGCCGCCGCTGAGCCAGCAGATCCGCCAGCTGGAGAAGGAGCTGGGGGTGCAGTTGTTCGAGCGCAACACCCGCTCCGTCCGGCTCACGAGCGCCGGGCAGTCGTTCCTCAAGCCCGTCCGCACCGTGCTGGACGACCTCGACATCGCCGTACGGGTCGCCAAGGCGGCCGGCGAGGGCGAGTACGGGCGGGTCACCGTCGGCTTCGCCGGCGCCTCCTCGCACGCGACCCTGCCGCTGCTGACCAGGGCCGTACGCGCCTCGCACCCCGGCCTCGAGCTCGTGATGAACGGGCAGACGTACGCCAATGTCGCCCTTCAGATGGTCGCGGACGGCTCCCTCGACCTCGGTTTCGTACGGCTCCCCGCGTCCCAGCCCGGCGTCGAGACGCGGGCGATCGACGAAGAGGAGCTGATGTGCGCGCTGCCCCAGGACCACCCGCTGGCCGGGCGGGAGCGGATCTCGGTCGGCGACCTGGCCGGCGAGCCGTTCGTCAGCTTCCCGGCGAACGCCGGGTCGACGCTGCGTGACACCACCTTCCACGTCTGCGAGGAGGCGGGCTTCCGCCCGCGGGTCGTCCAGGAGGCGCCCGACTCGTACACGATCCTGGCGCTGGTGGCCGCGGGGGTCGGCGTCACGCTCACGCTCTCGTCCTGCCTGCACATCCAGCAGACGGGACTGGTGCACCGGCCGCTGGCCGGGCCGCCCGTGCTGCTCCAGTCGGCCCTGGCCTGGCGCAAGGACAACCCGTCCGCCGCGCTGCGCAGCGTGCTGGCGGTGGCGCGGGAGGCGCTGCCGACGCCGTCGCGGACCGGGGATTGAGTGCTCCCAGGTCTCAATCGGCGGCCGATCGGATATTGGACCGGACGAGTCGCCCGGTGGAAGGGTCGAGGCGATACGTCTCCGCCCACACCCAGGAAGGCCACGACATGTCCGGTCAGCCCGATGTCGTCATCTGTGAACCGCTCCGTACGCCCATCGGCCGGTTCGGCGGCGCCCTGTCCGGCCTGCGCCCCGCCGGCCTCGCCGCGCACGTCATCGCGGAGGTCGTCCGCCGTACGGGGATCGACCCGGAGCGGGTGGACGAGGTGATCCTCGGCCATGTCTACCCGACCTCCGACGCCCCGGCGATCGGCCGGGTGGCGGCCCTGGACGCGGGGCTGCCGGTGTCCGTGACCGGGGTGCAGCTCGACCGCCGCTGCGGCTCCGGGCTCCAGGCGGTACTGGACGCCGCCATGCAGATCCGGGCCGGCTTCAGCGAGGTCGTCGTCGCCGGCGGCGTCGAGGTGATGAGCGCGGCCCCCTTCTACACCCACGACGGCCGGTGGGGCATCAAGACGCCGAGCCTGGAGCTGCACGACGCGCTCGCCCGCGGCCGGGTCACCGCCGGCGGCGTCAACCACCCGGTGCCCGGCGGCATGATCGAGACGGCGGAGAACCTCCGCCGGGAGTACGCCATCAGCCGGGCGGACCAGGACGCGCTGGCCCTGCGCTCCCAGCAGCGCGCCGGGCGGGCGATCGGCGCCGGGCTCTTCGACGAGGAGATCGTGCCCGTCCCCGTACGCACCCGGAAGGGCGAGACGCTCGTCTCCGCCGACGAGCACCCCCGGCCGGAGACGACGGCGGAGCAGCTGGCGAAGCTGCGGCCGCTGACGGCCGCGTCCGACCCCGAGTCCACCGTGACCGCGGGCAACGCCAGTGGGCAGAACGACGCGGCCTCGGCCTGCCTGGTGACCAGCGCGGAGACCGCCGAGCGGCTGGGGCTCACCCCGCTGGTGCGGCTGGTGTCCTTCGCGAAGGCCGGGGTGCCGGCCGGGACGATGGGCATCGGGCCGGTCCCGGCCACCCGCGCGGCGCTCGACCGTGCCGGGCTGGAGCTCGCGGATCTGGACCTGATCGAGCTGAACGAGGCCTTCGCCGCCCAGGTGCTGGCCTGCACCCGCGAGCTCGGGCTGGCCGAGGCGGACCACGAGCGGATCAACGTCAACGGCTCGGGCATCTCCCTGGGCCACCCGGTGGGCGCCACGGGCGGCCGCATCCTGGCGACCCTGGCCCGCGAGATGCGGCGCCGGGAGGCGCGCTACGGACTGGAGACGATGTGCATCGGCGGCGGTCAGGGCCTGGCGGCGGTGTTCGAGCGCGTCGCGGGCTGACGCGGGACGGGGGTCCGTCTCCGCACGTGCGGGGAGCAGCGGAAGACGCCGGGGGCCAGGACCTGTCCTGATCCATCCCCGCGTATGCGGGGAGCAGCTGTCCGGTCAGGAGCCGCCGTTGATGGCGGCCGGTCCGTCCCCACGTATACGGGGATGGACGGGATGCCGGGGTACTACTCGGCGACCAGTTTGGCCACCGTGCGGCTCCCGGTGGGCGCGGCCGGTGCCGCCGTTGCTCGTCTCGTTGTGGGCCCGCGGGGCGATGGGCGACCGGACCGTGGCGGCGGTGTCGTCGACGTGCAGCAGGGCTCGTCCTTGGGCCGCTGGGAGCTCCGTATCCATTGAGGCCCGCGTCGCTCCGGCCGAAGGCATCGCGTTTGCTTCGGTCGTCACCGGCAAGATCCGCCGCTCCAGCAATCCGCTCAAGATGGCGTCCCCGGCCAACGTGCGAGACATGGCCCGCGTACCGCTCGGCGTAGCCCGGGCCAGGAAGATCGTCGCCGACTTCGGGCCGGACGTCGTCCTTGCCACGGGCGGGTACGTTGCCGTCCCAGCTGGTCTGGCGGCCCGGCTGTGCCGCCGCCCCCTCGTGCTGCACGAGCAGACCGTTCGCCTCGGCCTGGCCAATCGGAAGCTCGCCGGCTCGGCGACGCGCATCGCGGTGTCGTCGGAGTCGTCGCTGCCACTCCTGCCGGAGTCGGTGCGCTCCGCGGCGTCACCGGCAACCCGATCCGCCCGGAGGTGCTGGCCGGTCAGGCAGTCCAGGCGCTGGAGTTGCGCGGCTTCGACCGGCATTTGCCGACCGTGGTCACTGGCGGGGCCCAGGGGTCCCAGCAGATCAACGATGTCGTCCGGGACGCACTGCCGTGGCTGCTGGGCCACGCGAACGTGATCCACCAGTGTGGGCCTGCCAACGCTGAGAACCTGCGGCAGCACGTGGCGGCTCTGCCAGCCGACCTGGCCGGCCGGTACCACCTCACCGGGTTCGTCGGGGCGGAGTTGCCCGACGTCTTGGCGTTGGCCGACGTGGTGGTGTCCCGGAGTGGCGCCGGCACCCTGGCCGAATTGACTGCTCTCGGCAAGCCGGCTGTTTCACGCGACGTCGACGAGCTGGAACAGACCGCCAGGGCATTCCGCCGCTGGGACCACCAGTACGGCGGAGGACTCCGACGCAAGGCCGTCCTCGGCCAGCTCAACGAGGTTGCGAACGCTCTCGACGACCACCAGACACCTGCCATCGAACAACGGCTCTACGGCGTCATGGCGCAGCTGGCCGGCACCGCAGCCACCATGGCATGGGACTCCGGACTGCAGCGGCGGGCGCAGGACTACTACCGCCTCGCCCTCCGTTCCGCACACGCCGGTGCCGACACCCTGTTCGGCGCGAATGTGCTCGCCGGCATGGCCCGGCAGATGCTCTACCGGGACCGGCCGCAGGACGCCCTCGAGCTCGTACGACTCGCCCAGGACGGGTTCCGGTCCCTGGCCGGCCACAGAGTTCGAGCCGTGATCCACACCCGGGAGGCGTGGGCACTGTCCGCGATGGGCCGCATCGCAGCCTTCCGCCGCGCGACCGGCCAGGCATGCGAGGCCCTCGCCGCAGCCAAAGCATCGGACGGGACAGATGAGCCGTACTGGATCGCCTACTTCGACGACGCCGAGCTCGCCGGAGTCACCGGCGGACGGCTCCTGGACCTCGCCCGCCAGAACCCGAACGCGCACGCCGAAGCCGCGGCCGGCGAAATCCGGCAGGCCCTGGACCGGCGCGGCCCGGAGGCAGGACGCAGCCACGCCCTGGACTGGATCGGTCTCGCCGAATGCCACTACCTCGCCGGAGACCTCACCCAGGCCGTCGACCACACCCACGCCGCCGTGGCCGCAGCCGAGCGCACCCAGTCCAGCCGGGTCCGCACGCAGCTGGGTCACCTGTACCCGTATACGGTCGGCAACGGCGCGTCCCGGCCCGTACGGGAGGCCCGGGACAGGATCCGCGCCCTGCTGGCTGGCTGAGAGGAAGACACGCGTGACGACCATCGCGGCAACCGGACACATGGACCTGACGGGCGACAGCACCGGCCGCGTAAGGGACGAGCTCCGGGAGGTGCTGAGCAGGCACGCCGGCGGCGAGCTGACCGGCCTCTCCTGCATCGCCCGCGGTTCCGACAGTCTGTTCGCCGAGGAACTGCTCAAGGTCGGTGGCCGTCTGATCGTCGTTCTCCCTTCCCGGGACTACCGGCAGGCGAAGGTGAAGCCCGACCATGTCCCCGTCTTCGACCGGCTCCTCGAGGCAGCGGCAGAGGTCCTCGTCATGCCGTACGAAACCGCGAGCCGGGAAGCGTACGAAGCGGCGAACAAGGCCATGCTGGAGCGCGCGGACCGGGTCGTCGCGGTCTGGAACGGGGAACCGCCCTCAGGAAAGGGCGGCGGGACCGCGGACGTCGTACTCGCCGCGCGCGATGCCGGCCTACCCGTGGACGTCGTCTGGCCCGAAGGCGCTTCGCGGCGTAGCTGACAGAGACGAGGAGGAAGCCCTGGCGGCGGGAAGCCCGGTGGGGCCCATCGTCGTCGTGCCACCGCAGTCGCGGCCGCGAGCAGCACACAGGCCTCGGCCGACCGCGCCGGTGGTGAGGTAAGCGCGGACGGGGGTGCCGATGGTGGCCCGGACCCCGCTCCCGCCGTCCAGGTCCCGCGAAGTGTCCCATTGCCCTGGGAACGGGACCGGCCGCACCGCGGCAGACGGGCCCGCACAACGGCCGTGGCGGCCGGTGTACGGCCCGTTGAAGTGGAGTGATGACCTCCACCGACGGGATCCAGACGGTAAGCCTCTCACTGCGGCAGCGATTCAGTATTGGACCCGTCTGGGTTCCGGCTGGCACGGTTACGTCCACCACAGTGGGAGGCGAATACGCCGGGACGGCGCCCTCCCCTCCCCCCTGATCTCAGTTGCCCACGGGAGCCGCCGCATGACCGCGTCCGCCGCACGCGAGCAGAACAGAACCGCGAAACGCGCGGGTCTCGGAGCCTTCATCGGCTCGACCATCGAGTGGTTCGACTTCTACATCTACGGCACCGCCGCGGCCCTGGTCTTCGACGACGTCTTCTTCCCCCAGCTCGAAGGCCCTGTGGGCACCCTCGTCGCCTTCGCCACGTTCTGGGTCGGCTTCCTGGCCCGTCCGATCGGCGGGATCATCTTCGGTCACTTCGGCGACCGGCTCGGCCGCAAGAAGACACTCGTCATCACGCTGCTGATGATGGGCATCTCCACCACCCTGATCGGCGTGCTCCCCGGGTACGCGACGATCGGCGTGGCCGCCCCGATCCTGCTCGTGTTCATCCGGATGGTGCAGGGCATCGGGCTCGGCGGCGAGTGGGGCGGCTCGGTGCTGATCGCCTCCGAGCACGCGCCCAAGGGCAAGTCCATCCTGTACGGGGCGTTCGCCCAGCAGGGCTCGCCCGTCGGCAACACGCTGAGCACCATCAGCTTCCTGGCCATCAGCCAGCTGCCGAACGAGGCGTTCGTCAGCTGGGGCTGGCGCGTGCCGTTCCTGGCCTCGGCCGTCCTCGTCTTCGTCGGGCTCCTCGTCCGGATGAAGGTCACCGAGTCCCCGGCGATGGCGGACATCATCAAGACCAAGAGCGTCTCGAAGATGCCGCTGACGGAGATCCTGCGCAGCCATCCGGGCCTGATCGCCCTGGGCATCGGCGCCTGCACCATCGGCCTGTCGGCCACCTACTTCAAGAGCACCTTCGCCCTCTCCTGGGCGACCACGAGCCTGGACTTCACCCGCAATTCCTTCCTCACCATCCTGCTGGTCGCGAACATCACGCAGGTCATCGTCCAGCCCTTCGGCGCCGTCCTCGCCACCAGGATGAAGAGCCTGTCCCGCGCGGTCTGCATCATGCTGCTGCCGGAAGTGGTGCTGATGCCGCTGATGTTCGTCCTCATCAGCACCGAGAACTACGGCCTCGCCATGGCCGGCGTCGCGGTCGCCACGATCCCGCACTGCCTCTACTACGCGGCCCTGGCCGGCATGCTCGCCAGCCGCTTCCCGGCCCATCTGCGCTACACCGGCATCTCGCTCTGCTACCAGTTGTGCGGCACGCTGCTCGGCGGCACCACGCCGATCATCGGGCAGTTCCTGCTGAACCGGTCCGGCTCCATCGCCGCCGTGATCGTCTACGCGGTGTTCCAGGTCCTGCTCACCCTCGGCTGCATGCTGCTCCTGCTGCGCCGCCGGAACTACGACGAGCAGGCCGGTGACGCCCAGCCGCGGCAACCGCGGCGGCAACCCGCGGCCGTGCCGGCCTGATCGGGGGACCACCATGACCGACACCACCGGCCGCCCGGCCGCCCTGCCCGCCCAGCCCGCCCCGGGCGAGCCCGTCACGGCCCACGGCATACCGGAGATCTCGGCGCTGGCGGGCCGGGACCTCGGCACCTCCCGCTGGCGCGAGGTCACCCAGGACCTCATCGACCTCTTCGCCGCCGTCTCCGGCGACCACCAGTGGATCCACACGGACCCCGAGCGGGCGGCCCTCGGCCCGTACGGCGGGACCATCGCCCATGGCTACATGGTGCTGAGCTGGGGCATCCCCATGTTCGCCGAGCTGCTCCAGGTCTCGGGGGTGGGCATGGCGCTCAACTACGGCGTCAACAAGGTCCGCTTCCCGGCACCGGTCCCGGTCGGCAGCCGGGTCCGGCTCCACGCGGCGGTCACCTCCGTGGAACCGGTCAAGCGCGGCGGGGTCGCGATGAGCCGGGCCTTCACCTTCGAGCTGGCGGGCTCGGCCAAGCCGGCCTGCGTCGCGGAGACCCTGACCCACTTCTATCCCTGATCGCGGCGGCTGCACGGCCACCTCACGGCGACCAGTACGACGTGCACCGCGAGCGGCCCGTGCATGCCGCGCACCTGCACCATCTCGATGTCCCCCGAGCTGCTGGGCCCGGTGATCAGCTGCATCCCGGAGGGCACGGGGCGGACGGCCGCGAGCCGGTCGATCGCGTCGGCGTAGGAGTCCACCAGCCGGGACGCCGGCACCACCGCGATGTGCACCGGCGGCACCAGCGAGTTGCTCCGCGGCCGGTCGCGGCCGTAGACCATCGCCAGCGATCCGGTCTCGGCGACGGCTGCCAGCGCGGTCGTCAGCCCCACGTCCGCAGCCCAGGGGTCGCCGACCGTACGGAGCCCACCGGCCACCTCACCCACCAGTGCGTCCCGGTCGGCGACCACGGCGCCGTCCCCGCACAGCCCGGCCACCACCTCCCGGGCCGCGGCCGGATCCGCGACGTGGTGACAGCT
>JUEG02000265.1_pt1 | contig 10435 bp, 6 predicted proteins | sample 432341 | NCBI WGS metagenome assembly JUEG02 (sample SAMN02953476, study PRJNA257561) | rock porewater metagenome | biome: terrestrial; feature: Opalinus Clay rock; material: porewater; isolation source: Opalinus Clay rock BIC-A1 borehole | place: Switzerland: Mt Terri URL, St-Ursanne ...
TATGTTCACATGTTTTGGTGCCCCGTAATGGTTTTTGTGGCTTTTTAAATTCAGGGGTACAAGTCCCCTCGCCTCCGCCATAACATAACTCAATAATTGATACAATTGAAAGCCCGCTATTGGCGAGCTTTTCGGCGTTTTAGATAAAAATATGCATCATTTGAGACGGTGCTTTTTTGTTTTTTGCACCCTTTCGTTAAATGATGCACCCCCCTTGAGAGTGAAATCTACCTTTCGTTAAAAGGTATAGGCATCGTTAAGAGGTATAAATAAAGGAAATAAATCCAGACAGATATGTTTCTCAGAATACGAAAACAAAGACCGTAGAACCCGTTCGTGAAATTGTTTCCGGAGAATCGGGCGTAAGTTGTGTAGCATTTATTAGGACCACCTACGTTCGCGAAAAAAGTTTTATTTACCGGTTTGTGTAATTTAATTGGTTAGCATTAGTTTGTAGAGAAATAATATCTTTAAAAGGTAGATACTATTAGCAGGAAATTGGCAAAACGTGGAGTATTATATTCCCTACACGACGTGTGTGTGAAGGGAATGAATTAATTGGCAATTCCTGAGTTTAATGAGTATGGAGTGCTGCCCGAAGGGGTTTATGATTGTACATTGAACGAACTAAAAGGTATATTTAGCAATATTCCAAATAATATTATTAGAACGGATCTTTACAATAGGTTGCTTAAGTATATCGATCAAGTTAATAAAGCCGATCTTCCTTGTCGAAACCTTCTGATTGATGGTAGCTTTGTAACCCAAAAACAGGAACCCTCTGATATAGATTTAGCACTGGTATTAGATTTTGACGAATCATTAATTTGCACACCAATTCAATATAGTCAAGACTATATTGATGTAATGCACAAAGATAATGTCAAAAGTAAATATGGTTTTCAAATATTCCCAGTGTTTAGCGAATCTTCTGGTTATGACGATATAGTAAAGTTTTTTAAGGGAATGAAACCGCCCAATCAGGAGGTAACTAAGGGAATTTTGAGGGTGAAAATATGATTAATAGTAGAAAAGAAAAAGAATTTGTTAATAAACAGGTTGAGCGGTTAGAAAACGCATTAGATGACCTCAGGACTAAACTACTTCCCAACAACCCAGAATTGTTTAAAATTATGGGATCAAACTATTTTGAGAAAATAAAAGAGTTAAGAAGGGAAATTGATTTATATCTCGGATTAGTGGATCAAAGTGCAGAGGAAAGCTCTGATTTCATTATAAGACTACAAGGCCCAAAGATTGGTTTTGGCAACGCACCAATTAGCGTAGTATCACGTGTTTTAGAAGACTTTCGAAAGAGCTTCCAAGATATATTTTCTCATCTATCTGGTTATAAAAAATCTCGGAAATTACCAAAATACATTTTAGAGGCATGTGATATGTCCATAACAGGTGTATTCGAAGGAAGCCTGCAGGTAGCATTGAAACGTCCAGTTGAACAGTTAAATCTTTTCGAATCTTCTTGTTTTGAAAAGTCTGCTAACGTTTTTTTCTTTGTTGCGGATTGGGCGTCAAAAGAATTGCCTGAGGAAGCTTTAATTCAAGAAGTCCCAGACAACGAGTTGAGAGATTTAGCGATTAAAAGTGTGCTAAGAATTACCCCTAAGAGTAATAAAACTGTAAATCGTATCAGTTTGTATGGCAATCTTGTTAGACAAAATATTACCTTAACTAAACAATCGAGAGATTTTATGTTGGATAACATCTCGAAGGTCGATGATAAAGAAGTAATACACACTTATAAAGGTAAGATTAGAGAGGTAGACCTAGATAGAAATTCCTTTAAGCTGAGGGAGATTGACGGAAGCCCAGGAATTTCTGAGGTGATTGGTCATATAGATGAAAAATTGTTTGATGATCTCAGGGAATCTTTAGATTCCTTAGCTATTATTAAAGGTGTGCAGAGAAGTGAAACTAACTTAACAAAAACGCTTGATGTACGCTACATCGAGAAGGTTGAAAGTGATTAGCAAAAAGCTTGATGTTTTAATACAGTTCAAGCTTTTTGTTTGTACATAGTGAAAAAGCGAAGCCCCTAGCAGCCTTCCCCGAACCGTGCCCATTTGTTACTCCCCTCGTATTTTAGGTGACGGGTCCATGGGATGGTTTAATTTATATTTATATCTAAGAGACAAGTCACGTGGAGTGTATAATAGTGCTATATTTGCCTTGAGCGAAGCCTTGGTATGAGCGGTTCCTAGAGTAGGATGTTCTTTATAGGGTGACAGAGTGTCGGCGGAATATATCTAGCCAGATCGTTCTTTATTAAACGATCTGGATTTTTTCGTTTTTATTGGATTATTTTTGATATAGTGGAAGGATAAGAGGTAAAAATGTAGAAATGTATCAGGAACGGATTATCTTTGAGACTCGAAAAGCCTTTCATTAAAGTAGTTGCCTAAATGGCTATTAAGTACAGTTAGCCATTTTAGTCAATAATGGGCAGAGAATTTTCCGAGACTTTTACAGACACAACAAACATAATTTGGAAATTTGCGAAAAGGTGTGTGATCTTAATGAAAAAAATAGCAATATTCAATCACAAAGGCGGAGTCAGTAAAACAACTACGGCTTTTAATTTGGGATGGAGTTTATCTGATTTAGGTAAGTCTGTTTTGTTTGTAGACGCTGACTCCCAATGTAATTTGTCATTATATGTTTTAGGCTTCAAGAAATATACTGAATACTACGAAAACGATTCAAATGACAATATTTATAAAGCCTTGTTACCAGCTTTTAAATCACAACCAAAATTGATCGAGCCAGTCAATTGCATTGAGGTTAAAGATAACTTGTTTCTTCTCCCTGGACACCTAGATTTTACAGAGAATGAAGTTCAACTAGGTATTGCAATGCAGTTATCAAACGCTTTTGGGTCAATGCAGAACTTGCCTGGAGCCTTTAATTACTTAATATCGAAGACAGCGGAGAAATATAATATAGACTACGTAATTATAGATATGAATCCAAGTTTGAGTGCGATAAATCAAAATATATTAGTTAGTTCCGATTTTTTTATTGTGCCAACATCTCCAGACTTTTTTTCAATTATGGCGATAAGATCGTTATCAAGAGTTTTATGTTCATGGGAAAAATGGGCTCGAAACGCCAGACCTCTATTCAATGAAGCTTCATATACACTACCTCAAAACACACCTAAATTTCTTGGATACACAGTTAATGATTTTAATCTAAGTAATGGCAATCCTCAATTCACTTTCCAAACCTTTATTAATAGAATATCGAATGAGGTTGTAAATACGCTTATCCCCAGTTTAAATGGGACAGGTATGGCTTTGGGTGATGAAACATATACCCTTGCCAATGATGACATGAGAAAGAAATCTATTCATCAAAATTTCAATTATTTAGATAAGTATTGCTTAGCTCAGATCTCTAATTTAAATAAATTAATTGCAATTTCAAATGAAAATTCAATTCCGATATTTGAAATTGAATTAGATCGAGCTCATGAAGGACAACGAAAAACTCTTAATTGGTTTAAGTTACTATATAAAGTATTTGCCGAAAGAATTATCCAATTGTGTGAGACTGAAAATGAGTAGTGCAAGAAGACAATTCGATAATAGCATTGCTTTATTATGTAATATAGACGCTATTTATGGATATATCAACAAGAATGCACCTTCCATGGATGCTTCATCACTACTTAGATCCGAATTTGTACTGATAGTCAGTGCATTTGATACGTATGTGCATGAATTGGTTAACGAAAAGATAGTTTTTAATTTTTTTAGTAGTCAACTAGCCATAGATATCAAACTTCTCATTTCGATTCATACAGTACGAAGCATATTAAATGAAACAGATGCATTTACTCAACGTCAACTTTTAAGTTCAGAGTTAAAGAAAATCATGTCCAAACACTCCTATCAATCGCCTTCAAGTGTAGAATATGCACTTTCTCTGATAGGGCTAAAAAAGGTTTGGAGTGCGTTATCCATTAGTTTTGGGAAAAGTGGTAGTGATATACGTGATACATTAGCACTTATTGTCAATAGAAGAAATAAAATAGCTCATGAGTCAGATATTGACCCAACTACTGGACTAGCTTCACATATTGACCGAGAAACCGTAAATAATTGTGTTGATTTTGTAACTAGACTTGTACACGAAATCGATAGTATTACTTAAAGCGAAAACAATAGGGAATTCTGATATCATTTTGCTATGGTTTTATAAATCAATGCCTGCTTGTAAATTCTATCCACTTAGCCAGTTGTGGCTAAGTATACCCATGCTCTCCCCTAGAACCGTGATAGCTTCACATGGCTACTGGTAACCGTTAGCAATAGTTTGAAGTGATTTTCTCAAACAGCAGCGTTTTCTGTGGGCTAATTACCAATCCTATCCTCAACAATTTGTCTAGATGAAATGGTAGAATCAGACTAGAGGGATGATATGGTAGTAAAACAGCCCATACCTGAATTATTTTTAACATGATAGGGAGCTAAACACATGCTAACAGGAGAAATTCGCAACAAGGTTGATAAAATATGGTCTGATATCTGGTCTGGCGGTATTTCCAACCCTATAACAGTTATAGAACAACTTACCTATCTTATGTTTATCCGTTCATTGGATGAAAAGGAACTTGAAAATGAGAGCGTCGAGGCCCTAACTGGTGAAGCAACGTCTAGGGTCTTCCCACAGGATGAAGATGGACAGTCCATGCGTTGGAGCAAGTTTAAAACCAAGGACTCCCGTATGATCTATGATATCGTGGGTACAAAGGTATTCCCCTTTATCAAAGAAATGAACGGAGAAAATACTTCCGCTTTTTCTCGCTATATGCAGGATGCTATGTTTTTACTCCCAACCCCCCAGATATTACAAAAGATTATTACAGGCTTAGACGAGCTGTATGAACATGATATTCAAGACCTTGATATGCAGGGCGATCTTTATGAGTATATGCTGGGAAAGCTGGCAACCGCTGGTCAAAACGGCCAATTTAGAACACCAAAGCATATTCGAGACATGATGGTGCGATTGCTTGCCCCAACTCCTAACGATAAAATATGTGACCCTGCTTGCGGTACTGCTGGCTTCCTCGTTTCCTCTGCTGAATATATCAGAGAAAATTTTGAATCCGAAATGACAAGTGGGCAATGGGAGCATTTTTCAGGTGAGATGTTTACAGGCTATGACACCGATAGAACCATGTTACGTCTATCTGCCATGAACCTAATGCTCCACTCAATAACCCAACCCCATATAAACTATGTGGACAGCGTTTCTAAGCAGAATAGTATTTCTTCTGCTTATGATATTGTTCTAGCCAATCCACCATTTACCGGAACAGTGGACGCTGAGAGTATTAACGATAACTTAAAGACAGTCTGCAACACCAAAAAAACAGAGCTATTGTTTGTGGCACTTTTCTTGAGGATGTTACGTAAAGGCGGTCGTTGCTCTTGTATTGTGCCAGATGGTGTTTTGTTTGGAGGAAGCAATGCACACAAAGCCCTACGTAAAGAGCTAGTAGATAACCATCACCTTCAAGCGGTTATCTCCATGCCCAGCGGCGTATTTAAACCATATGCAGGTGTTAGCACTGCCGTTCTTGTGTTTACCAAAACAGGAGCGGGCGGTACCGACAAGGTTTGGTTTTATGATGTGAAGGCCGATGGCTTTTCATTGGATGATAAACGATCTGCCATTGAAGCAAATGATATTCCAGATATTATTGCACGGTATCATAACCTTGAGGGTGAAACTGACCGCAAGCCCACAGATAAGAGCTTTTTTGTGCAGAAGTCTGCAATTGAAGCTAATGGCTATGATTTATCGATCAATAAATACAAAAAGGTTGTTTACGAAAAGGTCGTTTATGATGCACCCGAGGTGATTATGAGTCGTCTTGATGAATTGAGCCTTAAAATTGCTTCTAAGATGGAAGAATTGAGGGGGCTTATCGGTGGGTAAGTGGGAGATGGTTAGGCTGGGAGACGTATGTGATGTCCGTGATGGAACGCATGATTCACCTAAATATGTTTATCATGGATTCCCATTAGTGACTTCCAAAAATGTTGTTAATGGTTATATTGATATAACAGATGTTAATTACATATCCGAGGCTGATTATAATAAAATAATTGTACGATCTGGTGTTGACGATGGCGATATTATTATGCCAATGATTGGAACTATTGGCAATCCAGTTGTGGTGCATAAGACATTTGATTTTGCAATAAAAAATGTTGCTCTAGTAAAGTTTATCGGAAATAATGTATTAAACAGATATGTACTTTATATTCTTACGAGCACTAATTTCAAGAACTATATTGAAAGAGAAAATAGAGGGGGAACACAAAAGTTTATTTCATTGGGTAATATTCGTAACTTTACGCTCCCCCTCCCACCCCTCGAAGCCCAAAAGCAAATTGCCAAAACTTTAGACACTGCCGCAGAAATTCTTGCCATGCGCAAACAGCAGCTTGCAGAGCTGGATAACCTTATCGAATCCACCTTTTATGAGATGTTCGGTGATCTTGTTGCCAATGAAAAAAAGTGGAAAGTAGAGAAATTAGATAGCGTATTCAAGGAATCTCCTCAAAATGGTTTGTATAAACCAGCAAGCGCTTATACAAATGACAATTTAGGGACGCCTATTCTTAGAATTGACTCTTTCTATAGCGGTAAGTTGAAACAGCCATTGACCTTAAAAAGACTATACTGTACTCAAAAGGAAATCGATGTTTATTCTTTGAGCGAAGATGATATTGTTATAAATCGTGTTAACAGCATTGAGTATTTAGGAAAGTGCGCTCACATAAAAGGCCTGTTAGAAAGGACAGTTTTTGAATCAAATATGATGCGACTAAAGGTCAATGACACTATAATTAATTCGATATACTTAACAAAATTTCTTTGTACGCCATATATCTATGATCAGATTCTCAGTCATGCAAAAAAAGCAGTAAATCAGGCAAGCATTAACCAAAAGGATGTTCAAGATTTAAATATATTAGTTCCACCAATTTCCCTCCAAACAAAATTTGCCGAAAACATTACAAAAATGGAAAGACAAAGATCGCTGGTAGAGAAGACAGTCGAGGAAACACAGTACCTATTTGACAGCTTAATGAGCGAGTACTTTGAATAAATAAAGCGAGGTGAGATTAATGTCTGCAAATTTTGAATTCTTACAGGGACAAACTGAATATGCATTGTTTGCTACCGCTTGCATTGAGGCGGAGCGTGTGCTTGCTACATCCCCTGCAATGACAGCGGTAGGTAGTCGCAGGGCCTTTGAGCTTGCGGTAAAATGGGTGTATTCTGCTGATAACACTATCACTATGCCCTATAAGGACAATTTGCAGGCGTTAATTCATGAACCTTCTTTCAAATTCGCCATGGAAAACCAGACCTGGAACAAGTTACCCTTTATAATCAATCTGGGCAACCTTGCGGTACATACAGGAAAAGCTATCAACCGCAGTGATGCAGTTTTGGCCCTTTCTTCTTTATTTGAATTTGTACAGTGGCTAGATTATTGCTATGGTGCAAATTACATTGAACGACACTTTAATGAAGGAGATATCCCAGCAGAAAAAGTATTCGTTGATGAAGCGAAGATTAAGGAAAAAGAGAGTCTGATCAATCAAAAGAATTCCGAAATCGCGGCTCTTAGTGCTAAAATCGAGGCTATGAGCGAACGGCTTACCGCAGGCAAAGAGCAGCACAAGGAGGAACGCCATTTCACCCCAGGGGATATTTCTGAATTTCTGACTCGAAAAAAATATATTGAAGTGGATTTGAAGCTCCTCGGCTGGGTATTCGGTGATGATGTTAGGGAAGAAGTGGAGCTTTACGGTATGCCTAATAATAAGGGGATAGGATATGCCGATTATGTACTATACGGTAAAGATGGACTCCCCCTTGCCCTAATCGAAGCAAAGCGCACCTCTAAAGACCCGAAGACTGGCACTCAACAGGCTAAGCTCTATGCCGACTGTTTGGAGAAGATGACCGGCAGACGTCCCATAATGTTCACCACCAATGGCTTTGAAACCAACCTGTGGGATGATGTCACCTCTCCACAACGCAAGGTAAGCGGTATTTTTTCCAAAGACGACTTACAAAAGCTGATGAACCGTCGTAATGAACGTAAGGCTTTGGATGAGATTCCGATCGACGATAAAATCACCGATCGCTACTACCAAAAAGAAGCCATCCGAGCAGTTTGTGAGAATATCACAACCGGGCACAGAAGATCCTTGCTCGTGATGGCGACAGGCTCAGGCAAAACAAGGACGGCCTCTAGTTTAACTGATATACTGTCCCGCGGAGGATACATAACGAATATCTTGTTTCTGGCGGATCGAACTGCTTTGGTAAAGCAAGCTAAAGGCGACTTTAAGAACTATCTACCAGATATGTCCCTGTGCAATCTACTCAGTAACAAGGACGAAAAAAACGCTCGTATTGTCTTTTCGACTTATCCCACAATGCTTAACTCCATCAACTCAGTCAAACGAGAGGATGGTCAGCGGCTGTTCACGCCCGCCCATTTTGATCTGATCGTGATAGACGAAGCTCACCGAAGTATCTTTAAGAAATATAACGCGATTTTTGAATACTTTGATGCCCTTCTAGTCGGTTTGACAGCAACTCCTCGGATGGAGGTTGATCATAATACCTATCGATTTTTCGAGATGCAAAGCGGTGTGCCTACGTATGCCTATGATTATGAAACAGCTAAGGATATTGACCACGTCTTAGTACCCTACCATAACATTGAAGTCAAAACGAAGTTCCTGACGCAGGGCATTACCTACGATGAACTTTCCGTAGAAGACAAGGAACGCTATGAAGAAGATTTCACCGACGAAGACGGCGAGATGCCTGATTTTGTTCCACCCCCTGAAATAAACACGTTTATCTTCAACCAGACTACTGTCGATATGGTGTTAGAAGATCTAATGACAAAAGGCATCAGTGTCGCTGGTGGGGATCGGCTTGGGAAAACCATTATCTTTGCCCAAAACAAAAAGCACGCTCAATATATAATCGATCGTTTTGAAAAACTCTTTCCTCAGTATCCCGGAAGTTTTGCTAAACGTGTTGTTTGTGACGACAACTATGCACAAACGATTATCGAAGACTTTAAGATCGCCGAAAAAGAACCTCATATCGTCGTTTCAGTCGATATGATGGATACCGGTATTGATGTCCCAGAGATCGTCAATTTGGTATTCTTTAAGCGTGTTCGTTCAAAGATCAAATTTTGGCAGATGATCGGACGTGGTACAAGGATTTGCAGTAATCTATTCGGAGAAGGACAGGATAAAACCCATTTTGTTATCTTCGATTATCTTGGGAACTTTGATTTCTTCCGTGCCAACAAAGATGGCTTACAAGGTAGTGAAGCACAGAGTCTAACAGAGGCGATCTTTGCGAAACGAATTCGCTTGATCTATCACCTCCAGACGTCTGCCTTTATTGACGAACTTTATCAGGCCATCCGTACAGAGCTGATTGGGACAGTGGTGCAGCAGATAATCGAGCTGAACATTGAACTGGTCTCAGTCAAACTGCAGCTACAATACATTGAAAAGTACAAACGTACGGATGCTTATGTTTGCCTCTCTGATTTGGACAAACATAACCTGATCGCTTTCCTTGCACCGATCGTCTATATGGATGATACTGACGAGTTTGCCAAACGATTTGATAATTTTATGTATGGTTTAATGATTGCACAGATTGAGGGAATGCCACAGTCTAAAAAAGGCAAAAAGCAGCTTATAAATATCTGTACCAATCTTTCAAAGCGTGTTACCATTCCGCAGGTTAAAGAAAAGCTAGAGCTTATCGATACCATCGCTACTGACGAGTTTTGGCAGAGTTCCGATATTTTGAACTTTGAGAAAGTGCGCGTAGAGCTGCGCAGTCTAATAAAGTTTATAATTGACGAAGGTGTAAAAAACCCGATCTACACTAACCTTGCCGATGATATTCTCGAAGTCAAAGAGGGGGAAGCCTTATACCAGGCCTATGATTTTGAGGATTATAAGCTCAAGGTGAACCGCTATATTGAGAAAAACCGTGACCATCTTGCAATTCACAAGTTACGAAACAATATTCCGCTTAGTGATTTTGACTACAAGAGCCTAGAGCATATCTTCACAGGGGAACTGGGCACAGTTGAGGATTATCGGCGTGAATACCAGGATACCCCATTCGGCTTGCTTGTGCGTAAAATCGCCAAAATGGAATATGAAGCAGCAATTGTGGCGTTCTCTGAATTTATCAATGACCAATCCCTTAATCAGGCGCAAATTGTTTTTGTGAAAAAAGTCATTGACTATATCGCTCAGAACGGCTATATCGAAAATGTATCCGAACTCACGAAGCCGCCTTTTGATAAACCACAGAGTTTTATCAAGCT
>JUEG02000498.1_pt1 | contig 10409 bp, 10 predicted proteins | sample 432341 | NCBI WGS metagenome assembly JUEG02 (sample SAMN02953476, study PRJNA257561) | rock porewater metagenome | biome: terrestrial; feature: Opalinus Clay rock; material: porewater; isolation source: Opalinus Clay rock BIC-A1 borehole | place: Switzerland: Mt Terri URL, St-Ursanne ...
TAAAAAACCTCCGAAATTTTATTACCCGCGACATGGGAAGTTCAGAATCTTCCCACAGCCTTAGGCAATCGAGAAGTTTGTCTAAATCCTCAAGTACTTCGAGCAATTTAATTATAAACTAAATACCAAATATTAGTCAATGCTCCCCTGGGAATTGTCCTATAATTTACCATTGTTAAGCAAGTGTAAGGTAATTTGTAATAAATAATGTCCTTCCTGCATAATAATAAGCCTAAAGTCTTTTAATTTTAATAAGTTGGAAAGTATAGAGACCGATACCAGTCAGAAATGATGGGCAACAATCTGTTAGACAGGGGTGGCCACGTTGAGGCACAATGATATTGAGACACTTCCCAATCGGATCGTTGGCATGCAGAGACTTGAAACCTTATTTAATCAGAAGGGTTATTTGATATGTCAGTCAAGTGGAGAAAGGATCTATGACTTTAATGAAGTCGTAGCGATCTTTTTGCCGCTTAGCCCATCAACTGATAATGTCATAGCAGTAAGTAGTATCTGCGCGCCGGAATTTGTGCAGAAATGTATCTCAAGCATTCAATAGGTTACTTGAATAAGTACAGCTGACAAAAAACGAAAATAAATCCTAAGTTTAATCAAATAGATTATGGTTAAGAAGATGGGGCTATCTAATAGCTCTATCTTTTTTTGTATGTTAGTATAAATAACTTCTATTTCTCCCTATACACGGAGTGCTTAGCGAAAGGTTAATTTATAATAATATCCTTTTATATCGAATCAAAATCACCTGCGCTTAAAGCAATAGAATTTTAATAATTAAGCTAGGACCAAAGACTAGGACTAACTAATATTAACTTTGCGACTATTGCCTTATATCGTTTTATACGGTTAGTAACTATAATAAAATAAGCAGATAGGAATACTAAGAAAAGGGAGGGTATTAAAATGAAGACAAGATTAATAGGGTTTCTGAAGGATGAAACTGGACAGGCGATGACAGAGTATGGGCTCATTATCGCTCTCGTAGCGGTTGGAGTTATTATTGCTTTAACGGCCATGGGCGGTCAACTCAGCACATTATTTAATTCCTTAGTAGCAAAGCTTACACCAGCTACCTAAAATATTTGCCACTAGAGCCCTTTCCTAACTAACATAAAAGAAAAAGAACCCTACTGCCCGCAGTAGGGTTCTTGACACAAGGGGGCCGCTATGGGAGTTAATGACCTTGCTTTAGGATTCACATTAGGTATCGCTGCCTTCACCGACTGGCGAGAACAAAAAATCTATAATAAATTGCTTTTTCCTGCTTTTTTAACTGCACTGTTGCTTAATACAGTTCAAGGAGGGAGCTCAGGATTGTCGAGCAGTCTCTTAGGAGCTGTTACTGGCTTTTCTTTACTTCTTCTCCCGTACCTCATGGGTGGGATGGGTGCCGGTGATGTGAAGTTACTTATAGTGATCGGGGCTTTCGGTGGTGCTCCTTTCGTTTTTACGAGTTTTCTTTATGGGGCCGTCATAGGCGGTCTCCTCTCATGCGCAGCTCTTTCTCGACGTAAGGCTTTAAGCAACACCTTGAAGCACTATCTGTTATTTTCTCTTATTCTGAAGCGACCTCAACATTTTAGCGAGTCTATGAATAACGCTCGACGCGAAAAATTTCCTTATGGTATTGCAATAGTTTTAGGAACTCTGATCGCCTTGGCCTTCTCTATTGGAGGTTGGGAGTTATGATTCGAGAACGCCGTAAAAGTGAGCAAGGCCAAGCGTTAGTTGAGATGGCCCTTGTATTACCGCTCTTTTTCCTGCTGTTATTTGGCGTGATTGAGATGGGCCGCGTTGGTTATGCCTACATTTCAATAAGTAATGCCGCCAGGGAGGGTGGCCGAGTTGCAACAATTGGCGGAACAGACCTAGAAATTAAGAGTTCCATAGAGAATGCAGCACCTTCCCTAGATTCTGCGAGCTTAACGATTACAATCTTCCCGAGCGAATCCAATCGGCAATCAGGTCAGGAGGTAAAGGTTAATGTCACTTATCCAGTTCAGCTATTCATACCAATTATAAATAATATCATAGCTAATCCTGTTGTTGTCAGCTCCAGCATCGTGATGCGTCAAGAATAGAAAATCCTTATATGTCCATTCTGTGGGACGGAGGAGTGGTCATGGTTAAAATAAAGTCTGCATTTTCCAAACATTGGAGATCAAAGATACAACAGATTAAGCGGCCATTGCAACATATGCTAAGTCTTGCGGATAATCAGTGTCAAGAGCGCGGCAGCGTTGTGGTGATTGTTACTCTGTCTTTAACTGTCTTGCTTGGCTTCTGTGCTGTTGTAGCGGATATGGGCCTATTGTACGCTCAAAAGGCCCATCTTCAAAATTCGGTCGATGCGGCCGCACTTGCTGGTGTACAAGAGCTACTAAAAGGTCCCTCTGATGCAACAAGTATGGCCATTGATTATGCGACCAAGAATGGGGTAGCTGACGTTAATGTATCAGTTGAAGCTAATAATGCCATAATTGTTGTTCAAGCTAAGCAACAAGTTCCCACATACTTTGCACGAATTTGGGGGATTACCGAAGAACAGATTTCAGTTTCTGCCAGAGCTATGCTTCTTCCCCCCATGGGGCTTTACGGAGCGGTTCCTCTTAGCATCCAGGAACAGGACTTTGTTTTTGGACAAAAATATATCCTGAAGTCCGGAGGAGGGTCTGGAACGTCGGAATGGTATCTTGATGACGACAAGAATAACAGCGTAAAAAGATATGGAGAAGAGTATGGAACTTCCGGATGGTATGGTGCTTTAGAACTTAGTGGTACTGGGGCAAATACGTATGAATCTGATTTAGCCAACGGTTACCAGGGCTCTCTATTTGTGGGACAGATTCTAAACGTCAAACATGGAAACATGAGTGGACCTACAGCAGATGGAATAAACACTCGTATAAATCGAGATACACGAGTTCCGAGGAATACGATTGATAACCACGATAGGAATGCTCCACAGATTGTGTATATTCCAATTGTCAGGATAATTTCGGAAAGTGGTAATTCCATTCATGAAGTGCAAATTGTCGGATTCGCTGCTTTTTTTCTGGAAGGGGTTGCTGGAAACGGCAACGAGTCCATAGTAACTGGTTGGTTTATTCGAACTCTGGCATCAAATGCTCATAATAAGGACCACCTTTCGGACTCGCTAAAGACTGAAGAGGAAATAGAAAATGGAGCAGCGAGTAATGATTACGGCTTATACACACCTAAACTCATCGCAAATTAAATAATTCTTAGTACAATCTAAAATCGTATTGGGTTAAAGAGATGGAATTCACATATTTGGAATTGCGAGGTATTAAAATGCAGCGTAAAGGCTTTTTTCTTCTGGCACTGATCTGCGGTCTGATCGCTGCTGGATCAATGTATATGTATCTGAACAAAGCGACAACTAATACAACTTCCACACTCAAACCTTTGGTAATCGTTAAGATGGATATACCAGCTCGGACTGTAATTGCGGCCAGTCAGTTAGAGGTGAAGGATATTCCAATCCAAGGGTATCCTCAAGGTGGATTTTCAACAATCCAAAATGTTGTGGGTTCAGTAGCTCTATTAAATCTATCAGCGGGTGATTTAGTTGTTAGTTCAATGGTTGAACGTCCATCCCCTCAGAATAATGGTGATGGGCTTTTGACAGGAAGTACTGCAGCTCTGACTGTTCCGAATGGGAAAAGGGCTGTAGCAATACCGATCGGTTTAGTAAGTGGAGTGGGTTATGCCATTAGACCCGGTGATCACGTTGATGTCTTGGTGACAATAGATATTAATGACTCCAATTCAAATACACAAGCAGTGACTGTAACCACTCTAGCAGCTCAGGATGTCTTAGTGCTGAGCGTTGGAGAAACACTTAGAGAAGAGAAAAATAAGGTTGAGACCAAATCGTACACACTAGCGTTAAGCGTTCCTCAAGCTATGGCTGTCACACTCGGCAGTGAAAAAGGCGGTCTGCGTTTGTTATTGCGAAACCCGGTAAATACAGAAATTCGCCAAGATACCCCGTTTACGGAAAATATATTTATGGATCCCAATTTTATTAATAACTATAAGTAAGGAGGGGTTACTGTGAGACGCATCAGTATCTTGATTGTTGACGATATCAGTGATACCCGGGACAGTATCCGGCGGCTTCTCCAGTTTGAAGATGATATTGAGGTCGTGGGTGATGTAGGGTCTGGCTCTGAAGCAATATTGTTTGCCGAAGCAAACAGGCCGGATATTATTTTGATGGATATTAACATGCCGGAAATGGACGGAATACGTACTACAGAGTTACTCGCCCACCGTGCTCCGGAATGCTCTGTCATTATTATGTCAGTACAAGGAGAACAGGCATATTTACGTCGAGCCATGATGGCTGGAGCACGAGAATATATTGTCAAGCCCTTTACTGGAGATGAGCTTTCCAGTGTTATTGCCAAGGTCTATGAGTTAGATCAACGGAAAAGAGATGTTTTGGGAGAACAGATAAAGGTGACTAACAGCCCTAAAACTAGAAACTGTGAAATAATCTCTTTCTTTAGTACAAAGGGCGGAGTAGGCAATACGACTTTGGCTACCAATCTTGCAGTACAATTAGCGAGTTCCGGCAAATGGCGAGTTCTTCTAATCGATCTAAACCTTCAGTTTGGAGATGTTGCGGTCTTTTTAAACTTAATTCCTAAACGATCGATAGCGGACTTAACCCAATCAGGCACTATCAAGTATTCTGAGATTCAGTCGTATTTCTTGACTCATTCTTCGGGGCTTCAAGTCTTAGCTGCCCCGACACGGCCAGAGTATGCAGAATTGGTCACTGCAGAGCATGTTGAACAGATTCTGTCTGAGGTGAAGGGAAAATTTGATTTTATTATCTGTGACAATATCAGTCGCTTTGATGATGTAAGTCTAGTAAGCTTCGATGCCTCAACGCAGATTTGGTTGGTGTTAGCAATGGATGTGCCGACACTTAAGAATGCAAAACTTAGCCTTGAAGTTATTGAGGGGCTTCATCATACCTCCAAAGTACAAGTTGTTCTTAATCGTTCCAGTAAAGAAATGGGAATGGATCCTCAAGATGTTGAAAAAAGCCTAAATATTAAAATTAGCTATGAAATTCCGAGTGATGGGAGAGCCCTGGTTGCTGCAGTAAATCAAGGGGTTCCTTTCGTGACGTCTCATCCACAAAGCAAGGCTTCAGAAGGAATTCGAAACATGGCAAGAAAACTTATTGCATTGCAAGATGTTGAAACCAAAAATGCTGTGAAAGAACAAGAATGCAAGAACAAAAATCCTTTAAAGGGACTGCGAAGGGTGTTCGGATTTTAAGGAGGCATGAAAAATGTCTTTGCTTAAACGCTTAGAAAAAGAGAAAGTACATATTCAAGAAGAACCTAGAAAAGAGCTCCGAACGGTTCGTCCCGTAGCGCAAATTGATCCTTGGCGTGAGTTTAAAAGTGCTGTTCATCATGAAGTCATACAAGCGCTGGACAAGAATAACTCTCAAGACCTTAATTCAGAGACGCTTCAACCAATGGTAGAACACACGCTTGATATTAGATCAGATGCCTTGGGGTTAACCCCTCCTCGAGCAGAACGTCAGCGTTTAGTGCGAGAGGTAATGGATGAAATTCTGGGTTTCGGACCAATTGAACCATTACTGCAAGACCCTGCCATTAATGAGATTATGGTTAACGGGCCTCATCAAGTATACGTTGAACGGAAAGGTAAACTTGAGTTGGCAAGAATCTCATTTTACGATGATGCGCATGTTTTGCATATTATTGAAAAGATCGTAGCGCCACTCGGTCGCCGTATAGATGAAAGTCAACCCATGGTCGATGCAAGATTACCGGACGGTTCCAGGGTGAATGCGATTATTCCGCCGTTAGCTTTGAATGGACCGGTTTTAACCATTCGAAAGTTCTCTAAAATTCCTTTTGGAATGGAAGATCTCATAGGCTTTGGGACCTTGACTGAGGAAATGGCCAAATTCATTGATGCCTGTGTTAAAGCGCGTTTGAATGTTATTGTATCCGGTGGGACGGGTTCGGGGAAAACAACGACGCTGGGAGTTATCTCAGCGTTTATTCCTGAAGATGAACGAATAATTACGATTGAAGATGCAGCAGAACTGCAGCTTCGCCAAACACATGTGGTCACACTGGAAACTCGTCCTGCGAACATTGAAGGTAAAGGAGCAGTTATGATAAGAGACCTTGTTCGCAACGCCTTGAGGATGAGACCGGAACGGATTATTGTGGGTGAAGTGCGAAGTGGGGAGGCCTTGGATATGCTGCAGGCTATGAATACCGGACACGATGGTTCACTAACTACCGGACACGCCAATACTCCGCGTGATATGCTTTCCCGTCTGGAAACGATGGTATTGATGGCGGGTATGGATCTGCCTGTCAGGGCGATTCGCGAACAAATTTCCAGTGCTATTGATGTCATTGTTCAGCAGAGTCGCTTGCGGGACGGCAGTCGAAAAATAACTCATATTACCGAAGTCCTGAGGATGGAGGGAGATGTGATTGTGTTACAGGACTTATTTCGTTTCGAGCAAACAGGAATTGATAAGCAAGGAAAGGTTCAAGGACATTTCCGGGCAACGGGGATACGACCCCATTTCATTGAGAAATTGATTGCTGCAGGACAGATTCTTCCGGATGATATTTTTTCAAATTAATTCGTATCCATAAGTCTCCGAGAAAGGAGGGTTTATATGGTTAATGCAATGTCCCAAACTATAATGTTCATTTCAGTAGTCGCTACATTTTCTGCAGTTTACCTCGGAATTCTTGGCCTAGCACGACGCGAAGAAACACTTGAAGTAAAGCTTCAACGTTTTACTGCGTTGCGTGCGCCTGTTACTATAGACACCGAAAAACGAGATTTAAAACGTTTGCTTGCCAGATTGGGTCGTCTAGCTCCACGTCGATGGAGTGAAGGGTTGGACATTGAACTTATTAGGGGTAATATTCCGATTAAAGGCGGGGAATTCCTAGTTCTCCAAGGGTTTTTAATTATTCTGTTTTTCCTTATTGGACTTGCACTGACCCAAAAAGCATACGGCGGAATTCTGTTTTCTGTCCTTGGTTGCTTACTTCCCCGACTATGGTTAAAATCAGCACAGAAAAAGAAACGTCGGCAATTTAATAATCAACTTGCAGATGCGTTGCTGGTTTTGGCTAACTCCCTGCGGGCGGGTTTTAGCCTCCTGCAAGCGATGGAGATGGTCAGCCAAGAAATGCCAAACCCTATTTCCGGAGAATTTCAACTTACTTTAAGAGAAATGACCTATGGTACTGCAACAGAAACAGCACTTATCCATTTATCTGACCGGGTCGGCAGTGATGTCTTAGATCTTCTTGTTACAGCCATGCTCATTCAACGCCAAGCGGGGGGGAATTTGGCAGAGGTGCTTCTAAATATTCATGCCACAATTCAGAATCGCTTGCGTATCAAACAAGAAATAAAGACGCTCACTGCCCAAGGACGAATGTCTGGATATATTATCGCTGCCTTGCCGTTTGGCATTGCAGCTGTTCTGAGTGTGCTCAATCCAGGCTATCTCTCCATACTTTTTACCAATAGGATCGGCTGGGCCATGCTTGCCGGAGGTCTTATCTCGCAATTTATTGGCTTCATAATTATCCGAAAAATTATTACGATCGAGGTCTGATACACGAGACACATTGAAGGGTATTTGTTAAATATTTGGTCAGGCGAGAAAAGGAGTGCCTTTATGTCATTACTTGTTATAGTTTTAAGTGTATTTGGCACAGTTTGTTTTACCATTATGGCGGTTTTTTCAAGAAACCAAGGAAAAGAGACACAAGAACGAATTTCGCGGGCTCTGGGACAGAAGGAGATTGCAGTTGAAGAGGACAGGCGATCGTTAAGTGAACGTGTACTGCGTCCTCTGCTTCATAAATTTGCCCGTCGTTTGACGGATTTGACGCCTCAACGACAACGTGAGCAAATGACAACTAAGCTTAGTGCAGCAGGTTTATCTAGTCAATGGGAAGAGGCTGAATGGAAAGGGTTACAATACGCAATTAGCATTTTACTCTGCCTAATATTTTTTGGGATATTTTCATTAATAAACACCCCATTTCTAACTAGGATAGAAATGGGGTTAATCGGATTTATAATTGGGTATATGCTTCCTGTTTATTGGTTGAAGGCTAAAGCTAAACAACGTCAAAATGAAATTGAAAAAACGTTGCCAGATATTCTGGATCTGCTCACAGTAAGTGTGGAAGCAGGTCTCGGATTTGATGCTGCCTTACTTAAAGTTGCAGAGAAACAAAAAGGAGTCCTTGCGGAAGAATTCCTGGGAGTACTTCAGGAAATCAAAATGGGGCGACCGCGCAGGGAGGCTTTACGAGACTTGGTAAAGCGTAATAAACCAGCTGAAGATCTCAACAATCTGATTGCTTCCTTGGTTCAAGCAGATCAACTAGGAATATCAATTGGTGGTGTTCTGCGCAATCAAGCCATACAAATCAGACAAAAACAGCGTCAACGTGTTGAAGAGAAAGCCCAAAAGGCTCCAGTGAAAATGATGATCCCTCTAGTGTTTTTTGTTTTTCCCACTATTTTTATCATTGTGATTGGACCGGCAGCAATTCAAATTATTGAGATGTTGAAATAACATAACCCCAGATATAGCTTACTGGGGCCATGCAGTAATCTCGATATAGACTCTTAGTTTTTTGAAATTTCTGGTGAGTACAAGGGGAAAGGAAAAGTCGGAGATGAAACTTGGAAAATTGCAGAACTTGAGGACAGGACAAACAGTTGCCAGACAACTTTTGATAGCCGATACATTTTGGAACCGTTTTCGCGGTCTTCTTGGCAGAACTTCTTTGCTTCCGGGGGAAGGGCTTTGGCTTAAGCCCTGTCAGCAAGTTCATATGATGGGGATGAAGTTCCCACTTTCTGTGTGGTTTTTGGATAAAACAGGACATGTGGTGGCAATTATTGATGACCTTAGACCGTGGAGAATATCTCCTTGCCTGCGTAATGCTGAAAGCATTATTGAATTCCCTGCCGGCTGGGGAAAAGAGACAAATACCCAGCTCGGAGATGAATTGATATGGAAAGACAACACAATAGAACAAACTTAAGCTTAAACTGATTCATAGAACGCACTAAAGACTTTTGCAGCAGCTAAGTGGTCTTTCACGCCCCCGAGTTCGCGTACAGAATGCATTGCTAAGATAGGGTTACCAATATCTACAGAACGAATATCGAGGTGTGTGCTGGATATCGGGCCAATGGTAGAGCCCCCTCGTTCATCAGAACGATTGACAAATTTCTGGACAGGTACATCTGCTAATTGGCAGAGGGCAGAAAATATTGCGGCAGATTCTGCATCGGTAGTGTAGCTCTGATTAGCACTAGTTTTAATCACTGGGCCGCCATTCAAGATAGGACGATTACTAGGATCATGCTTCTCACTGGCATTGGGGTGAAGCGCATGGGCCATATCAGCGGAAATAAGAAATGAATGCTCTAAGGCTTGGAAATATGCTTCTCGGTCTTTCTTTTGAGCAAGCAGGATTCGTTCCAGCACATGGGACAGAAGAGGAGAAGCCGCCCCCTGCTTCGAAGTGCTTCCACATTCCTCATGATCAAAACAGGCAAGGACCTGAGTGGACAATGATTGTTTTACCTTGGCAATGGCCCATATTCCTGCATGAATCATGGCCAGATCATCCAAACGCGCGCTTGATATAAACTCTTGTTGAAGCCCGACAAGACAACCCTTTTCAGCTTCATAAAGGAACAGGTCAAAGTCTATAATATCTTCAGGCAGACAATGCAGGCTTTCAGCAAGGTAATGAATTAAAAGATTTTCTTTATGTAAGTCTTTAGTAACTTGAGCTAATAAAGGCAGCATATCCTTCTGTTTATTTAATTCTAAACCTTCATTAACTTTGCGGTTCATATGAATTGCAAGATTAGGAATCACAAGCAAGGATCGATCACTATGAAAGAGTTTGGTTTGTGGAGAAAAGGGAGATTCTCCTCTTTGGATAATTCGACCAGCTAAAGAAAGAGGGCGGTCTAGCCAGGTATTAAGAATGGGACCTCCGTAGGTTTCAATATTCAATTTGAGATAATGACCTTCTACTGATATTTCAGGTAAGGTTTTAATTCGGAAAGCAGGGCTGTCTGTATGCGCTGCAATCAGGCGAAACCCGTGTTTTTCTGGCTCACCCAGGCCAAGCGAAAAGGCAATTAGAGCTGAATTGTTACGAGTTATGAAATATTTCCCACCTGGAGTCAAGGACCATTTCCCGTTAAGAGATAGCTCTTGAAATCCCTGAGGAGCGAGCAATTTCTTAACACTTTCCACGGCGTGAAAAGAAGATGGGCTT
>JUEG02000259.1_pt1 | contig 10398 bp, 9 predicted proteins | sample 432341 | NCBI WGS metagenome assembly JUEG02 (sample SAMN02953476, study PRJNA257561) | rock porewater metagenome | biome: terrestrial; feature: Opalinus Clay rock; material: porewater; isolation source: Opalinus Clay rock BIC-A1 borehole | place: Switzerland: Mt Terri URL, St-Ursanne ...
CATGGTGGGTGGGAAACTGGCGGATTCAATTGGTAGAAAAAAAGTAATCATGTTATTTGATGGACTTGCTGCTGTTTTTTATATCGTGGCAGGTTTTATGGAGCCCTCGATTCCGATGATTTATGTTTTGATTTTCGCTAGTGCTAGTATGGTCACAGCGAAACCGGCCCATGATGCGCTGATTGCCGATCTTACGACACCGGAAACAAGAAACGGAGCGTATGCCCTTTCTTATTTGGGCTGGAATATTGGTTTTGCGGTAGGACCAGCAGTAGGAGGAATGTTATATAAAAACCATCTGCCACTTGTCTTTATAGGTGATGCCTTGACCGCACTTTTCGCCTTAATCCTTATTGCGTTCTATATTCCAGAAACCATCGTGAGAACGAAAGAGGAGATCACCGATGTAAGCCGGAGGTTGGAAAGACGCGAAGTAGGCTCAATTTTCGCGGTTTTGTTAAAACGACCTATTCTAATCTACTTCGCGATCATTATGCTGGGGTATAACTTTGCATATTCTCAGTGGTCGTTTATGCTTCCGATGCAAACGATGCAAAACTTTTCCGAGAATGGAGCAAAATACTATGGTTTTATAGCAGGATTTAACGGATTGGTAGTTATGCTCTTTACCCCTATTGTTATGAAAATCGTGGAAGGGGTTAAAAGTATGCGTCGGATGGTCTATGGCGGACTTCTTTATGCACTCGGATTTGGGATGCTAGGAGTCACCCATTCCTTAAACTTTGTTTTCGTCTGGGCTTTTACCTTTACGCTTGGCGAAATCATTTTGGCTATTAGTGTGACGCCCTTTATTGTGAATCATACGCCGGTTTCCCATCGGGGAAGAATGAATTCCGTCGTTCCAATGATTTTTGGATTAGGGGAGACGCTAGGACCAGTCGGTATGGGTTACGCTCTTACGTATATGAGCATTGATACAGGATGGATGTTAATCGGAATTTCTACGTTTATCTTCTCGGTATTCATGTTGGGGTTAGAAAAGGTCGAGGCTAAAAAGACTGTACATCATTTTTCTACCCAAGCCCATGACGTCAAATAGTACTATGGATTTCGGAGGCCGGAAGTTGATGTAGCTCTTCCCTTTTCTTTTTAGTAGGATATCCCATATAATAGAATCAAATCTTTATATAAACTAAAAAAGAGAACAGTTTCAACTAAGGGTAGTGAGATAAACTTTTATAGATGAGGGGGAGGGCCAGTTATTGAAACAGTTAAGGGTTCTCGTATTCTCCGCAGCATTTGGAAACGGACATTTGCGGGCAGCTGAAGCTGTTATTGAAGGGATACTTATCAAGCATCCTTCAGCAAAAGTTATTCACTTGGATTTCGGTGACTTTTTAAATCAAAGAGTTAACACGGTTATTAAATATATTTATAGTGAGATTATTAAATATATCCCAAAAGTTTGGGGTAGATTTTATTATAAAACATCTAAGGTACACCTCCGACCTCAGAGTCAGCATTTCCTGAGTCGAGTGGGGCGAAAAGAGTTTCTCAAATATATTGGAGAATTTAAGCCGGATTTCATAGTGTGTACTTACCCCACAGTTTCTTCGATCCTGGCGCAACTAAGGCTTGAACAACTTCTTGAGGTACCAGTGATCACCGTAATCACAGATTATACGGTTCACGGCCATTGGATCCATCAAGGGGTGGATGCTTACATTGTGTCCTGTACAGAGGTAAAGGAAAGTCTAGTGTCCTGGGGAATTAAAGCCCAATGCGTGCATGTGACGGGCATCCCGGTTAGCCTAAAGTTCGAAGAAGTAATGGATCGAGGACATACTATTACCAAGTTAGGGTTAAAGCCAGACGTGCCTACCTTTTTAGTGATGGGAGGATCGTATGGAGTTTTGAAAAGCGCAAAAAGAATCTGCAAAAAACTCGCAGATTCTTTGGCCCCAGTCCAGACAATTATTGTTTGCGGGAAGAATAAAAAATTGTACAACTCCTTGGAGGAGGTTATTGAACAAGGTCGGAATCCTGTGATACGGCTTGAGTTCGTTGACAATGTAGAGGAATTAATGTCAGTTTCTGATTTGATAATCACAAAGGCGGGAGGCTTAACGGTTTCTGAAGCGCTTACGAAACATCTGCCCCTTGTTATTTTCAAGCCAATTCCTGGTCAGGAAGAGGAAAACGCTCATTTTGTACAACGATTAGGTGCCGGATGTGTCGCCGGCAACGAGAAGGAATTGGGACAGCTTCTAAACTGCTTCTTAAGGCATCCTGAGGATATTGAGAAAATGCGGAGAAAAGCGGCAACGGCTTTACCAGGCCACTCCACAAATCTGGCCGTAGAAGCCATGCTGCGGACTATTATAGACCGCGCCAATACTCAGGACGGAGACGTTCGAGTGATTGATTTCCGATAACGTTGTTGAGGGTTTCCAACAGAGTATCTTGGTCATCGGGGAGTGTTGCTCGGAGGGGCAGATAATTGGAAGCGTGATTACTCCGAAAAACACAGTGGGTGACTGTTAGATTCTTAATCAGGGTACGAAGCTCAGTTAAGGATTCGAGAGGGGTAAGAAGTTGGAAAGTACCTTGTTGGATAGCCCTGGCCAAGGGTGCACTCGGCTCAACCATTAAGGTTAAGGCACCTAAATAGTGAGGATCGATGGCACTGATGACACGTGCTGTATCAAGTGCATGTTCATTCGAAAGAGCCGCCCCACCAAGACCTATAATGACGGTACACGAGAGCGTTAAACCGCTCTCTCTTAGTTTTTGTCCGGCATTTATCATCTGTTCAGGGGTTACCCCTTTACAAACGGAGCTTAAAATCCCTCCATTGCCACTTTCGACGCCTAAATAGACCATAGTAAGTCCATGTGCTTTAAGATTCTCTAATTCTTTAGGGCTCTTGGCGAGAATGTCCTTAGGGCCACCATAGATTCCTACTCGTTTAAGCCTAGGGAAGCTTGCGTAAAGGCGGTCTAGTATCTCAATTAGCAACAATGAATCTACGGCGATTGCATCTCCGTCCGCCAGAAAAATCCGTTCGGCGTCGGAGTCCTGTGCTAGGGCGGTGGTGATAATAGAGCTAATTTCTGCACTCGATTTTATACGAAAGGATTTATCCTTATACATGGTGCAAAAAGTGCAGGCGTTGTGCTGGCATCCCACTGTGATCTGTAAGATAATACTTTTTGCTTCACTAGGTGGGCGATAAATCTTTCCTTCATAAAACACGATACCATCTCCTAGTCGTTATTATTATTTAGCTTCTTTTCTACAGGAATGGGTATAGTACCTGCATAACGAGAATATAGGATTAGATAAAAATCAAGGTCAAAGAGGTAAAAGGAATTCGTTATAGTATTAATCACGGAATAATGTGAACTTGGATATTGACATGTGATCACGATGACCGTATAATGATATCAGAGAGATTGCATAACGCGGATGGAATCCTAGAAAACGTTAAATGGGTGGTGTATGTATGGATTCAAAGTATATGCAGGCGATTCGTGATGTACTAAATGATCTGGAACCCAAGGAAAAGGCACTGCCTTATCTGGAATTAGACTCTATGATGCTGGCCCAAGTGGTCGAAGTTGCACAGCGAGTCAGTCAGAATGACATTAATCCTACCCACGTTCAGAATTGGGTCAGACGTAAGTATATTCCCCATCCACAGAAGAAAAAATATAATCGTGAGCAAGTTGCAAATATTCTTCTGATTAATGACTTGCGCGATATACTATCGCTTGAAGAGATATCTAAATTGTTAGGTTATGTTAATGAAAACCTATTGGATACCTCCGACGACCGGATCAATCCAACTAAACTCTATGGGTATTACAGTGAAATTTTCGATCGGTCTCAAATGGACTGGGAGAAATCCCTTCAAGAATTAGAGGAAGAAGTAGCGGAGACACTGGCGGGAGAGGTGATGATAGCGCCTGATAGGGAAAAGGTTGCGACTACGTTGGTTATGTTGAATTTGTTGGCACGAGCCAACTTATATAAACAAATTGCTAAGCGATGGTTAAAAGGGTTAGACGATTAAAACAGATAGAAAGGAGGAGAGAGTTATGTCAGAGACTATTATTATTTCGCTAATTGTGCTCGGAGTTTTTTTGTTGGCTTTGGAAATGTTTGTCGTCCCTGGTTTTGGGGTCAGCGGTATTCTAGGGATGGCTGCCTTAATCACGGGAATCTTTTTAGTGACTGGTACAGTGCTAGAAGGGGTACTCTATACGATAGGTTCGCTAATTATTTTGGGGATCATCGCGTACTTGAGTTTTCGTTTACCTCGAACGCGGCGACTATGGCGGAAGTTCTCTTTAACTACACGTCAAACCATAAACGGAGGATATGTTGGACCTAAAGTTCAATCTGAGACGTATATAGGTCGAACTGGGATATCCCTCACCCAGTTGCGCCCGGCTGGTACGGGTAATTTTGATGGTGAGTATTTAGATGTTGTTACTGAAGGGGGGTTTATTGGACACGGAACTGGGATTAAAATAATCGCAGTTGAAGGGACTAGAATCATTGTCCGAGAAGAAAAAATATTATAAGGAGGTGAAGCTCGGTTACGACCGAGCGTTGAATGGAATCTTTAATTCCACTATTAATTATACTATTTTTAGGGTTTGTACTGCTCAGTGTAATTCTATCCTTTATTCCTATAGGCCTATGGATTTCGGCCTTAGCTGCAGGAGTTAATGTTGGGATTTTTAATTTGATTGGTATGCGTTTACGTCGAGTGGTTCCGTCAAAAATTGTGAATCCTTTGATTAAGGGACATAAAGCGGGTTTGCCGATTACGACAGACCAGCTTGAAGCCCACTATCTAGCCGGCGGAAATGTCGACAGAGTTGTCAATGCCTTGATTGCTGCAGAACGCGCAGCTATTCCACTTCAGTTTGAACGGGCCGCTGCCATCGATCTAGCAGGTCGAGATGTCCTTCAAGCCGTTCAAATGTCGGTTAACCCAAAAGTTATTGAAACTCCGGTTGTCTCTGCCGTAGCACAAAACGGAATTGAGCTTAGGGTTAAAGCTAAGGTCACAGTACGAGCTAATATAGATCGACTTGTCGGGGGAGCTGGTGAAGAAACAATTATTGCCCGTGTTGGGGAAGGAATTGTCACGAGCATTGGATCTTCGGAATCTCATAAAGCCGTCTTGGAAAAGCCAGAGCAGATTTCTCAAACAGTGTTAGCAAAAGGGTTAGATGCGGGGACAGCGTTTGAAATCTTGTCCATCGACATGGCGGATGTTGATGTCGGTAAGAACATTGGAGCCCAGCTTCAGATGGACCAAGCCGAAGCAGACAAACGTATTGCTCAAGCTAAAGCAGAAGAACGTCGCGCGATGGCCGTTGCAAAAGAACAAGAAATGAGAGCATCCGTTGAAGAGATGCGAGCCAAGGTCGTCGAAGCAGAAGCGGAAGTCCCAAGAGCAATGGCGCAAGCATTGCGTGAAGGTAAACTGGGTGTTATGGATTATTACAACATGCAAAATATTATGGCGGACACTCAGATGAGAGGCAATATTGCTCAGACAGACAAGGCTGATACAGGCAATGATAGCCAAATTAAGAAGTAGGTGGGATCATGTCAGTCTTCACGGTTGTAATGATCATTTGGGTAATTTACCAGTTGGGCGTCGCTCTTATGAAGAAGGGCAAGCAACAAGCGCCGGGAAATTCCTCTGGCCCACTTAAGTTACCGAATGTCCGTTCAATGAGAGAGACCCTACAGGGAACGTCTCCTGGAACCTGGCGAGAACAGCTAAAACAAGCAATGGAGAATGCTTCTCACCCTGAGGTATACATGAAACCGAGTGAAAGTGAACCTAAGGAGTTTGAGGAAAGCATGGATGGTTTTGTTCAAACTGAAGGGACCCAGGGCGTCGAAGGAACTCAGGGGATCGAAGGAACCAGTGACTATGTGGGCTTACTAGGACTAGAGGCTTATAAGCCGGTTGAAGAGATTCCTAGTGTTCCCTCGAATTTAAGTGGTGTTCGCAACATTTCTCTGACGGAAAGAGAGCTCGTGCAAGGGGTTATATGGTCCGTAGTTCTAGGGAAACCTCGAGCCATGCAGCCATTTAGAGGACCTCGAGCTTAGAGGTCCAACTTCTATAGATTTGGACCAGCAGGAATTTTCAAAATTAGTCTTTAATAACATGTTTTATGGATTGCTCTTTCTTGAGCGTTTGGAAAGATGTTACTTCAACTAATAAATAAAAAGAAAACCGAGGCGACGCCTCGGTTTTCTTTTTATTCATGCAGAAACACTACACGGTATTTAGTTTGTGTAGTGTTTCTGCTAAGAGTTCACATTTTGCGTTGAGGTTTATGATCACCCGAGAGGGTCATATAGCATAATCCATACCCTAAAAAAGAGAAACAGATGGCTGTTATCAAAAAATCTAGTCCCACTATATAACCCTCCTTATTAATTAGCATAATTAGAATGGAACTTTTCTTCATACATTGTGAAAAAAAACAATTTTAAGAAGACTTCATTACCTATTCTATACTAATTGTTCTAAATTTCTCTAAACAACTTATTAACAAATTATAAACATATTGGTTGTTTCCAAAATAATGTTTGCCAGTTTGTGCAGAAATTCTAGCATTATTGGAGTATGTAAAACCGTAGAGACATTAATTTATTTATTTTTAGCGGATCATGGTGGATAAACATCGATAACTTTCGCCACACTAAAGACTATTAAACAAAGTGAGGTGAGAGTATGAAAGTACGTGTTAGATCGGGAGTTCTAATGTCCATTGGTTTGATTCTCTGTATTGGTTTGTCTGGGGTTGCCTATGGTGCGTTAGGGGATCGTCTACTAAGCCGAGGGAGCAAAGGCCCCGAGGTCACAGAGTTGCAAAAAAAGCTGGCACAGTTGGGTTATGTCATCGGAACAGCGGATGGAAAATTCGGTGCGAAAACAGAGACAGCGATAAAGCGTTTTCAAAAGGAACGCGGGCTTAGAGTGGATGGATTGGCCGGAACGCAAACTGTCAAGGAATTAAAGCTCTTAACCGGTCAAAGTACAAATTCGACAGGAAAGGCGGTTGGCAATAAAAACGTTGACACTAACCTCTTAGCGCGTTGTGTCAATGCTGAGGCACGAGGTGAGCCCTATCTGGGGCAAGTCGCAGTCGCGGCGGTCATACTTAATCGGATTCCAGATCCGGCCTTCCCAAATACAATTGCGGATATAATCTATCAGCCTAGGGCCTTTTCGAGCGTAGATGACGGTCAAATCAATTTACCCCCTTCTGCTTCAGCAATACGTGCTGCTCAAGAAGCAATAAATGGCTCAGACCCATCAGGAGGGGCGCTCTTCTTTTTTGCTCCCGCTAAGACCAAAAATAAATACATTTGGTCACGACCACAAATCAAACAAATCGGAAATCATATATTTGCAAAGTAGGGGGACAAGCATGCATAGAAAATTATGGATCGGTGCCTTAACGGCGGCCTTAGTAATTTCCTTGGGTTGGGGGTATAATGAATACCGTTTGGCAGGAGATTATCGTCTTAAAGCGGAAAATAATCACCGTAGGGCCTTAAATGATTTTGCCAGTCATCTGGATAAGTTGGAGACGGATTTGGCTAAGGGAGATGTAGCTAGCAGCCCGACTCAAAAGGTGCTCTACTTAAGCCAAGTCTCAAGTACAAGTGAAGCAGCTCTGCAAGATTTTTCCCAAATCCCCGCAGAGCAAACAGGGCTTAGTTATATAGGTCAGTTTTTAGCTCAAGCGGGGGATTTTTCAAGAACATTGACGCAGCGGATCGCCGGTGGCGGTAAGCTTACAGTGGAAGAGGAAAAAACCTTAAGGGACATGCACGAACGGCTAATGCCAGTAAATCAAAAAGTTCAAGATCTGATAGTCCGAATGGACACGGAAAATCTAGTTTGGACAGATCCTAATCCAACCATATGGGGACGAGTGGGGTTTATGGGTACTCAAGTCGCAGAAGCAGCTGCGGATGGGTCTGAAGCCCCCTCAAAATCTGTAAGATCTGGTCTTGATCAGTTGGATGCCAGTCTTCAAAAACTTCCTCCATTTTCGTATACGGGAGAATTTGCTACACGCGTTGTGCCAAAGCCACTCGGCCTGCCAAGTGGTAACGTAACCAAGGATCAAGCACAAGTTACAGCCCGTGATTTTTACAGCAAGGTAGGCTATAACAATATTTCACCGGAATTCGCGGGGGATTCTCAGGGCCCAATGGGCGGGTATACTTGGAAGTATAACGAAACATATTTAGAAGTTAGTCATCAAGGTGGGGTTGTTACATTTTACCGGGATCAGCGTTCGATAGAACCTCGGACAATGAATCAGGCAGAAGCTGCTACCAAGGCTAAGATGATAATGCAATCATTAGGATGGCAGCTGGTATTAACCTCAAGTGAGGACTTCGGGGCTTATGTTCAGTTCGATTTTGTCGCTGAAAAAGAAGGAGTGAGGATCTACTCGGATAAAGTAAGAGTGATGGTTGCTCTGGACAACGGGCAACTTGTAGGATTTGATGCAGTACCCTATTACGCGTTCCATCAATCGCGAACCTTCCCAGCTAAACTATCGAAGGATGCGGCACTTCGGAAATTGCGTCCCGATTTCAAGGTATCAGAGAGCCGATTGGCTGTTATCTCTAAAAGTGGAAATAAAGAGGTGTACAGTTACGAATTCCGAGGTCAGTATCAGGGCGAGGAGTATCTCATCTATATAAATGCTTCAACGGGTGCTGAAGAAAAGATCCAACGAATACTAAAAACTCCACGTGGCGAATTTCTCCAGTAAAATAGGAGATTAAGGATTAGCGAGAGGGAATAGCTCCCTCTCGCTCTTGCATATATAAAAGCTGTGGAAGAGAGGCCACATTACCATGGCTTGAACAGGACTATCGCTATCACGACAAGATGTCCTAATGATAGAAAAACTTTTAGGGATTACTAGTATTGGATAATCCAAAACTTATAGTTTTCTGGATGGTATAATAAAGGATTTTGTATAAGGTAAAGAGAATAGGCACATTATTGGATTCTATAATTGTTCTTGAAAGCGGGGTTTGTCTGATGAAAGTCACACCATTTACCTTGGAGCGATTCTTTTCGCAAACAGAGTTTAATGTACGTTATCATCTTGCAGCCAGCGCAATACAGGCTTGGTCGTTGCGCGAGCTTCTCAGCTTGGCCAATGACCCAGATTTACAATTTAGTTTATTTGCTACTCGGCTGGGCTATACTGAACCCGAGGGAATACCAGAGCTACGTCGAGAAATAACGCGGCTCTATTCAGGTCCTACCGATCCTGATCACGTCTTCGTGACTATCGGGGCTATTGAAGCTAATTACCTCTTATTAAGTACTTTGCTAGAGCCTGGCGATCGTTTCATTGTACAAACCCCTTATTACCAACAGCTCACACAAGTTGGTATAGATTTAGGGGCGACCCCTTTACTTTGGCACTATCGCGAAGATAAAGGTTTTGACATTCAGGAGTTTGAAGAATTATTAGACCATAAACCAGCGCTTGTCATGTTAAATACACCGCATAATCCAACAGGGTTTGTTTTTTCTTCAAATGAGATGAGGCAGATTGCAGACTTGTGCTTGGAACGTGGGGTTTATCTCCTTTCTGATGAAGTTTATCGTGAACTCGGGGAGACTCTTTTACCCTCCATGCGTGACTACTCATCCCAGGCAGTAAGCATTGGGAGTATGTCCAAATCCTATGGTTTAGCAGGGCTTCGTGTGGGATGGATGGTGGGTCCTCCTGAAATTATTGCTCGCTGTGCAGCCAAACGTGATTATACATCGCTTTGCCCACCTTCAATTGGCCAACATTTAGCCTTCACAGCTCTTCGACATCGAACTAAAATTTGGAGTCGCAATCGGCAACTGCGTCTTCGAAATATTACTATACTAGAAAACGCCTTCCGACAAGATCCTACATTCCGGTGGCAAAAATCGGAGGCAGGGGTGGTCGCATGGGTGGGCTACACTCCTAAAATTCCTTCTGAACAGTTGGGCTGGGAATTACATCGACGAGGAGTACTTATTGCACCGGGTATCTTTTTTGGGGAAGAGGGACACTTCCGTTTAGGCTTCGGAGGGAATTCATGTGAGCTCGAAGCGGGCTTAGCCATCTTAGTGGATTACTTTAAGACGATAGATTAAAATAATCAAAATTCGTGTACGACCCGAATAACAGTTCTTAACGCACGCGCTTTTGAGTCGAAGACGAAAACAGCCCCTAGATAACCCCAGAATGCAAGTTAGAGAACCGTCCCTACACTAGCTTACTTGCACAAAATCGTTCCCATCCTCGGCGACCCAAGCCAGAGGAAGTTTCTTGGCTTAAGGAGCACGGAGAGAGGAATCGCGTCAATGAACGC
>JUEG02000032.1_pt1 | contig 10387 bp, 10 predicted proteins | sample 432341 | NCBI WGS metagenome assembly JUEG02 (sample SAMN02953476, study PRJNA257561) | rock porewater metagenome | biome: terrestrial; feature: Opalinus Clay rock; material: porewater; isolation source: Opalinus Clay rock BIC-A1 borehole | place: Switzerland: Mt Terri URL, St-Ursanne ...
CATCCGGGCGTAAGCCTGGCGGAAGCGCGGAGTATAACAGAGCCTGTTAACGCCGCATTGCTGAGACAGTGTGGCACTTCCTTCGTTCAGGCGCCAGCACCTATTGCAAGGCAGCTGCAGCGATTTGCCCTGCCCGGCGTGAGCCTTCACTTGCGAGGCGGCGTCGCGAGGCCGGGCGTCCCGAACCGGACCCGTAGTAAAAAAGCCCTGACGAACCTGATCGGCTCGTTGCACCAATAAAGCTGTCTTAAGTGACAGCTACGTCTATATTTTGGTGCGATTACATGACATTGATGCCATTTCGATGGGCTTTGTTTTCCCGAGTTAAACGTTAAGTGTCTGATAAAGAAGGATAATTATAAATATTGGTCAAATGGCCCAGGGTTTGCATGATTCCTGTCTGTAGTGGCAGTTTTCCTGATCATTGAGGATCGAGTAAAGATGAGCAGTAAAAAAGAGACGATTGATGCAGGCATTCTGCCGCTGTTGGACGCGGCAAAACGGGCCGCGGAAAACGCTTACTGCGTTTACTCGCAATTCCCGGTAGGCGCCGCGCTGTTGACTGCCGACGGCACGACCATTGTTGGCTGCAATGTGGAGAACGCGTCCTTCGGACTCACCAACTGCGCCGAACGCGCTGCGCTCTGCGCAGCGATCAGTCAGGGATACGCGCCGAGAAGCTTCAAGGCGCTGGTTGTATATGCGCCGAAAATGGAGCACATCAGCCCCTGCGGGGCGTGCCGTCAGGTCATTAGCGAATTGCTGGCGCCTGACTGCCCCGTCTATTGCTGCGGCAGCGATGCCGAATACTGTCGAGTCTGGAGCAGCGAAGAGCTACTGCCGGGCGCCTTTTCCTTTTGATGTGACAGGATCGCGATGGCGACCCTGTCGGGCGCGTCACTGGCTTGTTCTTCCTCCCTATATCGGAACTCCATATGAGCCTCATAGGTATCTTCGTGCTGTTGTTGATTGCGATCGCGTTTTCCAGCAATCGCAAGGCTATTCGCCTGCGCACTGTGCTTGGGGCTTTTCTACTTCAGGCGGGCATTGGTGCCTTTGTGCTCTATGTCCCTTGGGGCAAAGACATGCTGGCCGGTGCTTCAGGTTCGGTGCTCTCGCTGCAGGGTTACGCGAACGAGGGTATTTCCTTCCTGTTCGGCGGCCTGAGCAGCGACAAAATGTTTGAACTGTTCGGCAATCAGGGGTTCGTGTTTGCCATTCGTGTGTTGCCGCTGATTGTGTTCTTTAGCGCCTTTATTGCAGTGCTTTATCACCTCGGGGTGATGACGCTGGTGATTCGAGTCATAGGGGGTGCATTGCGCTGGGTTCTGGGCACCAGCCGTACTGAATCGATGTCTGCCACCGCCAACATTTTTGTCGGCCAGACCGAGGCGCCATTAGTCGTGCGTCCCTTCATTCCGCGCATGACTCGCTCCGAGTTGTTCGCGGTGATGGTGGGAGGCCTTGCTTCAGTGGCAGGGTCGGTACTGATCGGTTATGCCAGCCTGGGTGTCGAGCTTAAATATCTGATTGCAGCGAGCTTCATGGCCGCTCCTGGCGGCTTGCTGATGGCGAAATTGATGGAGCCGGAAACGGCAAAGCCGCAAGACAACCCTGACGACATTGATTCGCTGGTGAATGACAAGCCCATCAATGTGCTCGATGCCGCTGCCAGCGGCGCGACCAGTGGGTTGCAGCTCGCGCTTAACGTCGGCGCCATGCTGCTGGTTTTCATTGCGCTGATCGCGGTGCTCAACGGGTTGCTGGGTTGGTTCGGCGGCTGGTTCGGTTACGGCGATATCAGCTTGCAGCTGATCCTTGGTTACCTGTTTGCGCCCCTTGCGTTCGTCATCGGAGTGCCCTGGAGCGAGGCGGTGCAGGCAGGAAGCTTCATCGGTCAGAAGCTGGTGCTCAACGAATTCGTCGCCTATATCGATTTCGTCCGGTATCTGGACCCTGCCAGTGGCATCCCCCTGTCACCACAGACGCAGGTGATCGTGACCTTCGCCCTCTGCGGCTTCGCCAACCTGTCGTCGATTGGCATCTTGCTTGGCGGTCTGGGTGTGATGGCGCCGAATCGACGCCATGATCTGGCGCAACTCGGCCTCAAGGCGGTGCTTGCGGGCAGCCTCAGCAATTTGATGAGCGCAGCGTTGGCAGGCCTGTTCTTTTCTTTCTGACCTGGACACCGAGACTGGCCCGCAACGGGCTGGCCGGTATCTCTCTTAAAGCCTAGACCCGCGATGGCGGTTCGAGCCTCGGACGCCGCGCAACCGTGATAAAGACAGGGAGCTCGAATGATTAACGATTTTAGCCAGAAGAAAGCGGGTGTTATCCATGGTGGGTGGGCTCTGTTGGCAACCGGTGCGCTGTTGGTTGCCGCGCCCGACGCAGGGGCCGATGCCTTTACCCCGCAGTGGTCGTTTTCCAACGTGTCGCTCAACTATCTGGACTGGTCTCGTGGCACAGAAAAGCGGACTGCCAGCAATGCAGGCAAGGGTGATTTCTTTTTCCTGGAGCTTGAAGGCGGCGCCGGCTTCGAATGGGGCGAATTCTACGGTTTTGCCGACCTTGAGAATCCCGGCAACGATAGGCGCGAAGACGATGGACGCGACAACCGTCGCAGCGCTGCCAAGATCACCTCGCACCTGTATCTGGGCGAGTCGCCGTTCTCTGTCTATTTGCATGTCTATGATTTCCGCGACTACGGTTTCGATGGCCGCGAGCAGGACCAGATCGTCGGCCTCGGCTACCGGCATACCTTTGAAAACGGCCTGTGGCTCAAGCCCTTCGTCGGTGCGGCACACGTTAATAGCGCCAGTTACAGTGGAATGAACGGATATATGCTCGGCTGGGTATGGGGTTACGATTTCAAGGCATTCGAACAGGATTTCAGCCTGACCAACTGGCATGAGTTGACATTCAAGCGCGACGAAGACTATCTGAGCGAGAATTACGTGGCCGGCAGCGCGGGGGCGATGGGCAACAACGGCGCATTGTCACTGTGGTGGCGACCCATCGAACAAATCACTGCCGGCGTCCAATACCGCTATTCGATGAACAAATTGGGAACGCCCGACGATTACCAGAACGCGACCATTTATACCGTGAAATACAACTTCTAATGATGGCTTCACCGGTGGCGGGCGTACAAAGCTCGCCAGCTTTTTTTGAGCTGCCAGAGACACTATTTATGATTGATGCTGACCGTCAGTTGGCGCGGCGGGCTATCGGCCTGCTGGACCTGACTTCCCTTAACGAGAGCGACAATGACGAGCTGATCCGTGCCCTCTGCCACCGTGCGCTGACACCTGTCGGTCACGTCGCCGCGGTGTGCGTTTACCCCCGTTTCGTGACGTTGGCGCGACGGACGCTCGATGAGCTGGGTGGGACCGGGGTAAGGGTGGCAACGGTCACCAACTTCCCTGCAGGACGCGACGACGTCACGGCAGCGGCCGCTGAGACCCGCGACGCTGTGAATGCCGGCGCCGATGAGGTCGATGTGGTGTATCCCTACCGCGCGTTACTCGCAGGCGATGACACGGCGGGACGGAAATTGGTTCGCACCTGCAAAGAAGCCTGCGGTAACCGGGTGCTGCTCAAGGTGATTCTTGAAACGGGAGAGCTGGCGGACCCGGCCATCATTGCCAAGGCCAGTCGGGACGCCATCGCAGCCGGGGCGGATTTCCTCAAGACCAGTACCGGCAAGGTGGCTGTCAATGCGACGCCCGAAGCGGCGAACGTCATGTTGGCGGAGATTGCGGCTAACGGCGGGCGGGTCGGCTTCAAGCCCGCAGGCGGCATTCGTACCCTAGCCGATGCACGCATGTACATCGAATTGGCTGGAGCGCATCTGGGAACCGACTGGGTTACGCCACAGCATCTGCGGCTCGGGGCTTCCAGCCTGCTGGACGACTTGTTGCGGCAGTTAGCCTTGAGCGACGGCGCCTCCGGCAAGGGGGGTTACTGATATGTGGCTCGCGCAAGAAGTAATCCGCCGTAAACGCGACGGCATGGTCCTGAGCGACGAAGACATCGCTCGGTTCGTTGCGGGCATCGCCGATTCCAGCGTCAGTGAGGGTCAGGTGGCGGCGTTTGCCATGGCGGTCTTTCTCAAAGGTATGACAGTGCCGGAGCGGGTAGCGCTGGCCATGGCCATGCGTGACTCGGGGGATGTGCTTCGCTGGGATCTTCCCGGTCCGGTGGTGGATAAACATTCCACCGGCGGGGTCGGTGATCTGGTGAGCTTGGTACTGGCACCGCTGCTTGCCGCCTGTGGTTGCTTCGTGCCGATGATCTCCGGGCGTGGCCTGGGCCATACCGGCGGTACCCTGGACAAGCTTGACAGCATCCCCGGCTATGACAGCCAGCCTGACATCAAGCGCCTGCGCGAAGTTGTCGCCGACGTGGGATGCGCCATCATCGGCCAGACAGGCGTACTCGCCCCGGCGGACAAACGCCTGTATTCCATTCGCGATGTCACCGGCACCGTCGAGTCCATTGATCTGATCGTTGCATCGATTCTCAGCAAGAAACTCGCGGCGGGTCTCGATGCGCTGGTGATCGATGTGAAGGTCGGCAATGGCGCTTTCATGGCGCTGCCAGAGGATGCCCGTGAGCTGGCAAACAGCATCGTCGCCGTAGCCGATGGCGCGGGTGTGAAAACCCGGGCGCTGATCAGCGATATGAACCAGCCTCTGGCGCGTAGTGCCGGCAATGCGCTGGAGGTCGAGGAAGCGATCGCGCTATTGCGAGGCGATGTCCGCAGCACACGGCTTTGGGAGGTTACCCTGGCGCTTGCTGAGGAAATGCTGTTGGTGGCGAACCTGGCCAAGGATCGCCCGCAGGCTCGCCAACTTCTCCTGTCTGCGTGGCAGAGCGGCGAGGCGCTACAACGCTTCGCGCGGATGGTCACGGCATTGGGCGGGCCAACAGATCTGGTGGAGCAGCCCGACACCTATCTGGCGAAAGCGCCCGTCGTATTGCCGGTCTTCGCGCCGGGCGAGGGTTTCGTGCAGGCCATAGATACCCGGGCCATCGGCATCGCTGTGGTCGCACTTGGTGGTGGCAGGCGCCGGCCTCAGGACGGCATCGATCCAGCGGTGGGCCTCAGTGATCTCGCTTTTCCGGAAGAGTGGGTCGACAGCAGTCGGCCCCTGGCTCGGGTCCATGCTCGAGATAAGGCGAGTGCCGAGGAGGCGGTGGCGGCGGTCCTCAGCGCCTTCCAAACGGGAAGCCAGGGCTGCCAGCCAGAGCGTGCCATCCTTGAAATATGCCAGGAGGAATCATGAAAAGACGCGCACTACTGCTGGTGCTGGATTCCTTTGGAATCGGTGCAAGTGCCGATGCGGATCGTTTCGGCGACGTGGGCGCCAATACGCTGCTGCATATCGCCCAGGCTTGCGCACGCGGAGATGCCGACAGCAGCCTGCGAAGCGGCGAACTGAAGCTGCCCAATCTGGCGCGTCTGGGGCTCGGGCATGCGGCAGCGGCCAGTGGGGGTGTTTTCCCTCCGGGCTTCGCGGCGAGTGTGCCGGTGCAAGGCGCTTACGGTTACGCCCGCGAAATCTCGACAGGCAAGGACACACCGTCCGGCCACTGGGAAATGGCTGGCGTGCCGGTGCTGTTTGATTGGGGCTATTTCCCCGAGCCCCAGAACAGTTTCCCCCAGTCCCTCCTGGACGATTTGATCCGCTTAGGAGACCTGCCGGGGATTCTCGGAAACTGCCACGCCTCGGGAACCACCATCATCGAGCAGTTGGGGGAACAGCACATTCGCAGCGGCAAACCGATCTGCTACACCTCTGCCGACAGCGTGTTGCAAATTGCCGCCCATGAAAAACACTTCGGCTTGGAGAGGCTGCTGGCTTTATGCGAAATCGCCCGTAGGTTGTGCGACCCCTACAACATAGGGCGCGTCATCGCGCGGCCGTTCGACGGCGACAGCGCGTCCAATTTTGCCCGTACCGCGAACCGGCGCGACTATGCGGTGCCGCCACCGGCGCCTACCGTTCTCGTCAGCCTATGCGAGAGCGGCGGCCAGGTCCTCGCTGTAGGCAAGATCGGCGACATCTTTGCTCATCGCGGCATTTCACGGCTGTATAAGGGCGATGGCAATCAGGCGCTGTTTGAGGCCACGCAACGGGCGCTGCGTGAGGCGCCGGATAGAACACTGATTTTCAGCAATTTCGTCGACTTCGACATGCTTTACGGTCACCGCCGCGACATCGCCGGTTACGCCGCGGCTTTGGAACACTTCGATTTGCGCCTTCCACAACTGCTGGCGCAGATGGGGCCCGAGGATTTGCTAATCATCGCCGCCGACCACGGTTGCGATCCCAGTTGGCCGGGCAGCGATCACACCCGTGAACATATACCGGTGCTGGCCTGGGGGCATGGCGTCGGCCCCGGCAGCTTGGGCGAGCGCGAAACCTTTGCCGACATCGGGCAGACGTTGGCCGATTTCTTCGGATTGCCGCCGTGCTCTTTCGGTCAATCCTTTCTCAACCCTGAGTTAACCGGAACTGTTTGATTATGCCGACCCCTCATATACAGGCCCAGCCGGGCGATTTTGCCGAAACCTTGCTGATGCCCGGCGACCCGTTGCGCGCCAAGATGCTGGCCGAGAACTACCTGAGCGACGTCGTGCAGGTGAACACGGTGCGCAACATGCTTGGCTTTACCGGCACGTATCAAGGCCAGCGCATATCGGTGATGGGATCCGGTATGGGCATTCCCTCGCTATCTATCTATGCCCATGAGCTGTTCAGCCAGTTCGGTGTCGAGCGCATCGTTCGTGTCGGCAGTTGCGGGGCTGTGCAGCCCCACGTCAAGGTGCGCGACATCATTCTCGGGATGGGAGCGAGCACCGACTCGGTAGCCAACCGAAAGCGCTTAGGTGGCTTCGATTTCGCCGCGATCGCCGACTATCGGCTGCTCGAGCGCCTGGTTCGCCACGCCGATGCCGTTGCGCAGGACGTGCATGTCGGCAACATTTTTTCGGCCGATCTCTTCTACGAGCCGGATCCCGAGTTGTTCCAGCGCATGCAGAAAATGGGAATTCTGGCGGTTGAGATGGAAGCGGCGGGGTTGTACGGCGTCGCCGCTGAACTGGGCAAGCAGGCGCTGACCGTGTTAACCGTCAGCGATCACATCCTCACTGGTGAGAAGCTCACAGCCCATGAGCGTCAGGAAGATTTTCACGTCATGTTGCGCCTGACGCTGGATGCCCTCTGCGACAGTGGCCGATCCTAAGGGAGTGTTGGCCGCCGGGCCAGTGACCGCGGTCTGCCCGCATCAGAGTTCGATTGATATCGCAGGAGGCGGCGCATGCCGTCGCCCCTCAACGGAGTTTGGCCAGATGAACGAGAAATCCCAGCCAATGGATCTGATCCTGCTGCCGACCTGGCTAGTGCCTGTCGAGCCGGCCGGCGTGGTTCTACATGATCATGGAGTCGCCGTGCGGGGAGGCCGCATCGCCCGGATCGCGCCGCGCCAGGAGTTGCTGGCGCTGCAGGCAAAAGAGGTCAGGCTGCTGCCCGGTATGCTCCTGGCGCCGGGTCTGATCAACTGCCATGGTCACGCGGCAATGAGCCTGTTTCGCGGGTTGGCCGATGATCTGCCGCTGATGAACTGGCTGGAAGATCATATCTGGCCAGCTGAGCGGAAATGGGTTGATCGTACCTTCGTCCGTGACGGCACCGCACTGGCAATCGCCGAGCAGATCCAGGGTGGCATCACCTGCTTTTCAGACATGTATTTTTACCCGGATGTGGTAACCGATGTTGTCGAGGCGACCGGAGTCCGCGCGCAGATCACTATTCCAGTGCTGGACTTTTCCATTCCCGGCGCGGTGGACGTCGAAGAATCGCTTCGCCATGGCGTTCCGCTGATCGAGCGGCTCGAAGGGCACGCTCGGATTCGTGCCGCATTCGGCCCGCATGCACCCTATACCGTGGGTGACAAGAGTCTGTTACAGGTCGCGGAACTCGCGGCGCGCCATAACGCGTGCGTTCAGATGCATGTACACGAGACCGCCCATGAAGTAGAGAGCGCTGTAAGCGTTACCGGGGAAAGGCCGCTTGCGCGCCTCGGCCGGCTGGGTGTCCTTGGCCCTCATTTTCAGTTGGTACACATGACCCAAACCGATGCGTCCGATATAGCGCTGCTAGAGGCCACGGGCAGCCACGTCGTGCATTGCCCCGAGTCGAACCTTAAGCTGGCGAGCGGCTTCTGCCCGGTGGAGCGGCTCTGGCAGGCCGGTGTCAACGTTGCAATCGGTACCGATGGCGCAGCAAGCAACAACGACCTCGACCTGCTGGGCGAAACCCGGACCGCAGCCCTGCTAGCCAAGGCCGTGGCTGGCTCTGCGACCGCGCTGGATGCTCATCGCGCGCTACGCATGGCGACGCTCAACGGCGCCCGTGCGCTGGGCATGGGTGAGCTGACTGGTTCGCTGGAAGAGGGCAAGGCGGCGGACATGATCGCCGTCGACCTTACAGGCCTGGCGCAACAGCCAATGTATGATCCCGTCTCGCAACTGATCTACGCCACAGGGCGAGATCGTGTCCGGCACCTGTGGGTGGCTGGCGAGCAGCTACTGGAGAACGGTCGACTGCTGCGCCAGGATGAGAAGATGCTGGTCGCCAATGCCAGAAGCTGGCAGGAACGCATCGGCCGATGAATCGCCAGGCTAGACCAGGCCGCCGCAGCGGCCTTTTGACCGCGCCGTCAGGCCAGGTCGTACAGAAGAAATGCCCTTTGGAGTAGTCTTGTTTCTCCAAATGAACGCCAGGCATGGAATGACGAACCAAAAGATTGAAACTCGCCGCAAGAACGTAGAAAAGATTCTTCTCGCGGCTGAAGTGGTGTTTGCCGAGAAGGGCTATGCAGGCACTTCGATGGCCGATATCGCACGGCATGCCGGGCTGCCACGCTCCAATTTGCACTACTACTTCACTACCAAGGAAGAACTGTACCGTGAGGCGCTGGTTAACCTGCTGGGGCTGTGGGAAAAAGAGGGCGCCTGCTTTCACTACTTCGACGATCCCAGAGTGGTTCTGACCAGCTACATCCGCGAGAAGATGACCCACTCGCGCAACAGGCCGCACGGCTCCAGACTCTGGGCCAACGAGATCATGCACGGTGCACCACTGTTCCGAGACATGCTCGATGAAAACCTCGCCGCCGGTGCCAAGACCAAGGAGGCGAAGATCCGCCAATGGGTGGAGGAGAAGCGGATTCTGCCGCTTGAGCCGTCCGCATTGCTCTACATGATCTGGGCGTCGACGCAGCACTACGCCGATTTCGAGCCCCAGGTCACCGCTCTCAACGACAATCGGCCCCTCTCGGACGAACAGTTCGAGCAGGCTGTGCAGACGATCACGGCGGTGGTGTTGCGTGGGATCGGTTTGGAGCCCTGAGCTCGCCCTGGGCAAGTCGCGTCGCTTTGCGCTGTTGCCCGTCGGAAGGCTTTCAGGGCATCTGCACAATGGCGCACTGTGCGCACTTTCGCCTGTTGCAATCGTCGGCGAAACGGCCCCTGAGTACTCGAACCCTGGCATTCAACGTTACGTTAGGAACAGCACGATACGCTGGGCGATCAGCTCCATGTGCACCGGCGCAGCAACAATCGAGCCGAACAGCGCCTGTGGCGACTAAAGTGACGAAGGGGCGCCTTCAGCCGAGAGAGCAGCCCAGCCGCGTTGCGCTGCCGGGCTACACGATCACATCAGGCGGTTAGCCCCAGATTGTTGTAGATCGCCAGGCTGGGCTCGGCCTGGTTCAGGGTATAGAAGTGCAATCCGGGTGCGCCGCCCGCAAGCAGCTCTTCACACATCTCGGTGATGACCTGATTGCCGAAAGTCTGGATGCTCTCCATGTCGTCCCCGTAGGACTCCAGCTGCTTGCGAACCCAGCGCGGAATCTCGGCGCCGCATGCGTCGGAGAAGCGTGCCAGCTTGCTGTAGTTGGTGATCGGCATGATGCCCGGAACGATCGGCGTTTCGACGCCCAGCTTGCGTACACGCTCGACAAAATAGAAGTAGCAGTCGGCGTTGAAGAAGTACTGGGTAATGGCGCTGTCGGCGCCCGCCTTGGCCTTGCGCACAAAGTTGGCCAGGTCATCCTCGTAATTGCGCGCTTGCGGATGCATCTCCGGGTACGCCGCGATCTCGATGTGGAAGTGATCGCCGGTTTCGCTGCGGATGAACTCCACCAGCTCGTTGGCGTAGCGCAGTTCGCCGCTGGCCATGCCCATACCCGAGGGTAGGTCACCGCGCAGCGCAACGATGCGCTTGATGCCGGCGTCCTTGTAAAGGTTGAGCAGCTCGCGCAACTCCTGCTTGCTATCGCCGACGCAGGACAGGTGCGGTGCGGTCGGCACCTT
>JUEG02000954.1_pt1 | contig 10383 bp, 10 predicted proteins | sample 432341 | NCBI WGS metagenome assembly JUEG02 (sample SAMN02953476, study PRJNA257561) | rock porewater metagenome | biome: terrestrial; feature: Opalinus Clay rock; material: porewater; isolation source: Opalinus Clay rock BIC-A1 borehole | place: Switzerland: Mt Terri URL, St-Ursanne ...
CGCCGCAGCCGTGGACCCGAGGGCTCGGTGCCGTGCCGGTGGCGCGCCCGGCGAGGCGGGACGTCAGCCGGCCGTGGATACCCGCGCGGTACTGCGGGACCGAGCCGAGGGCCGGCGCGCGGAGCCGCTCGGCGGCAGGCCGGACAAGAGCGGCCCGCCCGGTGCGACGGGGGATGCACACCGGACGGGCACATGACCTTTGTACCTCATGGCGGCCCGGTTGTGCGGCAAAAGCATGTTCGGTTTCACGCCATTGGTGGGCTACTCCGATTCACCACATGGCCGCGTCATCGACACCTCATGGACACAACTGGCTGATCGGATACGTATGGCCGGAATGACGCACCGTCCGGCCCGCCAGGCCTGACCCGGCGGTGAACGCGTACCCCCGGCCACGCCGCGCCGGGAACACCGCCGTCCGGTGGATGGCCACGAACGGCTGAAACGCGGGCCCGGTCTGCCAGGTGGTGGACCGGCCCGTGGCTATCGTGAGGCGCCCGGTCACCGACATGCGGAGTGAGTGTGCAGAGCGCGGAAGAGCTGGCCGATCCCGAGCCACCACCGCCCCCGGCCGCCGCACCGGCCGGCCTCGACGCCCCGTCAGCAACGGTCCGCGCCCGCCGTGGACACCGTTCCGTACGGGCTCTGCCGCCGCTCCCCCTTGCCGCGGCGGTGGTCCTGCTGGGCGGCGGGACGGCGTGGTTGGCCCACCCGGCGGTGCAGGCGTGGCAGACGGTGTGCGTCGCCATCGTCGTCCAGGCACTGCCGTTCCTGCTGCTGGGTACGGCGCTGTCCGGAGCGATCAACGCCTTCGTCCCCGCACGGCTGTTCGTCAAGGCGCTGCCGCGCAGACCGGCCCTGGCCGTGCCCGTCGCGAGCGTCGCCGGAGTGGTGCTGCCGGGCTGCGAGTGCGCGTCCGTACCGGTGGCGGGGAGCCTGATCCGGCGCGGCGTGACGCCCGCCGCGGCCCTGACGTTCCTGCTGTCGGCACCGGCGGTCAACCCGATCGTGCTGACCTCCACGGCGGTGGCGTTCCCCGACGCCCCGGAGATGGTGGCGGCCCGGCTGCTGGCGTCGCTGCTGACGGCCGCCGCCATGGGCTGGCTGTGGCTGAGGCTGGGCCGCGAGGAATGGCTGCGGATGCCGGCCCGGCGGACCGGGCACCTGCCCGGACACGGCCGGTGGGAGGAGTTCCGGCTCGGCTTCCAGCACGACTTCCTGCACGCCGGGGGCTTCCTGGTGCTGGGCGCGATGGCCGCCGCCACCTTCAATGTGGCGGTGCCGAGTTCCGTACTGGACGCCTTCTCCGGTTCGCCCTGGCTGTCCGTGCTGTTCCTCGCCGGGCTGGCGATCGTCCTGGCGGTGTGCTCGGAGGCCGACGCGTTCGTTGCGGCCTCGCTGACCGGGTTCTCGCCCACGGCGCGGCTCGCGTTCATGGTGGTGGGGCCGATGGTCGACCTCAAGCTCATCGCTCTGCAGTCCGGCACCTTCGGACGGGGCTTCGCCGCCCGATTCTCCACCGCGACGGCGCTCGTGGCCGTCGCCACGAGCGCGCTGACCGGGTGGTGGCTGCTGTGAGGCGCAACGTCCAGGTGCTGCTGCTCGTGCTGTCGGGGGCAGGAGTACTGCACATCTCGCTGCTGAGCGATGTCTATCTGCGGTTCGTGAAGGAAGGGCTGCGCCCGCTGCTGATCGTCTCGGGAGTGCTGCTCGTCGGGCTCGGGCTGGTCGCGGCCGCGCGGGACGGCTTCCCGTTCGAGAAGCGGCCGGCTCCGCGCGCGGCGCGGGACGACGGCGGCAGGGACGGGACGGGGCACCGGCCGGGTCACGGGGCCGCGTCGGACCACGGGGACGGACATGGCCATGGTCAGACCCGCGGGCCGGGAATCGCCTGGCTGCTCTTCCTGCCCGCGCTCAGCCTGCTGTTCTTCACCCCGCCCGCGCTGGGCGCCTACACGGCGGCCCGGGAAAGCGGCGACGCGCCGTCCGAGCGGCAGGTACGGCAGTTCCCCCCGCTGCCCGCGGGTTCGTCCGTCCCACTGTCACTGACCGAGTTCCGGTTGCGCGCCGAACAGGACCGCGCGGGGAGCCTCGACGGCCGGACGGTACGGCTGACCGGCTTCGTCACACCGGCCGGGGACGGCAGCTGGTACCTGTCGCGGCTGCTGGTCAGCTGCTGTGCCGCGGACTCGCGGTCCGTGAAGGTGAGGGTGCACGGAGTGGCTCCGCCACCCGCCGACTTCTGGGTGATCGTGACGGGCCGTCGGCATCCGGAGGGTGAACCGGGCACGCCGTCCGCGGTGGCGGCGCTCGACGCGGAGCGGGTGCGGCGGGTGCCCGAACCGGCGAATCCCTATCAGGACGCGGCCCCGCCCCGGCTCTGATCACACCGCGGCGGGGCTGCGGGCGCCGGGCGGAAAGCTGGTGAGGCCCCGCGCACGGGGGAGAACGCGGGGCCTCACTGATGAAGAACGGGGAACGGACGGAAAAGGTTCCGGGTAGCCGCGAAACACTTCGGAGGGTCACCGCGTCGGAGACCGATTGTCACACCGGCCCCGTACTCTGGTGTCATGCCATCCGATAGACCGACCCCGCCAGACCGCCCGACCGCCGCCCAGGCGAATGCGGCGATCCGTGCTTTTGTGGCCGGCCGCACCTCCTGGTCGGCGGTCGACCTCGCGGAGCTGGACCGGCTCCGCGAAGTGTGGCGCCGGGCGCTGTGCGAGGAGGTCGTGGAGGCGGCGTGAGCCGCGGCCACACCCGACCGCTCCACCGAACCGCCCCGTCCCACCGCACCACCGCACCACCGCCCGGCGAAGTTCCCCCGGGCACCGACAGTGACGCGTACGGCTCCCCGTACCGCTGGGCCGCACCGCAGGGTTCGTGCCGCTGTCCGCGACGGCGTCCCTGCCGAACCCCCGCTCCCGCAGCCCGTACGGCATCCGCACCGGCCCGCACGTGGCGGAAGGCGCCTCCCGGGCCACGGGGAGACGCCTTCCGGACCGGGTCCCGGCCGGGTGCCCGCGCCTCAGCGGATGGGCATGCCCGACAGGGTGCGGGCGATGACCAGCCGCTGGATCTCGCTCGTGCCCTCGAAGATCGTGTAGATCGCGGCGTCGCGGTGCATGCGCTCCACCGGGTACTCGCGGGTGTAACCGTTCCCGCCGAGGATCTGCATGGCCTGCGCGGTGACGGTCTTGGCCACCTCGCCGGCGTAGAGCTTGGACATCGAACCCTCGGCCGACGTGAAGGGCTTGCCCGTCGCACCCATCCAGGAGGCCCGCCACACCAGCAGCCGGGCCGCGTCGATCTGGGTGCGCATGTCGGCGAGCTGGAAGGCGACGCCCTGGTTGTCGATGATCGGGCGGCCGAACTGGACGCGGGTCTTGGCGTAGTCGAGGGCCACCTCGTACGCGGCGCGGGCGATGCCGACGGCCTGGGCGCCGACCGCCGGGCGGGATGCCTCGAAGGTGGCCATGGCCGCGTTCTTGACCCGCTCGCCGCCGGTCCTCGCGCGCTCGTGGGCCCGGGCCAGGCGCTCGTCGAGCTTCTCCTTGCCGCCGAGCAGGCAGTGACCGGGGATGCGGACGTCCTCGAGGACGACCTCGGCCGTGTGCGACGCGCGGATGCCGTGCTTCTTGAACTTCTGCCCCTGGGACAGGCCCGGCGTGGCGGGCGGCACGATGAAGGACGCGTGGCCCTTGGTGCCGAGTTCGGCGTCGACGACGGCCACGACAACGTGGACGTTGGCTATGCCGCCGTTGGTCGCCCAGGTCTTGGTGCCGTTGAGGACCCACTCGTCCTTGGCCTCGTCGTAGACGGCGCGGGTGCGCATCGCCGAGACGTCGGAGCCGGCGTCGGGCTCGGAGGAGCAGAAGGCGGCGAGCTTCACGTCGTCGGCGTCGCCGTACATCTGGGGAACCCAGGTGCCGATCTGCTCCTCGGTGCCGTTGGCGAGCACGCCGACGGCGGCCAGGCCGGTGCCGACGATGGCGAGGCCGATGCCCGCGTCACCCCAGAACAGCTCCTCCATCGTCATGGCGATGCCGAGACCGGTGGGGTCGAAGAACTGCTGGGCGTAGAAGTCCAGGGAGTAGAGGCCGATCTTGGCGGCCTCCTGGATGACGGGCCATGGCGTCTCTTCGCGCTCGTCCCACTCCGCCGCCGCCGGCCGCATGACGTCCGCGGCGAAGCCGTGGATCCAGTCCCGGACGGCCTTCTGGTCGTCGTTGAGATCCAGCGTGAACTCAGCCATGTTTCCCCTCCACCTGATTGTTACTTCGGGTAACGCTATCATGTTACCCGCGAGTAGATAATGTCAAGCGAGCGTGCACTGCCCGCCTTCGAAGGACCCGGGTGTTACGTTGCGCAGGGGAACGGCCAGGTGTGGACGGGGCGGGGAGAAACGATGGAGACCAGCCAGCGGCAGGACCAGCAGCGTGCGGCGGAGCGCCGGCGCAAGGAGCTGCTGGAAGCGGCTGACCGGGTGGTTCTGCGCGACGGACCCGGCGCCTCGATGAACGCGATCGCCGCCGAGGCCGGCATCACCAAGCCCATCCTCTACCGGCACTTCGGCGACAAGGGCGGACTGTACCGGGCCCTCGCCGTGCGGCACACCGACGGGCTGCTGGCCGGCCTGCGAGCCGCTCTCGACGCCCCCGCCGACCGCCGATCCCGGGTCGAGCGCACCCTGGACACCTACCTCGCGGCCATCGAGGCCCGGCCGCAGGTCTACCGCTTCCTCATGCATCCCGGCGAGGAGGCCGGCCCCACCGACCCCGGCTTCGAGTCGGGGCGGCACTCGGCCCCGCTGCTGCGCCGGATGGGCGAGGAACTCGCTCAGGTCATCGCCGAGCGCGTCGACCTCGGCACCGGCGGCGAGGAGCTGGCCCGGGTCTGGGGACACGGCATCGTCGGCATGATGCACGCGGCCGGTGACTGGTGGTTGCGGGAACGTCCCTGCACGCGCGAGGTGTTGGTGCACCACCTCGCCGACCTGCTGTGGGGCCGGCTGGCCGCGGCGGGCGACCGGACCGGCGGCCCCGGCTTCTGAGCGCACGCCGGGCGTACGGGATTCCGGGCCGTACGGGATTCCCGCCGCACGGCATTCCGACCGCCGCGGACGCAGACCGGACGGGCCGTACGCGTCACCGCCGCTACGCTCGCGGCCTCCGGACCCCCGGGCTCCGTACGGCTACCGCTACCTCTGCCGCTGACCGCTGCCGCTATCCCTGACCGCTGCCGCCCCAGTGCGCCCGGCGGACCGCGCGCAGCGCCCTGCGTCGGCGGATCCCGGTGAGCCGGTCCAGGAAGACCCCGCCGTCGAGATGATCCGTCTCGTGCTGCAGGCACCGCGCGAAGAAGCCGCTGCCGGTCACGCGGACCGGCGCGCCCGTACGGTCCGTCCCCTCCACCACCGCGTGGTCGTAGCGGCGGGTCCCGGCCTCCAGGCCCGGCAGCGAGAGGCAGCCCTCCGGGCCGGTGACCGACACCCCGCCCGTCTCCACGAGCCGAGGGTTGACGACATGTCCGAGGTGCCTGCGGTCCTCGTCGTCAGGGCAGTCGTGGACGAACACCTGCAGCGGCACGCCGATCTGATTCGCCGCGAGGCCCACGCCCCGGGCCGCGTACATGCTGGCGAACATGTCCTCCACCAGCCGCGAGAGCTCGGCGTCAAACGAGGTGACCTCTTCGCAGGGCGCGTGCAGCACCCGGTCGCCCAGCAGCCGCACCGGCCGTACTGAGCCCGAACTGCCGGGGATCGAACTGTGTCGCATGGCCTTAGAGTACGGTCCGCGCCGCCTTGGACGGGTCGGCCGGGTGGCGGGGTTCGGGCCTGCGGCCGGACCTCGATAGGCTGAGCACGACCGAAGCTTCCCGGCCCGGCGATTCGGCGCGGAGGGGAGCGTTCCACCCGGCGGGCCGGGGGCGGGGTGCGGCGCCGGATGCAAGGAGGAACAAGGACGATGGCAGGCAACTCGGAGCCGCTGTCGCCGCGGGCCAAACTGGCCGTGACGGCGGGCAGAGCCGCAGCGGCGGCATCACGTGCGGTGGGCCGCGGCAGCGGGTCGGTGATCGGCGGCAAGGTCGCGCTGAGGCTCGACCCCGATCTGCTGGCCCGGCTGGCAGGACACCTGGACGTGGTCCTGGTGTCCGCAACCAACGGCAAGACCACGACCACCCGGCTGATCGCCGAGGCGCTGCGGGCCAGCGGGCCGGTGGTGTCCAACGCGCTGGGCGCGAACATGCCCGCGGGCATCACCTCCGCGCTCGCCGGCGGCTCGGACGCCAAGTTCGGCGTCATCGAGGTCGATGAGAAATATCTCGCCGGGGTCGCCCGGGACGTCACTCCCAAGGCCATCGCGCTGCTCAATCTCTCCCGCGACCAGCTCGACCGCGCCGCGGAGACCCGGATGCTCGCCGAGAAGTGGCGCGAGGGCCTGGCCGGCAACAAGGCGATGGTGATCGCCAACTGTGACGACCCGCTGATCGCGTGGGCCGCCTCCTCCTCGGCCAACGTCGTCTGGGTCGCGGCCGGCCAGGAGTGGAAGGACGACGCCTGGTCCTGCCCGTCCTGCGGCGGCGTGCTCCAGCGCCCCGGCGACGACTGGGTCTGCGGCGACTGCGGCTTCCGCCGCCCCCTCCCGAGCTGGGCGCTGACCGGCGACTACGTACTGGACCCGAACGGCTCGGCGTGGCCGATCAACCTCCAGCTCCCCGGCCGGGCCAACAAGGCCAACGCCACCACCTCGGCCGCCGTCGCGGCGCACTTCGGCGTGCCGCCGCAGGTTGCCCTGGAGCGGATGTACGGGGTGCAGGCGGTCGCCGGCCGGTACGACGTCGTCACCTTCCACGGCCGCGAGCTGCGGCTGCTGCTGGCGAAGAACCCGGCCGGCTGGCTGGAGACGTTCTCCCTGATCGACCCGCCCCCCACCCCGGTGATCCTCTCCGTCAACGCCCGCGGCGCCGACGGCACGGACACCTCCTGGCTGTGGGACGTCGACTACCCCCGGCTCGCCGGCCACCCGATCTTCGTGATCGGCGACCGCAAGCTGGACCTCGCCGTACGGCTGGAGGTCGCGGGGCTCGACTTCCGGGTCTGCGAGACGGCCGACGAGGCCGTGCAGGCGGCGCCGCCCGGCCGGATCGAGGTCATCGCCAACTACACCGCCTTCCAGGACCTGCGCCGCATGGTGGGCAACTGACCCGGCCCGTCCGCGGTGCCGGGACCGTCCGGTACCGCCCTCCCCCGCCGCCCACCTGCACCTCCGGGCCCCGACGACCGAACCGCCCCCCGAATCCCTGAGGATTGCGAGTATGAGCAACAGCAGCCTGCGCCTGGTCTGGATCTACCCCGACCTCCTGAGCACGTACGGCGACCAGGGCAACGCCCTGGTGGTGGAGCGGCGGGCCCGGCAGCGCGGCCTGGACGTGACCCGGGTGGACGTCCGCAGCGACCAGCCGCTGCCCACCTCCGGTGACATCTACCTGATCGGCGGCGGGGAGGACCGGCCGCAGCGGCTGGCGGCCGAGCGGCTGCGCCGCGACGGCGGGCTCAACCGCGCGGTCGCCAACGGCGCGATCGTCTTCTCCGTCTGCGCCGGCTACCAGATCCTCGGCCACGAGTTCATCAACGACCTGGGTGAGCGCGAGCCGGGCCTCGGCCTCCTCGACGTGGTCAGCACCCGCGGCGAGGCAGGCCGGTGCGTCGGCGACGTACTGGCGGACATCGACCCGCAGCTGGGCCTGCCCCCGCTGACGGGCTTCGAGAACCACCAGGGCATCACTCACCTCGGCCCCACCGCCCGCGCCCTCGCCCGGGTGCGCTTCGGCAAGGGCAACGGCACGGGCGACGAGACCGAGGGCGCGTGGAACGACACCGTCTTCGGCACGTACATGCACGGCCCGGTGCTGGCCCGAAACCCGCAGATCGCCGACATGCTGCTCAAGCTGGCGCTCGACGTGAACGCACTGCCGCCGGCCAACGACCGCTGGTACGAGGCGCTGCGCGAGGAGCGCATCGCGGCGGCCTCCCAGCCGGCCTGAGGTCCGCTCTGCGGACGGCCGCCGCCCCCGCCGCCCTGCGCTTGTAGGGTGGCGGGGATCCAACCGGACGACGCGGTCCGGTCTCCGGTTGAGCTGCGAAGGTCAAACACGCGATGCGCATTGGTGTGCTCACTTCCGGTGGCGACTGCCCCGGTCTGAACGCCGTCATCCGGTCGGTCGTGCACCGCGCCGTGGCGGACCACGGTGACGAGGTCATCGGCTTCCAGGACGGTTGGCGGGGCCTCCTCGAGTGCGACTACCGAGAGCTCGACCTGGACGCGGTGGGCGGCATCCTGGCCCGCGGCGGCACCATCCTGGGCTCCTCCCGCGTACAGCCGGCGCATCTGCGCGACGGCGTCGAGCGGGCGAGGGGCCACGTGGCCGAGCTGGGCCTGGACGCGATCATCCCGATCGGCGGCGAGGGCACGCTCAAGGCGGCGCGGATGCTGTCCGACGCCGGGCTGCCGATCGTCGGCGTGCCCAAGACCATCGACAACGACATCTCCGGCACCGATGTGACCTTCGGCTTCGACACCGCCGTGGGCGTCGCCACCGAGGCGCTGGACCGGCTGAAGACCACCGCCGAGTCGCACCAGCGAGTCATGATCGTCGAGGTGATGGGGCGGCACACCGGCTGGATCGCGCTGCACTCCGGCATGGCCGCGGGCGCGCACGCTATCGTCGTACCCGAACGGCCGTTCGACATCGAAGAGCTGACCACGCTGGTCGGCAAACGCTTCTCGGCGGGCAAGAAGTTCGCCATCGTGGTGGTCGCGGAGGGCGCCAAGCCGCGCGCGGGGTCGATGGAGTTCGACATCGGCAAGAAGGACATGTACGGGCACGAGCGGTTCGCCGGCGTCGCCCGGCAGCTCTCCGACGAGCTGGAGCGCCGGCTCGGCAAGGAGGCGCGCCCCGTGATCCTCGGGCATGTCCAGCGCGGCGGCACCCCCACGGCGTACGACCGGGTGCTCGCCACCCGCTTCGGCTGGCACGCGGTGGAGGCGGCGCACCGCGGCGACTTCGGAAAACTCACGGCGCTGCGCGGCACCGACATCGTGCTGGTACCGATAGCCGAGGCCGTCGAGACCCTCAAGACGGTGCCACCCGAGCGGTACGCCGAGGCCGAGACGGTGCTGTGATCCGCTGACGCGGCGACGCGAGGACACCAGGGGCCGCCCCCGGCCGGAGTTCCGGCCGGGGGCAGTCCTACTCTGGTCCGAGCGGGCGGGCGCGACAGAGGAGAGACGTGATGGACCACAGCGGACACGGCATGACCATGGATCTGCCGCCGTTCACGCTGGGCCGCGGCCTGGAGTTCTCGGGCGAGCCGTTCTTCCTCATCGGCTGCGTGCTGGCGCTGCTGCTCTACGGCTCGGCCGTGGTACGGCTGCGGCGGCGCGGCGACGCCTGGCCCGTGGGCCGTACGGTCTCCTGGGTGATCGGGGTGCTCACCGTCGCGCTGGTGATGTGCACCCGGCTCAATGACTACGGCATGGTCATGTTCAGCGTGCACATGGTCCAGCACATGGTGATCAGCATGGTCTCACCGGTGCTGCTGCTGCTCGGCGCGCCGGTGACCCTCACCCTGCGGGCGCTGCCGTCCGCCGGCCGCGGCCGCACGGGACCGCGTGAGCTGCTGGTGGCACTGCTGCACAGCCGTCTGCTGCGGACCGTCTCACATCCGGTCTTCACCATCCCGCTGTTCATCGCCAGCCTGTACGCGCTCTACTTCACGCCGATCTTCGACTTCCTGATGGGCAGCACGGTCGGGCACATCGCGATGATGGTGCACTTCCTGGCGGTCGGCCTGGTCTTCTTCTGGCCCATCATGGGCGTGGACCCGGGACCGCACCGGCCGGGGTACGTGATGCGGATGCTGGAGCTCTTCGCCGGCATGCCGTTCCACGCGTTCTTCGGCATCGCGCTGATGATGGCCTCCGAGCCGATGGTGATGTCGTACGCCGATCCCCCGGTGTCGCTCGGGCTGGACGCGCTGGCCGACCAGAACGCCGCGGGCGGTATCGCGTGGGCGTTCAGTGAGGTCCCCTCCGTCATCGTGCTCGTGGCGCTGCTCTTCCAGTGGCACCGCTCCGAGGAGCGGGAGGCGCGCCGCTCGGACCGGGCCGCCGACCGCGACGGGGACCAGGAACTGGTGGCCTACAACGCCTATCTGGCCTCTCTCGAGGCCCGCAGCCACTAGTGTCTCGTGATCCTGTTCATGTCAGTTCGAGTTGCTATTGACAAGTTTCTTCACGTTGGTCGCGACGAGCCGGACCTTCGCGAGGACCTCGCCGGCGGTCGCGGTCCAGGTGAACGGTTTTGCCGTCGTGTTCCAGG
>JUEG02000993.1_pt1 | contig 10382 bp, 5 predicted proteins | sample 432341 | NCBI WGS metagenome assembly JUEG02 (sample SAMN02953476, study PRJNA257561) | rock porewater metagenome | biome: terrestrial; feature: Opalinus Clay rock; material: porewater; isolation source: Opalinus Clay rock BIC-A1 borehole | place: Switzerland: Mt Terri URL, St-Ursanne ...
CCAGCACCGCCCGCTCCTCGGCGAAGTGGCAGGCCGACTCGTGCGCCGCCGGGGTGTCAGTGCCCCGGAAGCGCTCCGGGACCGCCAGCAGCGGTACATCGGTCGTGCACTTCTCCTCCGCCTTCCAGCATCGGGTACGGAACCGGCAGCCGGACGGCGGGTTCGCCGGGGAGGGCACGTCCCCGCTGAGGATGATCCGCTCCCGGCCGTCGCGGGCCTCCGGGTCGGGCACCGGGACCGCCGACAGCAGCGCCTGGGTGTAGGGGTGCGTCGGGTAGTCATAGATCTGCTGGTCGGTGCCGATCTCCGCCATCTTGCCGAGGTACATCACGCCGACCCGGTCGGAGATGTGCCGGACGATGGAGAGGTCGTGCGCGATGAAGAGATAGGACAGGTTGAACTCGCTCTGCAGGCTGTCCATCAGGTTGATCACCTGCGCCTGGACGGAGACGTCCAGGGCCGAGACGGGCTCGTCGCAGATGATGATCTCCGGGTTGAGCGCCAGGCCGCGGGCGATGCCGATGCGCTGCCGCTGACCGCCGGAGAACTGGTGCGGATACCGGTTGATGTACTCCGGGTTGAGACCGACGACGTCCAGCAGGTCCTGGACCTTGCGCCGCCGCTCGCCCTTCGGGGCCACCTCGGGGTGGATGTCGAACGGCTCGCCGATGATGTCGCCGACCGTCATCCGCGGGTTGAGCGAGGTGTACGGGTCCTGGAACACCATCTGGATGTTCCGGCGTACGGCCTTCAGCGCGCGCCCGGACATCTTGGTGATGTCCTGGCCCTTGTAGAAGACCTCGCCGGCGGTGGCCTTCTCCAGCGTCATCAGCAGCTTGGCGACGGTGGACTTGCCGCAGCCGGACTCGCCGACGATGCCCAGCGTCTCGCCCTGGTACAGGTCGAAGGAGACCCCGTCGACGGCCTTGACCGCGCCGACCTGCCGCTTGATCAGGATGCCCTGAGTCAGCGGGAAGTGCTTGACCAGATTGCGCACCTGGAGGATCGGCTCGCCCCGGCCGACCGGCGCGCTGATCGCCGCCACCACCTCGGCGGTCTCGTCGGTCTTCCGCGCCTCGGACTTGTCGGTCTCCAGCTTCTCGGCCGCGGCGGCCTCCTTCGAGACGGCCAGGGCCTCGTCGTTCTTGCCGGTCTCAGCCATGGATCGTCTCCTTCCAGAAGTGGCACGCGCTGGCGCGGCCGTCGATCTCGGTGCCGTCCGGCTCCGTGACCCCGTGCAGCGCCGGCACATCCGTACGGCAGACGTCCTGTGCCCGGGTGCAGCGCGGGTTGAAGGCGCAGCCCGGCGGGATCGCCATGAGGTTCGGCGGCAGGCCCTTGATCGCGAAGAGTTCGTGGCCCTTCTGGTCCAGCCGCGGGATCGAGTCCAGCAGCCCGCGGGTGTACGGGTGCGCGGGGCGCTTGTACAGCTCGCGGACGGGCGCGGTCTCGACGATCCGGCCGGCGTACATGACCGCGATCTTGTCCGCGACGTCGGCGACGACGCCGAGGTCGTGGGTGATGAGGATCATGCCCATGTTGTACTCGCGCTGGAGGTCCGCGAGCAGGTCCATCACCTGGGCCTGCACGGTGACGTCGAGGGCCGTGGTCGGCTCGTCCGCGATGATCAGGTCCGGCTCCATGGACAGCGCCATCGCGATCATGATGCGCTGCCGCATGCCGCCGGAGAACTGGTGCGGGTAGTCGTTCACCCGGGCCCTGGCGGCCGGGATCTTCACCCGGTCCATCAGCTCGATGGACCGGGCCTTCGCGTCCTTGCGGGACATGCCCTGGTGCACCCGGTACATCTCGCCGAGCTGGGCGCCGACGGACATCACCGGGTTCAGCGAGGACAGCGCGTCCTGGAAGATCATGGCGATCTTCTGGCCGCGGAGCTTGCGGCGTTCCTCGCCGGACATCTTGAGCATGTCCCGGCCGCGGAACAGGATCTCGCCCTGCGGGATCCGGCCCGGCGGCATGTCGAGGATGCCCATGACCGCCTGCGCGGTCACGGACTTGCCCGAGCCCGACTCGCCGAGGACGGCGAGCGTCTCGCCGGCCGCGACGGTGTAGTTGACGCCGTTGACGGCCTTGGCGACGCCGTCCCGGGTGTGGAACTCGACGTGCAGGTCGCGGACCTCGAGCAGCGGCACACCCGCGGTGTCCTCGATGCGTTCGTGCGGCGCGCCGGCGGTCTTGTCGATCGTGGTCACAGTCGCTCCCCTCTCAGCGCAGCTTGGGGTCGAGGGCGTCGCGCACCGCGTCGCCGAGCATGATGAACGCCAGCACCGTGATGCTGAGTGCGGCGGCGGGGAACAGCAGCGCGTGCGGAGACTGCAGGAAGCGCGACTGGGCGTCGCTGATCATCAGACCCCAGGAGATGTCGGGCGGCTGGATGCCGATGCCCAGGTAGGACAGCGACGCCTCGGCCGTGATGTAGACCCCGAGGTTGATCGTCATGATGACGATGACGGGCGCGACGGCGTTCGGCAGCACGTGCCGGGTGGCGATGCGGAGCGTGCTCGCGCCGAGCCCCTTGGCCGCCATCACATAGTCGTTGTTCTTGCCGGTGATCACCGCGCCGCGCATGATCCGGAAGATCTGCGGCCAGCCGAAGGCCGCCATCACCAGGGACACCGACCAGACGTTGCCGATCTGGAAGATCGACAGCACCAGCAGACCGGCGATCAGCAGCGGCAGCGCGAAGAAGACCTCGGTGATGCGCGAGAGCACCCCGTCGATCCAGCCGCTGTACAGGCCGGAGACCAGGCCCAGCAGCCCGCCCACAAGACCGACCAGCAGCGAGGTCAGCGCGCCGACGATGATGGAGTTGCTGGTGGCGTGGACGGTCCTGGTGTAGATGTCGCAGCCCTGGAGGTCGGCACCGAACCAGTGCGCGCCGCTGGGACGCTTCAGCGAGTCGGACAGATTGCAGAATCCGCCGTTGTAGGGGTCCCCGGAGGTGATGAGTCCCGGCCAGACGGATATCAGCAGCAGCCCGGCGATGAGCGCCCCGGATATCAGGAACATCGGGTTCCGGCGGAGGTCCCGCCAGGCGTCCGACGTCAGGCTGGCGACTCGCTCGGCCTTCACCGGCTCGATGTCGGCCGGCACCGGCGGAACGGCCTCGTTGGCGTAGTCGATGAGCGGAGTCTTTTTACTCATAGCGGATCCTCGGGTCGAGCACGGCGTACAGCAGGTCGACGATGAGGTTTGCCGCCAGGAAGATCAGCAGCAGCAGGGTCACCAGGCCTACCACGACCGGCTGTTCACGGAGATAGATGGAGTCGGCCAGCTGGCCGCCGAGACCGGGCAGGTTGAACACCCGCTCGGTGATGATCGCGCCGCCCATCAGGAAGCCGAGGTCGACTCCGAGGAAGGTCACGATGGGGATCAGGGCGTTGCGCAGGGCGTGCCGCCCGATCACCCGCTGCCGGGACAGGCCCTTGGCGACCGCGGTGCGCACATAGTCCGCCCGCATCGTCTCCATCATGCTGGTTCTGGTGAGTCGTGAGACATACGCCATCGAGATCGCGGCCAGCACGAACCCGGGAAGGATGTAACTGGTCGGCCATCCCTCGTCGATGCCGGCCACCGGGAGAAGGGGCCACTGGACTCCCAGCAGCAACTGCAGCACGGAGCCGGAGACGAAGGTCGGCATCGAGACCAGCACCAGGGTGCTGATGAGGACCAGGTTGTCCGCGAATCCGCCCTTGCGGAGCGCGGCGAGCACGCCCGCGGCGACGCCCATCAGCGCCTCGATGACGAACGCGGTGAGCGCGAGCTTGATGGTCACCGGGAAGCGCTCGGAGATGATCTCGGACACTTCACGGCCGGTGTACGTCTCTCCGAAGTTCCCGGTGAAGACGTCGACCATGTAGTGCCAGTACTGCAGGATCCAGGGGTCGTCGAGGTGGTACTGCTCGCGCAGCACCGCGGCGACGATCGGGTTCACCCGTTTTTCACCGGCCAGTGCCTGCAGGGGATCGCCAGGCAGGGCAAAGACCAGGTAGTGAATCAGTAGTGTCACGCCGAGCAGAACAGGTATTGACTGCAACAGCCGACGGAGGACGAAACGGCCCATCAGGTCTCCAGAAGGAATACTGGCCCGCCCGGACCCGCCGTGGTCATCGGGCGGATCGGACGTTGGACGGCGTCAAGGTGGGCAGAGGGAAAAGGATCCCCCTGCCCACCCGTCAACGCTGGCGAACCGCTACGTCAGGAAAGCTTGACGCTGTCCCACTCGACGTGCTCGAGGGTGCCGATGCGCATTTCCGAGAGCTTCTCGCTGTGTCCCGCGTTCAGCTGGTAGAAGTACACCGGGATGTACGGCAGGTCCTTGAGGATGATGTCGTCGGCCTGCTGGTACAGCTTGACCGCCTCTTCCTCGCTCGGGGCGCGGTCGGCCTCGTCCAGCAGCTTCTCGAACTTCTCGTCGACGTAACCGCCGTAGTTCGAGCCGTTCTCGATGGCCTCTTCGCTGAAGATCGGACGCAGGTAGTTCTCCGCGTTCGGGTAGTCCATCAGCCAGCCCATGCGGAAGGCGCCGGTGTACTTCTTGTCGCCCAGCGCGTCCAGGATGGCCGCGAACTGCTCGAAGGGCTTGGCCGTGACCTTGATGCCCAGCGACTTCTCGATCTGGTTGGCGACGGCCGTGATCCAGCCCTTGTGGTCGCCGTCGGCGTTGTAGCCGATCTCCAGGCTGTCGTTGGTGAGGCCGCCGCTCTCCTCGTAGAGCGCCTTGGCCTTCTTCGGGTCGTACTTGCAGGCCTCGCCGCAGGCGCCCTCGCGGTAGCCCGGGACCAGCGGGTTGATGAAGTCGTCGGCCGGCGGGCGGGTGCCCGAGTAGATGGCCTGGTTGATGGCCTCGCGGTCGATCGCCATCGAGATGGCCTGACGGAGCTTCTGGTCCTCGAAGTCCTTGTTGTACGCCACCGGGAGGCCGATGTAGCCGACGCCGGAGGCGGTGCCCTCGACGTAGCGGTCACCCAGGTCCTGCTTGGCGGTCGCCATCGCCGCGGTGGGGATGGTGTCCATGATGTCGAGGTTGCCGGCCTGCAGATCCTTGTACGCGGTGTCGGTGTTCGCGTAGATCTTGAAGGTCACGCCGGAGGCTTCGATCTTGTCCGCGTCGGGGTGCTTGTCGTACTTCGCCGTCTTGATCTGCTGGTTGTGCTCGAACTTGCCGTCCATCTTGAACGGGCCGTTGCCGATCGGCTTGTCACCGAACGCCTCGGGGTCCTCGAAGAACGCCTTCGGTAGCGGGAAGAACGCGTTGAAGCCGAGCATCGACTTGAACGCCGAGAACGGCGTGTTGAGCTTGACCTCGAAGGTCTTCTCGTCGATGACCTTCAGCCCGGAGAGCTCCTTGGCCGTGGGCTTCTTGTCCGGCCCCGGGGACAGCTTGTCGTAGCCGTCGATCTTCGCGAAGAGGGCGTTCGTCTCCTGCGCGTTGTCCTGGTTGGCCGCGTAGGTCCAGGCGTCCACGTAGGACTCGGCGGTCACCTTGGTGCCGTCGTGGAAGGTGTAGCCGTCCTTGAGCGTGATCTTCCAGGAGACGTTGTCCTCGGTCTCGATGGACTCCGCCATGGCGAGCTGGATCTCGTTCTTCTCGTCGAACGAGACGAGACCGGTGAACAGGGCGCTGACCACCTCGGAACCGCTGGACTCGTAGGTATTACTGGGAACGAGCCCGTGCTGCGGCTCGCTGATCTGCATGGAGACCTGGCCGTCGCCCTTGGCCTTCTTGTCGCTGCCACTGTCGCTGCCGCCACAAGCGGTCGCGGCCAATGCCACGACAACCGCACCGGCGACCCACTTGGCACTCTTCGCTCCGCGCATGGGTGTGCCTCCTCAGGAGTCCATCGTCATTACATGGAAGGGGGCCGGTCGCTCGCTGCCACCCCTGACAGCTGCAGCCGGCACCCTGTGCTCGTGAGTCGGCGCTCCCACAGCGCGTGACCCATTGACCCGAGCTCGATGGACCCCACTATCTGTCACCCGGGACCCGATAAACCACACGTAAGGGATTGCGGTTTGGTCACAGCAACTTCGCCTGTGCAACCGAAATCCGGACAAACAGAGCCCATACAGACAGGCATGAATCGGACTGTTGACTCGACCTGCGGAACATCTCGTCCGATACCCGAACGTCGGCGTGGAGAAATCCGGTTGACAGTGAAGATCGAAAAACCCGGCCCGGCACCCCCTGGAGGGATGCCGGGCCGGGTGTCGCACAGCCGTCGGCCGAGCCCGCTGTCGGGCGCGGCCGACGGGGCGTCAGCGCTTGGCGCGGGAGGCCGTGCGGCCGCGCTCCTTCTGGTCCAGGACGACCTTGCGGATGCGTACGGTCTCCGGGGTCACCTCGATGCACTCGTCCTCGCGGCAGAACTCCAGGGACTGCTCCAGCGAGAGCTTGCGCGGCGGCACCACGTTCTCCGTGGTGTCCGCGGACGCGGCGCGCATGTTGGTGAGCTTCTTCTCCTTGGTGATGTTGACGTCCATGTCGTCGGAGCGCGAGTTCTCTCCGATGATCATGCCCTCGTACACCTCGGTGGTCGGCTCGACGAAGATCACGCCGCGCTCCTGGAGGTTGATCATCGCGAACGGCGTGACGACACCGGCGCGGTCGGCCACCAGGGAGCCGTTGTTACGGGTCCGCAGGTCGCCGAACCACGGCTCGTGGCCCTCGGAGATGCTGTGCGCGATGCCGGTGCCGCGGGTGTCCGTGAGGAACTCCGTCCGGAAACCGATCAGTCCGCGGGACGGGACGATGAACTCCATCCGGACCCAGCCGGAGCCGTGGTTCGTCATGGTCTCCATGCGGCCCTTGCGGCTGGCCATCAGCTGGGTGATCGCGCCGAGGTACTCCTCGGGGGAGTCGATCGTCAGCCGCTCGGTCGGCTCGTACGTCTTGCCGTCGACCTGCTTGGTGACCACCTGCGGCTTGCCGATGGTCAGCTCGAAGCCCTCCCGGCGCATCGTCTCCACCAGGATCGCCAGGGCGAGCTCACCGCGGCCCTGGACCTCCCAGGTGTCGGGGCGCTCGGTCGGCAGGACCCGGAGCGAGACGTTGCCGATGAGCTCCTTCTCGAGCCGGTCCTTCACCATCCGGGCGGTGACCTTGTGGCCCTTGCCGCCCTTGCCGACGAGCGGCGAGGTGTTGGTGCCGATGGTCATCGAGATGGCGGGCTCGTCGACCGTGATCAGCGGCAGCGCGATCGGGTTCTCGGGGTCGGCGAGGGTCTCGCCGATCATGATCTCCGGGATGCCGGCGACCGCGCAGATGTCGCCCGGGCCCGCCTTCTCGGCCGGCTTGCGGGTGAGCGCCTCGGTCATCATCAGCTCGGTGATGCGCACGTTGGACATGGTGCCGTCGCGCTTGATCCAGGCGACGGTCTGCCCCTTCTTCAGCTCGCCCTGCTCGACGCGGAGCAGCGCGATACGGCCGAGGAAGTTGTCGGCGTCGAGGTTGGTGACGTGCGCCTGGAGCGGCGCGTTCTCGTCGTACTCAGGGGCCGGAACCGTGTTCAGGATCGTGGAGAAGAACGGCTCCAGGTTCTCGCTGTCCGGCGGGACGGAACCGTCCTCCGGCTTGGTCAGCGAGGCGACGCCGTCACGGGCGCAGGCGTAGACGATCGGGAACTCGATCTGCTCCTCGGTCGCGTCCAGATCGAGGAAGAGGTCGTACGTCTCGTCGACGACCTCGGCGATCCGGGCGTCCGGGCGGTCCGTCTTGTTGATGCACAGGATGACCGGCATCTTGCCCTCGAGCGCCTTGCGGAGCACGAAGCGGGTCTGCGGCAGCGGGCCCTCGGAGGCGTCCACGAGGAGGACGACCGCGTCCACCATCGACAGGCCGCGCTCGACCTCGCCGCCGAAGTCGGCGTGGCCGGGGGTGTCGATGATGTTGATGGTGACCGGGTCACCCCCGTCGGACGGGTGGTACTTGACCGCGGTGTTCTTGGCGAGAATCGTGATGCCCTTCTCGCGCTCGAGGTCGTTCGAGTCCATCATGCGTTCGTCGAGATGCTGGTGGGCGGCAAACGACCCGGCCTGCTTGAGCATGGCGTCGACCAGGGTCGTTTTGCCATGGTCGACGTGGGCGACGATGGCTACGTTACGGATGTCGTGGCGCGTGGGCATACTGCGGGGCTTCTCCCGGAATCGTGGATGACGGCACGTACGGTCCGGCACGCGCGCCCGCCGAGCGGTCACGCCTCGGCCTTACCCCATCGTACGGTCCCCGCGCCCACCGGGCCTCATCGGCCGCCTCGGGGCCCGGGAGGGCCGGGCCCGGGGCGGGTGCCGTACGCGCACCGGGCAGGCCCTGGGACGGCCCGGTGCGGGTACGGGGCGGCGGCGGGTCCGGGGCCGCTGCTGCGGGCCCCGGAGGCATCCGGACAGCTGTGCAAGCGAACCCCCGGACCGGGGCCTCGGCTGCATCCGGGCAAATCACCCCTGGCGGAAGCCCACGTCCTGGTAGCGGGGGGTGGCGAAGCCGAAGGCGCCCGCGTTGACCACTCCCGGGCCGGTGGCCACCAGCTGCGGCCGCTGGTAGAGCGGGATGGCCCCGGCCTCCGCCCAGATCCGGGCGTCGGCCCGGCTCATCAGCTCCCGGGCCGTGCCCTCGTCCAGCTCCTGGGCCGCCTGCTCGAACAGCTGGTCGATGCGGTCGGTGCCGACCCGGGTGTAGTTCTGCTCCACGGTCAGCGAGCCGTCCGGGGCGGGGCGCGGCTTGGCGAAGATCGGGCGGGCGTCGGTCGCCGGGAAGGCTGTGGCCGGCCAGGAGTAGAGCGCGAGGTCATAGTCGCCGGAGGCGATGTGGTCCCGGAAGTAGCTCGCGTTCTCGACCTCCCTGACCTCGGCGCGGATGCCCACCGCCGCCAGCATCTGGGCGATCCGCTCACCCACCGTGCGCAGCGGCTCGCTCCCCGCACCGGACGGCAGGACGAAGTCGAGCGAGAGGGGTTCGCCGGCCTTGTGCAGCACGGGCGCGCTGCCGGGCCGCACCTTGCCGCCGGCCTCCTTCTCGCCGGCCTCCTTCTCCCCGCTCTGCTGGTCACCGCTCTGCCGGCCCCGGGCCTCCTTCTCCCCTGCCGCGTCCTGGCCCGGCTCGTCGCCCGGTTTGTCCCCGGTCTCCTGGTTCCTCGCCGGGGCGCCCTCCCCCGAGTCGTCCCGGTCGGCCTTGGAATTACTGGTCCCGCCGTCCGCCAGGGCACCCAGCCGCCAGCCCGCGTCCGCGAGCATCGCCTGCGCAGCCCCGGGGTCCTGCCCGCCCAGTGCCGAGCTGTTGTCCTGGTAACCGTTCTGGCCGGCCACCCGCAGATGGCTGCCGAGCGGGGCCGCCGGGAGTTCGAGCGGCTTCAGCACCGACTCGGCGAGGGCCGCCCGGTCGATCGCCCGGGCCACCGCGCGGCGTACCCGCTCGTCGGCGAGCGGCCCCTCCGCGCCGTTCAGCGCCAGTTGCGTATAGGCGGGCGCCAATGACCTGCGCACGGTGACCTCGCGGAGCGCGGCGGACCGCTCGTCGTGCCGGGCCAGGGAGCGGCGGATGTCCTCCACTCCCGGGCGGCCGATTCCGGCCACGTCCAACTCCCCGGCGGCCAGCGCGTCGATCCGTTCGTCCGTCGGCACCGCCTCGAGGACCAGTCGGTCCAGCTTGGCGCGGTCCCCCCACCACTTCTCGTTGCGGACCAGGGTGACCGAGCTCTTGCCGATGCCGCCGTCCTTCAGCACGAACGGGCCCGCGGTCGCCCGGATGGTCTTGCGGGTGCCGTCGTTGAAGGCGTCCGGGCTGCTCATGGCCGACTTCGGGTAGAGCGGGGTGAAGAGGGCCCGCCAGTCGGCGTACGTCTCGTCGAACGTGACCCGGATCTCGTGCGCGTCCTCGCCGGGCTCGATGCTCTCGATCCGCTCGTAGCCGGCGTTCCGCGCGGTCCAGTAGGCACGGTTCTCGCCGCTGAGCGCCTGCCACTGGGCCCGGAAGTCCTCGACGCCCAGCGGGCGGCCGTCGGTCCAGACCGCGTCCGGGTTCAGTTGGTAGACCACGACCTGGGCCGGCTCCTGCTCGACGACCTCCGCGGACCGCAGGTAGTCCGGGTTGCGCTGGGGGCGGCCCTCCTGGTCGAGAGTGAAGAGGGCGGGCAGCAGGGCCTCGGCGATCCGGTCGCTGGTGGCGTCGGCGTCGGCCTGGAAGGTGTTCAGCGTGCCCGGCACGCTGTCGACCGCCCAGCGGACCGTGCCGCCGTCGCGGACGTGGCCCCGGTCGGTGGCGGCGAAGTCCGGGGGCGCGACTGCGGCGGAATCGTCCTCGCTGTCGCTGCAACCGCCGAGGAGCGGGAGCAGGAGCGCCGCGGCGAGAAGCAGCGCGGCTTGCCGGC
>JUEG02001355.1_pt1 | contig 10380 bp, 9 predicted proteins | sample 432341 | NCBI WGS metagenome assembly JUEG02 (sample SAMN02953476, study PRJNA257561) | rock porewater metagenome | biome: terrestrial; feature: Opalinus Clay rock; material: porewater; isolation source: Opalinus Clay rock BIC-A1 borehole | place: Switzerland: Mt Terri URL, St-Ursanne ...
CCTGGGAAAGTAGGTCATCGCCAGGTAAACAAGCGACAGACTATCTCTAACGAGGTAGTCTGTCTGTGTTTCGTAATTAAGATACCGGGGTTCCACCCGTTCGATCCACACTGCAGGAGTATGCGTTACGGGACGCAGTGTGGCGAAAAGCTCATCCGCTTTTCGTATACCGAACACGGAAGTTAAGAATCCACACTGCCAGGAGAATGCGTTACGAGTCGCAGTGTGGCGAAAGGCTCGCCCGCCTTTCGTTCCAGGGCCAAGGATACTTGGGGCATAGCCCCTGGGAAAGTAGGTCATCGCCAGGTAACAAGCGAAAGGACTATCTCTTAATGAGTTAGTCCTTTCTGTGTTAGTCATATGTAAAATTAAGGTTATTGGGCACGGGGTTCCACCGCTTACGAGATTTAGAACTGGAACAGCGATGGCGAGAACGCATTGAAGAATGTCGTTAGAGTGGAATGAGTATAAGAGAATGGTGCGTTCAAAACGGATTGAAGACTACCGCTTATAAATACTGGGTTAGAAAGTTCAACCTTATGGATCGGCAAGCGACCGAAGGGAATACCTTCGCTGAAGTGATTTTGCTTCCTGAAACTACCAACAGCACGGAAGCAACAGGATCGACAAGTGGAATTTCCTTATCGTTAGGAGACTTCTCAATTGGCATATCCGATGGTTTCAATCCAATAACCTTAACTGAATTGGTGAAGGTTCTGAAAAAGGTATGATGCAGCATATGGTCTCTGCACATGCATTATCAAAACAGTTACCTCTCCGGCTCATACTACGAATTATTCCGTTTTTCTCAAGTTCTTCTATATAGGTGGCACTACAATACTGAGCGCCTTGATCAGAATTAATTAACATACAAGTCTAGTGCTACTGGGCCTTCGGCCTATTAGGTAAGTTGAGCATCGTTTAGGACGGTGCTTTTTAGTTTTTCGGACCGTTTTAGTTACAAGATGCACCCCCTCAAAATAAAACAATTGGCTGTTCAAAGGTTATGTAAGGTTAGATAGTTTTTGGCGATCTGACCTTTTTGTTTTTAGCGTATTGATCCTTCAATCTTAGGAGGAAGTTTAGGGAAAGATGTGGAAAGTATTAGGAGTTTATTCTTAGTGGAGGAAAGTTTGTGGAAATGGATAAGTTAAGAATTAATAGTAAGTTATGGTGAAGGAGTGTAAAAGGCTTTGAAGAGAACAATTATTGGTGGAATACTAATGTTATCAGGGGTGCTAACTATCCTCTTTATCATCATCGCTGCTTCGATTTACGCTCCAAACGTTACTTCATGGTCAGGCTCAAAGCTTTGGTTCGTTATTTTTGGTGCAAAGCAGTATGGTAATGAAGTGGTACAGAGTTTGTTTCTTGGTATTCCATTTAGCATTGGATTAGTGCTAACAATTATAGGTTTTCTAGTGTTAGTTAAAGAATATTTTACAAGTTGAAATAATCAATCCGCAAGAGAATAACAGTATAAACAGGCCCTATGAATCTACTGCTATGCATCTGGTGACGTTTATCATGGGCGTAAGTTACTTCGCGCTGGGACAAATCCAGCTACAGCTATTAGGAGTTGATTAAATGAAAATTGTTGTGGTAATGGGGAGCCCTAGGAAATTAGAAACTCTAAAAGTAGTTCAAAGGTTCGAGGAAAAGCTTGTAGCCCAATGTGAAGTGACGTTTAATTACATATTCTTAAAGGATGTGTGTATTAAGCCGTGCCTGGGATGTTTCATTTGCTTAGAAAAGGGTGAAGAATTTTGTCCCCAACGGGATGATGACCGAGTTAAGATTTTTGATCTATTGATGAATGCAGATGGTGTAATTTTCGCAAGCCCTAATTATTCACTTCAAGTCACAGCCCTAATGAAAAATTTCCTTGATAGAATGGCCTATGTATTTCACCGTCCTTGCTTCTTCCATAAGGCTTTTATCCCTATTATTACCCAAGGAGTTTATGGCGGAGAGGAAATTATGAAATATTTAGAGACACTCGGTAGTTTTTGGGGTTTTAATGTAACCAAGGGAGTACTTGTCACAACTCCCCCAGGGGTAAGGCTCCCAGCTGAAGAAACTAAAATACAGCGAAAAATTACAGAAGGAGTGCATCGGTTTCAAAAAACACTGACTGGTAATCCATCCCCCAAACCAAATATTAAGAAATTTATTATTTTTAACTTGGTCTGTGCCTTTAAACCTTATGGACCCAAGGATCGTGATTATAACTATTTCAAGGATAAAGGGTGGTTAGAGGCATCATACTATTATGAAACTAAACTCCCGTTAATTTATCGTATCATTGGAACGTTCGTTAGAACGAAGTTTTCAAAAGAAGGAGCAAAAAGACAGATGCTTTTATCCCGCTTACGTAAGCAGGATCTTGAAAGATAGGAGATGGAGACATGACAGAATTCTGGGAATCAAGTTTTTTGGAAAAACAAACCATGTGGGGATTTGAGCCTTCAGACTCCGCTATCTTGACAAAGGACTTTTTCCTTGAAAAGAATGTTAAGGACATATTGATACCTGGTATTGGATACGGCAGAAATGCAAAGATTTTTCTTGATAACGGAATAAATGTAACAGGTATTGAGATTTCAAAAACAGCGATTGCTCTAGCAAGGCAAAACGGAATTGACATTAAAATCTATCTTGGTTCAGTAAATGATATGCCTTTTGATAACAAACTTTATGACGCGATATTTAGCTATGCACTAATTCACTTATTGAATAATCATGAGAGAAAGAAATTCATTAAAGATTGTTATAGTCAGTTAAAACCAAATGGATATATGATTTTTGCATCTGTTTCAAAAAAAGCTCCGATGTTTGGAAAAGGTAAACAACTGAGTAAAAACCGATTTGAGACAATGAAAGGTGTAAAAATATTCTTTTATGATGCTGATTCGGTAAAACAAGAGTTTGGAAAATATGGATTGGTAGAGTTTTCAGAAATTGATGAGACAAATAAAAGTGAAAAAACCAAACCTCCAGTAAGCTTTATAAATATAAAATGTAAAAAGGGCTCATGCTTTAATGAAGTTTGTTAAACTGAACGTTATAGATGCTGGGCTACACATTAATTTAGATTGTTTAGAATCGTTGAATCCAAGGTCCTTCGAGGCAAGAAATTCGGACAAGTTTTTAGTTTATGTTAGAACGTTTTTCTACATAAGTGTAAATAATGAAGGGACGTCTCTTTGTCTTTCTTCGGAACAGGCACATATCGAGTTTTCGAATAGTGAAACACTTGACCTGTCCCCCCGTTTCACCCAAAAATGCATGAAAAGGGTAAGTGATGTAGATGAGTCAGACCATCAAGATTCCAATAACTCAAGGCCTATTGAGTGGGAGAACTCTTAAAATTTTCATCCCAATTTTGTTTGCCGCACTATTTTTTGTGGTTCAAGCCCCAAAAGGTCTAGAGGTAGAGGCATGGAAATTATTTGGGATCTTTGCTGGTACAATTCTTATGCTCATGCTTCAAGGACTTCCGGAGGCGAGTGCTATTTTTGTCGGTGTGTCCGCAGCCGGTTTATTGGTCGTCCCTATTAAAGATGTTCTAGTAGGTTATACAGATACTACTGTTTGGCTGATAGTGGTTGCTATCATGATGAGTCTAGGCTTCAGAAAAAGTGGTTTGGCTAAACGTATTGGTTTGATTCTTATCAATGCATTTGGGAAAAGCAGTCTTGGGCTAGGTTATGTTCTTGGGGTTACCGATCTCATGCTTGCAACGACAATTCCGGGCGCTCCAGCACGTGTAGGGGGTCTCGTATATCCCCTTGCTCAAGGAATATTTGAGGTTGTCGGTTCCAAGCCACACGAGAATCCTCGTCGTTTGGGTGCCTATCTCACAGTCCTCTTATATATGATGGATATGGTTGCCGGAAGTTTGTTCCTGACGGGAATGGGTCCGAACCTTTTATCCATAAAATTCGCTGCGCAGATTTTAGGAGTCAAAGTAAGCTGGGGCCTATGGATCGTTGCGGCCGTCCCTGGTTTTCTACTGTTAATCCTAATTCCTTATATAGTTTACAAAATGTATCCGCCAGAATTAACGTTGGTTAATGAGGTGCGGGAAATGGCTAGTGAGAAGCTTAAAACTTTAGGATCAACCACGAAAAAAGAAATTGTCGGCGGGGTAACCTTTTTATTATGTTTGATTCTATGGGCAACCAGTAGCATAACGCAAATTGATACGACGCTTGTTGCGTTCCTTGGTGTCACCATCATGCTTCTAACTGATGTAATCCAATGGAAGGATATAGCTGATTCGAAGGAGACCTGGGGAATTCTAATCTGGTTCGGAGGAATAATTGGTTTATCGTCGGCACTTGACAAGCTGGGGTTCTTTAGATGGTTGACTGTTGTAATGAAAGATGTTCTGCCACAAGGGATTGGAACGTTTACGACATTCGTAATCATTGCCCTGTTGGCAATTATTCCACATTATGTTTTTCCGTCACTCCTTGGTTACGTCGCTACCTTTGCCCCGGTGATCTTTAGCTTTGTAGCAGTCACTGGGGCACCAAAGTATCCAGCGACGTTTCTAGTCGCCTTTCTGATGGTGATTTCTTCAACTCTTACTCATTATGGGAATGGATTAGGGCCTTTGCTAATGGGAACGGGTTATGTGGAAAAAATAGCTTGGTGGAAAATCGGTTTTACCGTGACTACCCTTGCAACTATCGTCTATCTCACAATCGGTTTAGCCTACTGGAAAGTTATTGGTTTGTGGTAACATTAGTTAAGCGGAAATTTGTGTAGATTAGGTGTATAATAAGGAACGGTGCAAGCCGCAAAGAATTACACTTTGGTTAAGAGACAACAATACGTTTGGATTAACATAAAAAAGATTGATTCGAAGCGAGAGTATAAGATAAGTCAGTTGACCTTTTGAAAGATCATTTACAGTTAAATCATAGGATCAAGAGGATAAAGACCGATAAGGGTTTTTTGTATTAGCCAGATTCGAGGGAAAAGTATATGCTTCTTTTTAAAGAGTTAATGTGGTTCTTTAAGCAAGAAAAGAAGAGCTACGGTATGGGTATATTTTTTTTAATCGGGGTAGCTCTAATCAATCTGTTTCCTCCCTATGTAGTTCGTGTAATTGTAGACGGTGTTAGTCAAGAAAATCTGAACCAAGGGGTTTTAATCAAGTGGTCATTGCTCCTTATAGGTGCTGGGTTAACGGCTTACGGTTTACGGTATATTTGGCGTTTGTTAATTTTCGGGGCATCGAGTCGGCTCGGGCGGTTGCTCAGGAAGCAACTCTTCGATCATTTTACACGCTTGTCGCCGCAGTTTTATCAGAAGCACCGAACTGGGGATTTAATGGCCCATGCCACTAACGACATTCAAGCGATAGAAATGACGGCCGGGATGGGGGTTTTGACGTTCGTCGATTCCGTTACGACAGGGAGCTTGGTCGTTTTCTCTATGTCCTTTTTTATCAGTTGGAAACTTACACTCATTACGTTGCTGCCAATGCCATTTATGGCTTGGGCGACCAGCTCATATGGAACCATGTTGCATAAGAGGTTCCATAAGGCTCAGGCAGCTTTTTCAGAGCTTAATGATAAGGTTCTGGAAAACATTTCTGGAGTCAGAGTGGTTAAAGCATTCGGGAGAGAAGAAACAGAAAAAGAAGCTTTTCGAACCTTATCTGCTGACGTTGTAGAGAAAAATATTGCTGTAGCAAAGGTCGATGCGCTCTTTGATCCCACTATCCAATTGATTATCGGAATTTCATTTTTCCTGGCTATTGCCTTTGGTGCAAAAGACGTTGTGGATGGGCGGTTGAGTTTTGGACAACTGACCCAGTTTACGATTTATCTGGGACAATTCATTTGGCCGATGCTGGCCTTCGGCTGGCTCTTTAACATTCTTGAACGCGGGCGTGCCTCCTATGATCGGGTAAGCGCGTTACTTAAGGTAAAACAGGAAATCCGTGAACAAGAGGGAGCAATGGACAGGGTCCCCAGTGGACAAGTGGCCTACGAGAAGGCCTCATTTGCTTATCCAGGGACTCAAAGGCTCATTTTTAAAACGATGTATGTGGAGGTCATTCAGGGGCAGACCTTGGGAATCGTCGGAAAAACGGGAAGCGGAAAGACCACGTTCTTCCGTCTTCTACTGCGAGAATTTGACCTTTCTGAGGGGGACATTAGAATCGGTGGAATCTCAATTTATAACCTAAGGCTCGGAGCTTTGCGGAAGGCGATAGGTTATGTTCCTCAGGATCATTTTCTATTTTCAACGACAATAGCGGAGAACATTGCCTTTGGCAAACCAGAAGCAACATTGGAAGAAATCCAAGCGGTGGCAAATATAGCAGCTATTCACGAGGATATCCTGCAATTTCCCGACAAATATGGCACCCTGGTCGGGGATCGGGGTGTAACCCTTTCAGGAGGACAAAAACAGCGAATATCGATTGCGCGGGCTCTCTTACTCCAACCGGAAATTCTTATTTTGGATGATTCTTTATCAGCAGTTGATGCTAAAACAGAAAAGGCCATTTTAAAGGCCTTAAAAGAAAAAAGAGCCCAAAAGACAACGTTGATTTCCTCACATCGTTTGAGTGCTATTGAACACGCGGATTTAATCGTTGTGCTTCAAGATGGACAAATTACCGAACGCGGTTCTCATGCCGAACTCATGGCTATCGAGGGATGGTATGCTTCTACTTACCGAAGTCAGCAGCTAGAGTCACTGATTGAGGAAGGGGGAGCTTGATATGGTGATCCGTCGTTTACTTATCTATCTTAGACCGCACTCCAAAGCGTTAAGTGTAGCCTTAGTGGTTTTATTTTTAGCCACCTTTGCCGATGTCGTCGGGCCAATCTTGGTCAAAATTTTTCTCGATCGTCATTTAATGCCACGTTCGTTCGATTTTACGGATTTGTTACTATTAGGGAGCGGGTATCTAGGACTTCATCTTCTTTCTGTGGGACTAAACTATTATCAGCTCGTCAGCTTTAATCAGATTGCACTGAAGGTGATTCAACAATTACGAGTCGATGTCTTTAGCCATGTGCAACGCCTCGCACTGGTAGTTTTCGATAAAACCCCGGCTGGAGCTTTGGTTTCCCGAATTACGAATGATACGGAAGCGATAAAAGAGCTATTTGTGGGTGTTTTAGCTACTATAGTGCAGAATGTTGTTTTTCTTATCGGCATTTTTATAGCTATGTTCAGTTTGGATGTTCGACTGGCTACGTTTTGCCTAGTCTTGCTTCCAATCCTTCTTGGCTTGATGTATACCTACCGAAGGTTAAGCACAAAGGTTTATCGGACCATGCGCAAAGAGCTGAGCTTTCTCAATGCTAAACTGAATGAATCCATCCAAGGGATGAATATTGTGCAAGCCATGCGCCAAGAAGAGCGCTTCCGTAAAGAATTCAATGTTATTAATATGGCCTATTATCGAGCGGCCATTAGTAACATTCGCTTAGAAAGTTTGTTTGTTCGACCGGCAGTTGACTTGATTTACACCTTTGCCTTAGTTCTTGTTTTAGACTTTTTTGGGTTTCAGTCGTTGAATGGACCGATTCAGATTGGAGTACTCTATGCCTTTATTAACTATCTAGATCGCTTCTTCGAACCCGTTAATATGATGATGCAGAGGTTATCCCAAATTCAGCAATCACTAGTTGCAGCTGAACGGGTTTTTGAGATTTTGGATGACGACCGCACTGTGCCAATGCCTGTCAGTGCTGCTTTGGCTCCTTCGATTGTCAAAGGGCAGATTGAATTTAAAGAGGTTAGCTTTTCATATGATGGTTCATCGGATGGCGGATCGGATGTCTTAAAAAAGGTTAGTTTTATAGCTTACCCAGGACAGACCGTGGCTTTAGTAGGGCATACTGGAAGTGGAAAAAGCACTGTCGCGAATCTCCTCATGCGTTTCTATCCGGTTACAAGCGGAGAAATCCTTATTGATGGGACACCTTTGTCTGAGTTTTCCGAGGATGAGTTACGAGGGAGAGTTGGACTAGTGGCCCAAGATCCATTTTTATTTGCAGGTGATATTACTAAAAATATTGCACTTTCTAGATCAAATGTTTCTAAGAAGGATGTGGAGGATGCGGCTTCATTTGTTCAAGCGAATGAATTTCTGCGAAAACTTCCCCAAGGCCTCGCAGAACCGCTCGGAGAGAGGGGGGGCACTTTGTCGAGTGGTCAGCGTCAACTCCTATGTTTTGCTCGGACAATGGCAGGTAAACCAAAAATTCTCGTATTGGATGAAGCAACAGCCAGTGTCGATACGGAAACTGAAGAGGCAATTCAAACAGCGTTAGAAAAAATGCGCAAAGGCCGCACGACGATTGCGATTGCTCATCGACTTTCAACCATTCAAGATGCGGACCTAATTTTAGTCCTTCATAATGGAATGATCGTAGAACGGGGCACTCATACTGAGCTTTTGGTTAACGAAGGGCTTTATCAGAAAATGTTTATGATGCAGCAGGGTACAGGGGTTTGAATAAGCATATTTGAGGATTTCAATTTATCTAGATTATTAGGTTGCATTATAAATCTGATATGAAGTAGTATAGTTAGGAACTATGGCTTCTCCGATTGGAATAGTTAAACTTTTTATTAATAAACTGTTTAGAGAATATTAATAGTATTAAGCTAGAATACACATAGAAGAAATCTTTAGAAGGACCTATAATGGATTGGCAATATAAAGGGGTTGATAAAGACTAGTTGTTTAAAGCTCTGGAAATTCAATATCAATGAGATCTAGAAGCGTAAAATGTTTACTTTAGAGTAGAGGGTTATTAAGGAGAGAATAGAGAGAATGTTATTGATCGAAATAGTAAAGGCAATTATTCTTGGCATTGTTGAAGGTATTACTGAGTGGCTGCCAATTAGTAGTACAGGACATATGATTTTAGTGGATGAGTTTATAAAGCTCAATATGAGTGAAGCGTTTAAAGAAATGTTTTTTGTCGTTATTCAACTTGGTGCAATCCTTGCGGTTGTCCTTTTGTATTGGGAAAAATTAATCCCCCTCTCTTCCAAAAGGAAGTTGGCAATAAATAATGATACAATTTCATTATGGTTTAAAATCTTCACAGCCTGTGTACCAGCGGCAATTATTGGACTTTCGTTTGATGATCAAATTGATGCACAGTTTTATAATTATCAGACTGTGGCAGTAACGTTAATTATATATGGTATATTGTTTATCATTATCGAAAACAGAAATAAAAATTTAAGGCCCAGAATCAACAATTTGTCTCAAATTACTTATAAAACAGCAATGATCATAGGCTTATTTCAAGTTTTATCCTTAATTCCTGGGACATCTCGCTCCGGAGCAACTATCCTCGGTGCTATTTTAATAGGCACATCTAGAATGGTTGCTGCAGAATTTACGTTTTTTTTAGCAATTCCGGTTATGTTTGGGGCAAGCCTCCTAAAAATCCTGAAATTTGGTTTTGTTTTCACAAGTTCGGAACTAATCATTTTAGTTATCGGTATGATCGTTGCATTTGTAGTTTCGTTATTAGCAATCAAATTTTTAGTTGGATATATTAAAACCAACGATTTCAAAGTTTTTGGTTGGTATAGAATTATATTAGGAATTATTGTAGCCTTATATTTCTTTACACAAAGTGCAATCTAAATGTGACCCTGTGCATCGGATCATTCCGGGCGAAGGGGGAGCTAATTAAGGATAAGATCCACTTATGATCTTATCCTTAATCTATATGGATAAAAATAACATTGACTGAGCAAACTAAAAGGAGTATTATAACTGAGCGCCACAAAGAGGCGCAGACAAACAATTCTGGGAAGGGTTGCTTAGCATTTTTGAGACATTGGCACTAACAAACCAAATTTGTTATTGACAATGAATGTATAAGATGTTAAGATACAATTCCGGCTAAAACGCCTAGAGAATAAAGGAAAATTTAGTATTGACAACGCAAGTTAAAAATGCTAAGATATGATTCCGGCCCAAACGGGGCGAGAAAATGATGGTCTTTGAAAACTAAACAACAAGGACAGCCAATGAGAGAAACTCGTAAGAGTTTCAAAATAAATCATGAGTCAATCATCTTCTTCTAGAAGAAGTGAAATAACTTTTTTTGGAGAGTTTGATCCTGGCTCAGGACGAACGCTGGCGGCGTGCCTAACACATGCAAGTCGAACGGAGAATTTTGATAAGTTTACTTAGAGAAATTCTTAGTGGCGGACGGGTGAGTAACGCGTGGGTAACCTACCCATAAAATCGGGACAACCCTTGGAAACGAGGGCTAATACCGAATAATCTTCGAGCTTGGCATCAAGCATGAAGGAAAGATGGCCTCTGAAGATGCTATCGATTATGGATGGACCCGCGTCTGATTAGCT
>JUEG02000338.1_pt1 | contig 10370 bp, 12 predicted proteins | sample 432341 | NCBI WGS metagenome assembly JUEG02 (sample SAMN02953476, study PRJNA257561) | rock porewater metagenome | biome: terrestrial; feature: Opalinus Clay rock; material: porewater; isolation source: Opalinus Clay rock BIC-A1 borehole | place: Switzerland: Mt Terri URL, St-Ursanne ...
CTAGAGAGGAGGACCATATTTGAAGGTCTTTAAGAATGCGGCAATTTATATACTAATAATTCTCATGGCGATAATGCTAATAAAGTGGTCGACCCCTCCCGTTAGTAAAGAGATTGGTTTAGATTATAACGCTTTTAAAAAGGCAGTAGTAGCGGATCAGGTTAAAAGTGTTGTTGCTGTTGTAGAAAGCAATTCGACTAAATATTCAGTCACCATGAAGGATGATGAAAAACACGAGGTGATCGGACTTGCCTCTGACCCACAACTTACCTCAGATTTATATGCTCATGTTCCGTCTTTGCTCATAGAACAACCTCCGAAGACACCGTGGTGGGTCGGACTGCTAACCACAATGTTACCTATTATTGTCATAGTTGGTTTGTTCTTCTTTATGATGCAACAAAGCCAGGGCGGTGGAAACCGAGTCATGCAATTCGGAAAAAGCAAAGCACGCCTGGTTGGGGAAGACAAGAAAAAAGTAACATTTGCAGATGTTGCAGGTGCTGATGAGGTTAAAGAGGAGCTTCAAGAAGTGGTTGAATTCTTGAAGATGCCGAAGAAGTTTCATGAATTAGGGGCCAAGATCCCTACTGGTGTACTGCTGTTCGGACCTCCTGGAACAGGTAAGACTTTGCTTGCACGCGCTGTCTCTGGAGAAGCAGGCGTACCATTTTTTAGCATCAGTGGCTCAGACTTTGTGGAAATGTTTGTAGGGGTTGGTGCTTCTCGAGTTCGGGATTTGTTTGAACAGGCCAAGAAAAATGCTCCTTGCATTGTATTTATTGACGAGATTGATGCTGTTGGACGGCAACGGGGAGCAGGCTTAGGCGGCGGACATGATGAGCGGGAACAGACACTTAACCAGCTTCTTGTAGAAATGGATGGATTTAATGGCAATGATGGAGTTATCATCATTGCGGCAACCAATAGAGCGGATGTACTTGATCCAGCACTCTTGCGTCCGGGACGTTTTGACCGGCAAGTAATTGTCGATGTTCCGGATGTCAGAGGACGTGAAGAGATCCTTAAAGTTCATGCTAAAGGTAAGCCGATGAAGGAAGATGTTGACCTTCAGGTTATTGCTCGTCAAACCTCAGGCTTCACTGGGGCAGACTTAGCAAATCTGTTAAATGAAGCGGCACTTCTTTCTGCTCGTCGCAGCGAAACCCAAATTAAGCAGCAGTCGGTGGAAGATTCGATAGAACGAGTTATTGCAGGGCCCGAGAAGAAGAGTCGTGTAATAAGTCCATTTGAGAGGAAACTGGTTTCCTATCATGAAGCAGGGCACGCTTTGTTAGGAGAGCTCCTCACTCATACGGACCCCTTACACAAGGTTTCCATTATCCCGCGTGGACGGGCAGGGGGTTATACCCTTCTTCTTCCGAAAGAAGACCGTAATTATATGACTAAATCCCAACTGCTGGACCAAGTAGTTATGTTACTTGGTGGACGCGTCTCTGAAGCGGTGGTACTTCATGAAATTAGTACTGGTGCATCTAATGACTTAGAGCGGGCCACGGGGATTATTCGAAAAATGATTACTGAATTGGGCATGTCCGAGGAATTAGGTCCACTAACCTTTGGGCACAAAGAAGAGCAAGTCTTCCTAGGCAGAGATATTTCGCGAGATCGCAGTTACAGTGATGCTGTGGCATATTCGATTGATAAAGAGGCTCGACGCATTATCGATGGCTGCTATCAGAAGGCTCAAGATCTGATTGAGCAAAATATCGAAAAACTGCATGCCATAGCTGAAGCATTAATGGAGAAAGAAACCCTTGATGTCAAAGATTTCGCAGCACTGATGGCTAAATTTGATCCTAATCCTGAGGCAGGCAAACAAGCCGAAGGCACGGTAACTCTGGAAAAGGCTGTTGAAGGTCCATTAGATAGTACAGAAACTAAAACTAAGCAAGATACTGAGTTGCCTGGCCAAATAATGGAAAAAGAGTTAGATAAAATTCAATAGTTAGAAAGAGTTTCGATTGTAGAGGAGAGAAGGAAGAATGGAACGTACATTTATTATGCTCAAGCCGGATGCAGTTCAGAGGGGATTAGTCGGAGAGGTAATTAATCGTTTTGAGAAAAAGGGCTTCAAACTTGCGGGTATGAAGTTAATTCAAGTAGATCGTGCCTTGGCGGAAGAGCATTATGCTGAACATAGGGGCAAAGGGTTCTTTGAGCCGACGGTTGGCTACATTATGTCTTCTCCGGTCGTAGCAATGGTCTGGGAAGGTAAAAACGTAGTAGCTTTGGCTCGTGAGTTAATGGGCGCAACAAATCCTGCAAATTCAAACCCGGGATCTATTCGAGGGATGTATGGGATGGATATTAGCAGAAATGTTATTCACGGATCAGACTCGGTTGCCAGTGCTGACCGCGAAATTGCCCTTTACTTTAAACCCGAAGAACTTGTTGACTATCGTAAAGCTGGCGATGAATGGCTGAGTGAATAAATAAGAAATTTAATAAGGGACGCCCGCAGGGGTGTCCTTTTTTCAAATACTAGTCAGATAGTATAACTTATGGTCATCTAGGGCCTGCTAAGTTTTCTAAAGTTGGTATTATGGAGGTGTATCAAATGCATCTGGATAGAAAAGAACGGTCTCTGCTGGGGTTTTCTGCAATTTTGCTAGGATTTCTCTTCGTCCTGCTGATTAAAGCGCAGGGTGTTGCGGGCAGTCAGGTGACACAACAGGAAACTGCTATCCCTAGTTTGATTAAAACGGAACAGGAGAATCAACAGCTTTCCGTAGAAAATGATAAAATAGAGCAAGAATTAATTAAATATGCCCAGGGTCAAAGCGCCTCCTCATTGCTAAATGAGCAAGTAAAAGAGGCCATGATGAATGCAGGCTTAATTGAGCTCACGGGTCCAGGCGTGCAAATCACTTTGGATGACTCTACTCGCGTAGCCACTGGGGAAGAAGACCCGAATAATTATTATATTCATGAGGAATATATTCGTGAAATATTGAATGCACTTTGGAATGGCGGGGCTGAAGCCATTGCAGTTAATGGGCAACGCGTGACGACAAACACTGAAGTGTTTTGTGGGGGATCGTTTATCCAGGTCAATGGCACCCGTCAAATGCCCCCTTATGTGATTGGGGCTATTGGTGATTCACACAATTTGTCTGCTGCCCTTAAGTTTTATGGTTATAGCTGGGATAGACTTGGAGAGTTTCAAGAACAGTATGGAATAACTCGCAAACTTGAGGTTTTAGACGAGGTAAAGACTCCGGCTGGCAGATTGAGAGATTATCATTATGCGGAACCCATTAAGGAGGGAACGTAATGCAACGTTGGAAAAGAACCCTAGCTTTACCAGTCACTATGGTAGCGATTGCCCTAGGTTTTTTAATTGCCCTTCAGGCTCAAACTCAAAAGAATGTATCTGCTGCCGAACAAATTAGTGAACAACGTATGTCTCAAATGAAAGCCGTGCTGGTGAATTCTCAGGAGCAAAATGCTCTGCTTCAGGAAAGACATAAGGACCTGTCTGAAAAGCTGGACTTAGCACGTAATCAAGTAGGGACGGATCCTCAACTGCTTGTACATCTCAAACAATTGAAAATGCTTGATGGTACACAAGAAGTAGAAGGACCAGGAATTTTGGTAAGCATCGACGACCGTAATAAAAAGGTAACATTTCCGCTTTATACGGATGAAATTTTAAGAATGATCAATACCTTAAAACTGGCTGGTGCTGAAGCAATCAGCATCAATGGTCAACGGATTGTTGGTTCTACAGATATTGTTTTGAGCGGAAGTTCGACCATCCTAGTAAACAAAGTGCCTATAAATCGTACAGAGGGAAACCCTTATGAATTTAGTGCCATCGGGGATCAGGAAACGCTTCTCGACTATGTTTCCCAACTGGATGGAAAAACTCTTAAAGATAGAGGTATGACTGTAAGTATAGCAAGAAAAACTCTGCGTATCCCATCCTACAAAGGGTCATATTCGTTTAAGGAAGCGAGATCCTTAGCTGACTCAGGGGCTTAAGTTTTGGGGGAAATGAGATGAAATCTTGGGAGTGTGGCTATATGTTACATTCAATGGCTCGCGTCAACCAGCTATTGGACCATGAAGATTATATTTGCTATATAGAGAAAATTGATAATTTAGAAAAGGAACGACGATTTTGTAAACATGGCTTTGCACATGGGTTAAGTGTTGCACGCATCTCCTATGCTTACCTGCTGGAAAAAGGGGATGTAAGTCTGTCTAAAGAAGCAATCTACGCTGCTGCATTACTGCATGATATCGGACGATGGGTAGAATACCAAACGGGTGAAGATCACGCTGAGGCAAGTGCCCGCTTAGCACTCCCCTTGCTTGAAGCGTGTAATTTTTGCCCGGAAGATATAAGGATAATCCTGGGAGGAATCCGTGAACATCGTCGGCATCATGATGACAATCTGACATTACTTGGCGAGGTATTAGCTAATGCGGATGATTGGTCTAGAGATTGTCGATATTGTTCCGCTCAAACTTTATGTCACAAGTTTAAGCCCGCAATGAAACAAGTTGTGTACTAAGGAGGGACCGCAATGCAAATATATGGAATGCGTTGGGTTACGATTGATAACTCGTCAGAAGCTAAGATGGCGTTGACTCAGATTGGATCTGACCCGGCAGGAGTCGCAAACATGGCAGGTAAAGGAATTGGCCGTGCGATAAAATTAGAGCAGGTTCCGTTACGTGTAGCCCATATTCTTAAGCAAGAGATGCTCTCTGTTGGTGGAGATGCTGCAGTTCATCGGGATGTAATCACAAATAGCATAGATGCAACAGATGTTATGTTACTGGGTACAGTTCGGCAACTAGAGCACCTTGCGAAAAAGGTGTCAGCTCAACCATTTGGACTGAAGAAGATCGGCCAGGCCCTCAAGCAGTTACTTATTGCCTTGGAGCCATCGATGACCCGCAGTCTAAATTGTCGAGGAAAAGAACTCATACTGGGAGAGCGCACCCTTGTCATGGGGATTCTAAATGTAACCCCAGATTCATTCTCCGATGGGGGCAGATACGCTAGTATTGAAGACGCTATTTCACAAGCACAACGTTTGATTGACGAAGGCGCAGATATTTTAGATATTGGCGGAGAGTCTACTCGGCCGAATTATGCGGGTGTAAGTGCTGAAGAAGAATGGAAACGCTTAGAGCCCATACTGAAGGCGCTTTTAGAGCGAGTAGCCGTCCCTGTCTCAATAGATACCTATAAGGCGAGCGTCGCGGCTAAAGCGCTTGAAGCAGGTGCTCATATGATTAATGATGTATGGGGATTGCAAAGAGATCCGGATATGGCTAGAGTGGTTGGGGATTACCGAGTGCCCGTAGTTGTAATGCATAATCAGGATGGAACTGTCTACCATCATCTTATGGGGGACATTTTTGCTTTTTTGCAAAAGAGCATCGAATTGGCTGAAACTCAGGGATTGTCAGGAGACCAGATTATTCTGGATCCAGGAATCGGGTTTGGGAAAACAACAGAGCAGAATCTTGAGGTAATGGCCCGTTTAGCAGAATTCAAGACGCTGGGACACCCTGTATTATTAGGGGCTTCTCGCAAATCAATGATTGGAAATACTTTAAACCTAGGGGTGAATGAGCGCTTAGAGGGGACACTGGCAACCAGCGTTCTGGGTGTTGTTTCTGGGGCAGATATTATACGTGTTCACGATGTTAAGGCAAATAGCAGGGCGATACATATGGCAGATGCCATTGTAAGGGGGCAGAGAGGAGTCCATTATGTCGGAGCTTGATGTGATTCACCTTCGTGGACTGGAATTCTATTCTTACCATGGGGTATTACCCGAAGAAAATGTTTTAGGACAGAGATTTTTAATAGATATGGATCTTTTCCACAACTTGAGCCAGGCAGGTTTTTCTGATCGAGTTGAGGATACGATTCATTATGGAGAGGTATACCAAGTTATAAAAGCGTGCGTGACTGAGGGCAGGTATCTATTAATAGAACGCCTGGCTGAAGAAATTGCCCAAAGGGTACTGGGGCAGTTTGCCTGTGAATCAGTGCGAGTAGAGGTACACAAGCCACAGGCACCAATCCCAGGAATTATTAGAGATGTTTCGGCGGAGATTTGGCGAGGCAGGTGAAAGCGATGAAAGTGTATCTAGGGTTGGGAAGTAATATGGGGGACCGAGCTTTTTACCTTAGAGAGGCGATTTCGGCTTTGAGAGGCCGATCAATTAGAATAATGGCGATGTCCCGCATATATGAAACAGAACCCTGGGGGGGGATAGATCAACCTTTATTTTGGAATCTGGTTATAGAGATTGAGACAACCCTGGAGCCTTTGGACCTGCTTCATGTTTGCCAAGAAATTGAACTGAGCCTTGGGAGAGAGCGCAAGGTACATTGGGGTTCAAGAACCATTGACATAGACCTTTTAATTTACGATAATAGAGTAAGTGAGACAGAAGAATTAAGGTTACCTCATCCATACTTGGAAGAACGTGCTTTTGTGATTGCTCCATTAAGGGAAATTGCACCAAAACTCATTCTGCCCTCGGGCAGATCCATAAATGAAGCAGTGGGGGAGGGTAAGGTTTATCCCCTTACCTGTTTAACGGAAATCTAATATCAGACAATATCATTCTTGAATTGTACTGATTTAGATTAATTATTTTTTATAAAAATATATCTGAATAGACGGATAAATATTTATTTTCATAAAATTTTAATAATAAACCGCTTAGATCTTGATGACTGAGACGGAGGAGAGAGAAAATATCCTTCACGCTCGTGAAGGTTTTTTTTATACCGATCTGACTTCATGTCGAAATGTGGCACACTGAGAATGGATAATCTATTTTCTTACTGTGAACACCATGGCATGATCAAACTGCGTTTGAAAGGAGGCACGAAATGAAATTTGGAATAATTGGAGCTGGAATAGTAGGTACCGCATTAGCAGTGCAATTAACAGAGGCAGGTCATGAATGTTTAGGGGTTCATACCCGAAGTCGACTCTCATATGAACGGTTTCGAAGTTATCTCAATATTGATCATCTTCTTTTAGAGGAGCTTGTGCCTGCAGTTGATTTTTTGCTCATTACGACACAGGATGGCATGATTCGATCGATTGCAGAGAATCTAGTTGAAAAAGATCTAATTATTCCGGAGCAAATATGGATTCACTGTTCAGGTTCGCTTCCTTCGACCATTCTGCGTGTTCAGGAAGACTTACCTGTGCGTTGCTTGTCGTTACACCCTCTACAGTCCTTTGCAAGTGTGGATAATGCACTGACAATTCTTTCTGGAACGCACTTTGGAGTAGAAGGAGAGGAAGAGGTACTGGGAGAGGAGATAGTGAAAGATCTCGGTGGAATTCCGCATAGAATTTTAGCTGATGAGAAGACACTGTATCATGCTGGCGCTGTTGTTGCCTCGAATTATTTGGCAGTACTTGCTTCATTAGCTGTAGAGCTTTTTGCAGCAGCAGGAATTCAAGGAGAGGAAGCCTTGGCTTCTTTATTACCATTGATGAAAGGGACACTTTCTAATTTAGAGCAAGTAGGGTTGCCACAAGCATTAACCGGACCAATTGCTCGTGGAGATGTACAAGTTATTAAAGGGCATTTAGATCAGTTGCCGTCTAAACTCACGGAGATTTATAAAAGCTTGGGAGTAAAGGCTTTAGAGTTAGGAGAAAACAAGAGGGCTATACAAGGCTTAAGCTACCCTTTAGAGGAGCTAAACACTTTGAAATTGTTGCTTGGCGGACAAAATTTAGACGTTGAATTTCGATAAGAAAGGTGGAGTGAGATGTGAAAAGAACTTCACATATCCAGGAACTGCGTAAGATGATAGCTGAGGAAAAAAAGCGGGGACGAAAAATTAATTTTGTGCCTACGATGGGTTTCTTACATCGTGGACATTTATCATTAATTGCGCAAGCCCAACAAAAGGATGCTTTCTTGATAGTGAGCATTTTTGTTAATCCGTTGCAATTTGGCCCCAATGAAGATTTATCACGTTACCCCAGAGACTTAGAACGTGATGTCCGGCTCTTGGAAGAGGCCGGGGTTGATGCCCTTTTTCATCCGACGGTTGAAGAAATGTATCCCAATCCGATGGTTACATTTGTTGAGGTAGGCCAATTAGATGCGATGCTTTGTGGGGCAACTCGGCCTGGACATTTTCGTGGAGTCACTACTGTTGTAAACAAGTTGTTCAATATTGTCCAACCTGACAAGGCATTTTTTGGGCAGAAAGATTATCAGCAGTATCTGATTATTGAACGTATGGTGAGAGATCTTAATCTGCCAATTCAAATTTGCCCTGTCCCTATTGTTCGGGAAGAAGATGGGTTAGCTATGAGTTCCCGCAATATTTTTTTAACCTCTGAACAACGGCAAAAAGCCCAAATCTTGTCCAAGAGTCTTGCTGCCGCAGAGTTAAGCATACAAACGGGGCAACGATCAGCTCGGGAAATTGAAAGGCAACTGCGAGAAAGGATTACTTTTGAGAGTCAGGGTATTATTGACTATGCAGAGGTAAGAGATGCTGGTGACTTGTCTGAAGTAACAGAAATAAAGCGGCCGGTGCTATTAGCTTTAGCAGTTAAATTTGGGACAACCCGTTTAATTGACAATAAAGTAGTGGAGGTTAAGCCGAATGTATAGAACGATGATGAAATCAAAAATTCACAAGGCGATCGTAACAGAAGCGAATCTTCAATATGTAGGCAGTATTACCATTGATGTCGCTTTGATGGAGGCCGCGGATTTATTGATTAATGAAAAGGTTCAGGTCGTTAACAATAATAACGGAGCAAGGCTTGAAACCTACGTTATTCCCGGAGAGAGAAATTCTGGAGTGATATGCTTAAATGGCGCGGCAGCTCGTCAGGTGCAAGTTGGCGATCAAGTAATTATTATTTCTTATGCGGTGTTAACTGATGAAGAGGCTCATCAGTATACCCCTAAAGTCGTTTTTGTCGATGAAAAAAACCATGAAACTAAGATTGCTTCAGAAGAAGTTCATGGACGGGAATATTGACAAATTTAGTCGAAAGACCTAATCTTCAAAAAAGATTTTGTTACTCAAGGGAGGGCATAATATTTTATGAATTATACCATTAGCCAAGACTTATTTGAGACTTTAGCTGCGGAGATTGAAGTGCTTAAAAAAGAACGCAAAGCAGTTATTTTAGCCCACTATTATCAAAGACCCGAGGTTCAGGATATTGCAGATTTCGTTGGAGATTCTTTGCAACTAAGTCAACAAGCTGCAAATACAGACGCGGAGATCATTGTCTTTTGCGGTGTCCACTTTATGGCAGAAAGTGCAGCTATTCTATCCCCGAACAAAGTTGTAATACTGCCCGATCAAAAGGCGGGTTGCCCAATGGCAGACATGGTTGATGCTGAAGGCTTGCGAGCTTATAAAAAGAGGGTTCCCGAAGTTCAGGTGGTATGTTATGTTAATTCCTCTGCAGAAGTCAAAGCGGAGAGCGATATCTGCTGTACTTCCTCTAATGCGGTGAAAGTAGTGCAGTCTTTACAAGGAGATAACGTCCTATTTATTCCGGACGAAAATCTTGGCCGTTACGCTGCCAAAATTCTTGGGCGTTCCCTTCAGTTCTGGCCTGGTTACTGTAAAACTCATGACCGATTATCGAAGGAAGACATTCAACAAGCGAAGAATGAGCATCCCTCCGCCAAAGTCATAGTTCACCCAGAATGCCGAGAAGACATTTGCGAAGCAGCGGATTATGTTGGCTCTACAGCAGGATTGATAAAGTACGCTCAAAACTCTGAAAACCAAGAATTTATCGTGGGGACGGAGTCAGGAATCTTACATCGACTCCACCAAGTTTGTCCAGAGAAAAAATTCTATCTCGCTTCAGAACGTTTAGTTTGTCCAAATATGAAATTGACAAGCTTAGAAAAGGTAAGAGATGCACTTAAAAACCTCTCTCCACGTGTTACAGTGAAAGAGGAAATACGAGTTAAAGCCAAAGCGGCATTAGAGCGAATGCTGGCCTTATAAGCAGCAGAAGAGCAGGGGATGGGCGTGTTGAGACGATATTTATACCCTTGGTCTAAAACAGGGGTAAAGGTCTTTGATTCGGACGTACTTGTATTGGGAAGTGGAATCGCTGGTTTATACACAGCAATCAAAGCAAGTGAACAATTTAAGGTTACTGTTCTTACTAAGAAAACAATTGAAGAAAGCAATACAGAGCATGCCCAAGGTGGGATCGCGGTAGCCATTGATGAAGCTGACTCTCCAACGTTGCACTTAAATGACACTCTTAAAGCTGGAGCAGGGCTCTGTGACCCTTTGACAGTAAGGATACTAGTGGAAGAGGGGCTTATTTGCGTTGAAGAATTAA
>JUEG02001075.1_pt1 | contig 10361 bp, 12 predicted proteins | sample 432341 | NCBI WGS metagenome assembly JUEG02 (sample SAMN02953476, study PRJNA257561) | rock porewater metagenome | biome: terrestrial; feature: Opalinus Clay rock; material: porewater; isolation source: Opalinus Clay rock BIC-A1 borehole | place: Switzerland: Mt Terri URL, St-Ursanne ...
ATTGGCGGATGGTGCCCTGCTTGACGCCGGTGGCGCGTTCGGCGGCGATGGTGTCGATGAGGCGGCTCACGGGCTCAGGATGCCATTGGCTCGCCCCGGGGGTGCGCACTCAGTGCGTACCCCTGCTCGTGCCAGTGGCCATCGCCTCGGCTACTGGAGTCGGACGCGGAACAGTGGAACGCGATCTTGCAGGTGTCCCATCTGGGACACCTGACGCACGCTCCGTGATCGGAACCGACGGGCGCGTATACACGCGGTCACAGGCACCCGGGCCGGTCCACGACACGGGTCTCCTTGCCGGTGACGACTGGGTCCAGAGGTCTTGCCGTCAGCTCCAGTCGTGTCGATATCGACACGACTGGGTCCAACCCGCCGAGCCCGCCTTCGAACACATGGTCACCCCGCCGGAGCCGAAGGCCAAGCGGCGCCCGCTCCCCGAAGCGTTCACCGACGCCGGCCGCGACCTCACCCGAGCCGCCGAACGCCTCACCCGACTCACCGAAGACGACCGGTTCGCCAAGAACCGGGAGACCACCCACCACCAGGTTCCCGAACTTCTCGGCGCACTGGGGTCCCTGAAGAACCTCTGTCCCGCGCGCGCGGGGGACTCAATCGATGACGTCAGCAGTGCTGACCCCATCGGAGCTCTGTCCCGCGCGCGGGGGGCTCACGCGCTACTGAGTCATTTGACTCAGTAGCCGAAGCTCTGTCCCGCGCGCGCGGGGGACTCACAGTCACAGACCTTCAGGGCGAAGGTCTGTCGGCCTGTCCGTCGCGCGCGGGGAGCAGGGCCGCCATCACTTCCCCAAGTGGCGAAGTGATGCCTGTCCGTCGCGCGCGCGGGGGACTCACTGACCGACATCAAGTCGGTCTGTCAGATCCAGTCGTCCGTCGCGCGCGGGGGACTCTCGTTTGCGAGGGTCACCCCGACCCCCGCAAACGAGGCTCGCCTGCGCGCGCGGGGGACTCTCGGACCAGCCCTGCGGGGCCGTTTCCGGGGGTGCGGGCCGGAGGTCGAAACCCGATATCACCGCAGGTCAGCGATGGATCTTGCCGATGTCACCCCCGAAACCGGTTTCGGGCCGGGTCGAAACCGCACCCCCTTCCCGAAACCGTCCCGACGGGCCTACTCGGCGTCCTCCCGGTTCTCCGGCAGGTCGACGTACCGGACACCCTTCGCGCCGCCGCAGCACTCCCGGATGGTGAGCTGCCGGGTCGGGACCCGGTAGGGCTTGAGAGCGGCACTCAGGGCCGTGGACGCGGCCGTACGGGCCTCCCGGGCGTCCCCGTCGGCCATGTCCAGCCACGGCCCGTACACGTCCGCCCTGTACGCGGCCAGGGCCTCGACGAGCCGGTGGGAGTGGACGGCCTCGGCACCGTCCGGCCAGACCGCCCGGAGGTGGTCGACGACGGTCGTGCTGTCGACGTCCTCGACTTCCTGCCCGATCGCCTCACCGGACAGGGTGCCGGCCGCGGTACGCAGCGCCAGGGCCCGCTTGCCGATCTCCTCGGCCTCGGTCTGCTTGATGAACGCGGCCCGCACGGTGATGCCGTCGCGGCCGCGGGCGAGGATGCCCGTGCCCTGCTCGGTGACGCTGATCTCCGTGGCGCGCATCCCGCGCTCGTGCGCCCCCGTCCCCAAGACGTTGTTGTTGGCGCGCCAGTCCATGACGGCCAGGCACAGCCGGGTGCCGACGCTGGAAGCCACCCCGGTGGGCAGGCTGCTGGCGTCCGGGTTCTGTGTGAGCAGGATCAGGATGATGCCGTAGGCGCGGCCCTTCTTGATGAGCTTGGTGCACAGGGCCTCGGCCTCGTCGCCGTACTCGGCGTGGGTGAACAGCTCCTGCGCCTCGTCGACGACGATGACGCGCGGCCCGAGGTTCTGCTCGGGGTACTTCTTCTCCAGCTCGCGGGTGACGCGGCGTCCGTCTGGGGCGCGGCTGCCTTTGCGGCAGACTTCCTTTCGTTCTTGGCGGCAGGAAAAGAGTCCAGATCTGGACTCTTTACATCACTTACGGCGACAGGTGAATTCGGGGAGTAATCACGACCGGCCCCCGTCCACCACGTCGCGGCGCAGCTCGACAGCCTCGCGGCGGGACAGACCGAACTCCTCGCGCAGCCGGTCGATGGTCACCGGGCGGCCGGTCGAGATGACCACCCTCCGGTGCAGCCTGCGGGCCTGTCGCCGCAGATCGGACGGGGTGAGGGTGACCACCTCGGTGGCCACCTGCCGGGGCATCGCAGCGGGCACCGAACTGGTCACCTTGCGGGTCATGCCACTGGTCGCGTAGTCGTCCCAGACGAACGACCCCGGCGGCAGTGCGGCGACCGACGGAACGACCACCTCGAGCGGCGTCTCCTCCGCCCTCACGATGGCAACCTCGGCGGTCACCTCGAGCGGCTCCGGCTGCCACGGCGACGGCAGGGTGATGGTCGCCAGCGCCGCGGCGTGACGACGCGCGGCCAGCAGCTCCAGCAACTTCCGGCGCTGCCCCTCGTCGGCACCGGCCTGCGCCCGGCCCACGGCCACCGACAGACGCCGCGCGGTACGGGCACGGCCCCGGCCTTCCGGCTTCATCTCGGCGAGGCGCGCGGCCAGGGCGACGGCCTTCACCGTCCACCGGTCCCGCGTGATCTGCTCCGCCGACCGGTCCCGCACGGCCAGCCCGAGCCGCGAGAGCATCCGCTCCCGCGCCTCCCGTGCCAGCAGCGCCGGCAGGCTGCCCGAGTCCGCGCCCGGCCTGTGGTGCCGCAGCTCGATCCCCATGGCCAAGTGCCACAGCACCGCGGCCAGCACCGGGCCGACGAACGCCCGCACGGTGCCGCCGACGAACCCCGACTCGGCATACGCGGGGATGATCTGCACACCGGTGATGACCCACACCAGAACACCGGGCGTACCCGGGGCGCCGGTGGTGCGCAGGTTCTGCCGGGCCATGAGGGCGACGGAGAACAGGGCAGCCTCGGCCGCGGCGAACATCGCTGCCCGCTCCCACCCGCTGCCCATGTCCAGGTGGTTGGCGGCGAACCGCCACGACGTGTCCGCGCTGTACGCGGTGCAGCCGGCGGCGGCGATGGCCGCGGCCACCACAGCCCCAGGGGTACGGGCGGTGACCTTACGGGCCGCGCCGACGACCAGGGCGACTACAGCCCCGGCGACGGCCAGCAGCACCACGGCGACGATGGTAGCCAGCAGCGGGTGGGCCTGCGCCCACGAGAGGATGAAGCTCATCGCTGGCCCCCGTTCTGGAGCTGGGCGGCGAGGAGCGCGCCGACGCCCGTCGCGGTGAGGCTGTAGGCGATCGGGTCGTCATCGACCGGCCGGGACTCGCAGGCCGCGGACTCCAGCTCGTCGACGCGGGCCTGAAGGCGGTTGATCCGGTCAATCAGCGCGGGAATGTCCGTGCTGGTGTACAGCGACCATGAGGTGCTGGTGCGGGAGGGCTCGCTCATCGGGCACCGCCCGACCGGGCGCGGCGCAGGGCCTCGTCCATGTCCGGGTCGCTGTCGCCCGGGTGCGGGGATACGCACACGGCGGTGCGCATGAAATGATCGGTCATGCCGACTCCTGGTCTAGTCAGGTGTTCGGTGAGGGGTCGGGCGACGCGCGCGCCTCGGGTGTTCCACCACCCGGGAGCTGTCGTCCGGCCCCGCTTCTATTCGGTTTTCGGGTACTTCTTGATCGCGTCGTTGATGGCGGTGTAGCTCCGGCCGAGCACCTTCGCGACCTTGTAGGAGCTGCCAAGTTCGACTTTGCCGTCGGCGAGCGCCTTGCCGCGCCGCTTGAGTGCTTCGGCGAGGTGTGACTGGAGCTGTTCCACCAGCTCGTCCTCACGCTGGAACCGGACCCGCCAGGGGTCTTCGTTCACAACGGTGAGACTATCACGGGGGGGTGCGATAGTCACGTGGGCTCCACAGGCTGAAGCGTCTTGAGCATCAGGAAGTCCCGCGCCTCGTACACGCATGTGCACCACGGGCAGACGAGCCGCGTCTCGCCAGCCCGGTGCCGCAGCACCGCACCGCAAATGACGCTGGACGCGTCCACCGCGACACACTGCCCGATCCGCCGACCCCGGTCCGGGACCACCCCCACGATCGACAGCGCCGCGCCCTCCGTCTCGCGCACCTCGCGGGCAAGGTCACCGGCGGCCGGGTAGCTGGCCGCGATCCAGTCCAGGCTCATCCCAAGCCAGCGGGCGGCGGCGAGGACCCGCCGCTCCACACTGCCCTCGATGGCGGGCTGCCCCCAGCCGCGTGCCCGTTGCACGTCGGATCGCCACGACTCCAGCACAAGAGCGATGCCCCCGTAGCGGAGATCGAGGACCGCCTCGTTCACTGGCAGCGGCGGCGCCGCGCGCCCGCTGGAGACACGCTCGGCGCCCGAGCGGGCTCCGGGGGCCAGGAAGCCCTCCAAGGCCCTGTACGCCACGGGGAGCCGCTCCAGGCGCCGGGCCGTCGCCAGCGAGCACGCCGAGCAAAGGTAGCCGTCGGTCTCGTTTCGCTCGCAGAGTTGGCAGATCATGCGGAGACCTCCGGGCCGCAGAGGCGACCGCGGGAGCGACCCCGCCCCTTCTCGATCATGTCGCGCATGTTGTCGGCATGCGTACCGAGAGACAGATGTGCAGGATTCACGCAGGGAGGGTTGTCGCACGAGTGCATGACCAACAGCCCTTTGGGGATCGGGCCGTGGTGCAGCTCGTAGGAAAGGCGGTGAGTGCCGACGGTCCGCCCGTCGTCCCCCTGGATGGAGCCGTACCCGTGATCTCCGCGAGCCGCCGTCCACACCCAACAGCCTCCGGCAGCCGCCTTGTCGACGCGCATCCAGAATCGCGTCACTGCGTCCTCGCGCGGCCGGACCCCAAGGAGATTGCCGTGGCGCAACTGTCGTGAGTAGTGCTTCTGGCAGAGGCCGACCGCATAGTGCTTGCCGTCACAGGGGTCGGCCAGGCAGGTGTCCGCGTACTTGAGCTTCTTGTGACCTGAGATGAAACGGACGGGCTGACCCTTGGCATGGCCTATCCGGCGGTACGAGGCGGGAGCCAGTCGGGTGGGCTGGCCGCATCCGCACTCGCAGATCCTGACAAACTGATCCCGATCGGTCATGCCGCGCCCCGCTTCTCGACGGCGGCACCGCGGGCGGCGCGGCGCTGCTGGGCGGCGAGCATCCGCTCCGCGCGCTTGCGGGCCTGCCGCCGGTCGACCATGTTGAACGTGAGCACCACGGCGAGCATGAAGTACGTGCCGATGCTGAAGCCGATGGCGAGGAACTGGATCTCCTGGTCGGTCATCGGGTTCTCCTTCTGTGATGTGCTGGTGGGTGGCCGGCCCCGATACCCGCGGGGCCGGCCGTTTGCGTCAGGCGGCGGATGCATGGCCGAGGCGCTCGATGACGCCCGACACCCGGTAGATCGCCTGAAGATCGGACACGTCTCCTGCCGTACTGCCCGGCGGGACGGGGACCCGCTGATACCGGCACCAGCCGAGCTGCTTACGGCTCGGCGGCCGGACACGCCACGGCGCGGAACGCTGAAAGAACGCGGCGGGCGCCATCTTGCGGGCGTGTGCCTCCGTCCACCGCATGGCGACACCCAACGGCGCCTCCGGGTCCTGCTGCGGCGTGCGGACCCCCTCATACGCTGTCCACCGCCGGATACGGAACATGCCGGGTCCAGAGCCCCGGACCAGGAACAGGAAGCGGTCGTCGTGGAGCGGCACGAACCAGGTACCGCGGTCCGTCTGCAGCCAGCGCACCGGGGAGCTGTGAAAGAGGTCGACGTCCTTCCACTCGACTCCGCCCAGCGCGGCTGAGGCTGCTTCATCGGCGTCATCGGCCGCCTGGAGGAGAGACCGCTCGTCCTCCGGCTCGCCGAGGTCCTTGCCCGTGAGGTCGACGATGGACGCCAGCTTGTGCCGGGTGGAGGCGCCCATCACATCGAGCAGCAGGGCGTCCTTCTTGCCTTCGTGGAGTCGCAGCGCCCGGCCGGCCATCTGGCAGTACAGGCCGGCCGACTTGGTCGGGCGGGCGATGACCGCGCAGGACGTCCACGGCGCGTCGAATCCCTCGGTGAGGACCATGCAGTTCGTCAGCACCTGCACGTCGCCGTTCCTGTACCACTTCAGCGCGGTGGCCCTGTCCTCCCTGGGCATGTCGCCCCAGATCGTGGCGGCCACGATGCCGATGTCGTTCAAGGCGTCCGCCATGGACTGCGCCGTTGCGACGGTCGGGGTGAAGACGACGCCCGCCCGGTCCGCCGCGAACTGCCGGTAGGCGTCGGCGACCACCTCGGCGGCGCCGGAGTCGTCGAGGGCTTGGGCGAGCTGTCCGTCCTGGAGGTCGCCGGCGCGGGACTTCACCTTGTCCAGGTTCAGTCCGTCGACGACGACGCGCTTCCCGCGGACATCGACCAGGTATCCGTCGCGGATCATGTCGAGGATGTCGAGGGTGAAGACGACGTCCTGCCATACCTCGGCGAGGCCGCCATCCGTCCGGGTCATGGTGGCGGTGAAGCCTGCGGTGGGTACGCCGCGCCAGGCGCCGAAGTGTTCGAGGACCGTCATGTAGGTGCGGGCGGCCGCGTGGTGGCACTCGTCGACGATGAGGAGGCCGATGTCGCGGATGGCTTCGCGGCGGCGCTTGACGGCGAGGGTCTGGATGCTGGCGACGATGACGTCGGCGTCCTGGTGTTCGTCGCGTCCGGCTTTCACGATGCCGACGCGTAGCTGCGGGCACACGGCGCGGATCTTCTCGGCGGCCTGCTGGATCAGTTCTTCGCGGTGGGCGATGACGAGGGCGCGCTGCCCGTTCAGCTGGCCGAGCATCTGGCTAACGAGGTTGGCGAAGACGACGGTCTTCCCTGCGCCGGTGGGCAGGACCACGGCGAGGCGGTTGTTCGGGCCCTGCCAGCCGGTGGTGAGGGCTTGGAGGGCGGCCGTCTGGTACGGCCTGGGCTTGAATGTTTCAGGCAGTTCGGACATGACGGTCACCTCAGATCGGTTTTTGCAGGGAGTGCAGGGAGTTGCAGGGAGCAGCGCAGGGAGTTGCTCGGGACTCCGGACCTGCTTCGACCTGGGCTTTTGCAGGGAGGCAGGGAGTTGCAGGGAGTTAGCTTCAGCCTTACGTACCGGAGAGCTTGTAGTGGAACGCGACGCATGTATGAATGCGCATGATGCGCATGACGCATGTGACGCCCGTGTGTAGTAAGGGGCTGGAGGCAACTCCCTGCAACTCCCTGCTCCCCTGCATATCCGCACGTCAGGGGCAGTGCAGGGAGTTCGCAGAGTCCCTGCGCAACTCCCTGCAAGGTCCCTGCACTCCCTGCATCGGCCCACTTCGCGGCCGGCGTCACGACTCGTCCCGGCCGGTGCCGCGGTCCTGGTGAACATCCACGCGCCACGTGTTCTGGCAGCGGTGGGAGTCCCAGACCTTGACGACCTTGTGGGTGCCGAAGTAGCGGCCGTCTCGGGCCTTGAGCCAGAAGCCGAGGGCGTTCGCGGACGGAGGTTCGCCGGTCTTCGCCACGCGGGGCACGTGGTCGGAGACGGCGCTGAGGACTGCGCCGGTCGTGACGGCCTGGTCGCCGAGCTTGGTACGCCACATGGTGAGGAAGGCGGACCACTCGACAGCCTCGTCATCCATCTCGTTCGCGCCGGTGCGGTCGGCCATCCAGCCGTTGACCCCGAGGTGCTTGAGGATCCCGGCGATCATGCTGGCCCACTCCGAGTAGTCGCCCTTGCGGACGCGGACGATGGGGGCGCCGGCGGCCAGCCAGCTGCGCACGATGGTGACGAGCGCGGCGACGACGGTGGAGGCGTTGGCTCGGAGCCATGGCCGCAGGTCCCCGACCTTGAAGCCGTCGCGCTGGTCGGGGTCGGGGCAGTCGGGATCGAGGCGGACCCACATGACGCGGCGACCGTTGTCCCCGCCGGTACGGAGGCCGTTGCCGGTAGCAATCCAGAGCCGGTCGTTGGGCATCGTGACGGATGCGGTGCTTCCCAGCACGCGGTCGCCCCAGTACTCGGCGGTCAGCAGACTGCTGAGGACCGGGGACTTGATGATGTAGCCGTTGGGCAGGTTGTCGAGGACGACGACGGGCTGGCCGGTCGTGTAGAGCTGGGTGGTGATGGACTTCCGCAGCTCGGTGTCGTTCTCCGGCCACGGCGTCTCGCTGATCCCGAAGAGGTACAGAAAGATGTCCTTGAGCAGGCTCTTGCCCGAGCCCATGGTGGTCGCGGTGAAGACGAACATCGGCGTGGTGCCGTAGAAGTACGGGCGCAGGATCGGCGTCAGCAGTGCCCCGAGGAAGTGCGCCTTGTCCGACGGCTCCTTCCAGGGGAAGTCCGCGAGCATCATCCCAAGGACGATCTCCTTGGCCTTCCCCAGCGCGTCGTCGGTGACTTCGGGGCGCAGGCGCCGGAGCTTGACACGCGGCTGGAGGTAAAGGCCGGTGGGCTTGTCGTAGCCGGGGGCCTGGAGGAGGGTGCCGTCGGGGCGGACGACGGGCGAGGTGACGATTCCGCGAAGGGGAAGCAGCGGCCAGTCCTTGCGGCCAAGGATGGTGCCGCAGGTCTTCGGCATGAACAGCTCGCGTACCTCTTGGGTCCCTTCGGTCAGCGGGTCCCTGACGACCTGGTACGTAGTGACGTGGTCGGCGAGATAGGCACGCAGGTTGTCGGTCGCCAGCTGCTTGATGAGCGGGTTGCCCTGGTCGTCTTCGTACACCCAGCAGGGCCCGCCGGATCGCTTGTACAGGTCTGGCAACTGCTCGGCGGCCATGATGTCGAGGAGCCCGTCGATGGCGTCGGCCTCGTTGGTGATGTCGAGCTCGGGCATCCTGGGTTGCACGACCCGCAGGTCCGGGCCGGGCGCGGGATCGGGAGCCTCGGCCGGGATGGCGTCCGGGTCGAGGGCTGATGAGCCGTCGTTGAAGTGGCCGGCCTGCTGAGGCGGCACGGAGTTGAGGCGACGGCGGGTGGGTTCCGAGCCGAAGCCACGGCGGCGCAGCTCGGCGGCGGCCTGCTTGAAGGCCGTGTTGCTGGTCGCCCCGTAGTTCAGGTGGGTGAAGGCGGCGAACTTGTCGTAGGGGACTTCGGCCTCGAAGGTCGTCGAGGTGCTGAAGACGTACAGCCGGTCACGGTCCTTGGAGTGTCCGGTGGTGGCGGAGATACCGCGGTCCTTGCCCTTGCGCCGCCAGTACGTGGTGCTGTTCAGGGTGAAGACCGGGTCGAACTCGTCGCCGATGATGTCGGTCCAGTCGACCTTGTTTTCGAAGTCGACCCCGGGGCGCACGGCGCCGGCGGGCAGTTCGCGCTTCGGGCGCGGCGCGGTCTTGGCCCTCTCCTCGCTGGGCATGGCGTCGACCGCCCGGCAGAGGGCGTAGATCGCGTCCAGGTCTTCCGGTGCGACGACGGCCATGGTGGAGGGGCCGCCGGAAAGCCGGACGTACGGCTTGCCACTCGGGTGTGTCGGGCCGTGCGATGGGGCGATCACCACGAAGCCGCCCTCGCCGCGGGTCTCGATGAGGACCCGCACGATCTTTGAGTTGGGCTTCTCGGCGAGGCGCTGCCGCTCCTGGTCGGTGTACTCCTCCTCGCGGGCTGGCCTGGATGCGAGCTTCTTGTTTCCGGCCGCGGGCCTGCCCTCGACAATGACCTTGAAGTGGACGCCGCCGGACGGTGACTGGTCTGCCCAGCCGGTTGTGACGGCCTTCCAGAGTTCGCCGAGCCCGGAGTTTCCGGCGATCTCGGTGACCTTGTTGAGCAGTTCCTCGTCCATGGCGCGGCCTTCGAACTCGATCAGTTCGATGTTGCCGGAGACCGCTCCGGTGACGATGCCGATGCCGGTGCGGGTGCTGTCGCCGAACCAGCGGTCGTGCTCCTCCGGGGTGGAGCGGGCGGACTTGTACGGGGTCCAGGAGCGGACGTCGGGAGCCTTGGTGCCGTCGGCCTTGACGGGGAGGACGCAGAGGCCGGCGTCGTGCATTTCGCGGGCGGCGTCCCGCAGGTTCTGCTGGAGGGTCTCGCTCACGGACGGTTCTCCTGGGGGACAGCGCAGCGAGTGCGATGTACGGACTGGACTGTCTGGGTGAAGATCGCGACGGGTTCGGCTCCGGTGACGGGGCCTTCGGTGGTGCGGCAGCGCAGGCACTCGTAGCGGGCGCGCACGCCTTCGAGGTCGACGTAGAGGGCGCCGGAGATGATGGTTCGGCCCTGTCTCATGCCGCCGTCTCCTGTTCGCTGGGTGCCAGGAACGCGGCGCGGATGACCGCGCGCTGCCGGTCGGAGAGCGGCGGGGCCTGGGCGGCGATGCGGTGGATGCGTGCCCAGTACGCGGCGTCTCCGTGGGTGGCGCCGGCCGGGCGGCC
>JUEG02000979.1_pt1 | contig 10355 bp, 9 predicted proteins | sample 432341 | NCBI WGS metagenome assembly JUEG02 (sample SAMN02953476, study PRJNA257561) | rock porewater metagenome | biome: terrestrial; feature: Opalinus Clay rock; material: porewater; isolation source: Opalinus Clay rock BIC-A1 borehole | place: Switzerland: Mt Terri URL, St-Ursanne ...
GAACGCCCGCGCAGACGTACGAGGCCCGTGCATCCGCGCCGGCGCTTCCCGGCCCGTGCACCCGCGCCGTCCGCTCCGGGCACCCGCGCGGGCACGCGCCCCGTCCGCGCTGGCCCGTACTCCGAGGGCTCGTGTCATCGGCGCCCGTCTCCCGCGGACCGGTCAGGCAGCCGTGGCGCCCAGGTGCCGTTGCACGAACCCGATCTCCAGCCGCAGTTGCTTGATCCGCTCCTCCACGACGAGCGAGCCGTGCCCCGCGTCGTACCGGTAGACCTCGTGCGGCACCCCTCGCTCCTCCAGCCGGCGGACGTAGTTCTCCACCTGCTGTATCGGGCAGCGCGGGTCGTTCACGCCCGCCGAGATGTAGACCGGTACCCGCACCTGGTCGACATAGGTCAGCGGGGACGATGCCTCGAAGCGCTCCGGCACCTCCTCGGGCGTACCGCCCAGCAGAGTGCGGTCCATGGCCTTCAGCGCCTCCATCTCGTCGTGGTACGCCGTGACGTAGTCCGCGACGGGGACGGCCGCCAGGCCCAGTGCCCAGGCCTCGGGCTGCGTGCCCAGGCCCAGCAGCGTCAGATAGCCGCCCCACGAGCCGCCCGACAGCACCAGCCGCTCCGGGTCGGCCAGCCCCGACCGCACGGCCCACTCCCGCACCGCCGCGACATCCTCGAGCTCGATCAGCCCGACCCGGTGCTTCAGCGCGTCCGTCCACTCCCGGCCGTAGCCCGTCGAGCCGCGGTAGTTGACGCGTACGACCGCGAAGCCGTGGTCGACCCAGGCCGCCGTGCCCGAGGCGAAGGCGTCGCTGTCATGCCAGGTCGGTCCGCCGTGGATGTCGAACACGCAGGGGAACGGGCCCTCGCCCGCCGGCTTCTGCACCAGTGCGTGCACCCGGCCGCCCGGCCCTTCCACCCAGGCGTCCGTGACCGGCACGGAGCCGGGGGCCTTCATCCCCGGCGGGTCGAGCACGACCTTGCCCGTGGTGGAGCGGATCTCGGGCGGCTGCGCGGCCGACGACCACAGGAACTCCACCGAGCCGTCGGGGCGTGCCGTGGCCCCCGAGACCGTACCGGCCGGGGTCTCCAGCCGGGACAGCTCGCCCGATGACAGCTCGAAACGCCACAGCTCGCTGCGCGCGTGGTGGCTGTGTTCGATCAGCAGCGCCGAGGCGTCCGGCACCCACTCGGCGCCGATGTCGCCGGGCAACTCGATGGTGAGCGCCGTCTCCTCGCCCGTCAGCGGGTTCCAGATCATCGGCTCCCAGCGCCCGCGGCGCTGGTGCCCGACCAGCAGCCGCGGGTCGCCGGCGACGGGCGCGAAGCCCATCACCGTCAGCCCGAGCTCCTCGGTCCCGCCCTTGGTGTCGTCCAGTTCGGCGACGGTCTCGCCGGAGGGGGTCAGGATCCGCAGGGCCGAGTGCATGGCGTCGCCGTGCTCGGTGTGCTCGACGGCGATCAAGGAGGAGTCGTACGACAGGTCGCCGACGCCCGCCGACTCCGGGTGCCGGTAGATCTCCGCGGGCTTGCCGCCGGGCCGCAGCACATGGATCGACGCCCCGCCCTGCTGGTCGCTCGGCCGCCCCTCCCGGGCGTCCTGCCCTTCCGGGCCGCCCTCCGGGGCGGCGGGGCTCACCTCGTCCGTCGAGCGGCCGACGACCGCCGTGCCGTCCCTGCCCAGCGCCAGCCCGGCCGGGTACGACGGCTCCAGGCCCGGCGCGGCCGGCTCGTCCTCCCCGCCGCCGAACGGCTGCCGCATCCAGATCCCGAACTCGTCCCCGTCGGTGTCCGAGAACCACCAGATCCACTCGCCGTCCGGCGTCAGCACGCCGTCCGTCGTGCCGTTCGGCCGGTCCGTGGCCCGGCGCTGCGAGCCGGTCGCGCGGTCCCAGGCGTACAGCTCGAAGGTCCCCGTCGCGTTCGAAACGAACAGCGACCGGTCGGGGGCGTCTTCCGCCCATTCGGGGAGCCCGACCCGCGGTGCCCGGAAGCGCTTCTCCCAGTCGGGCAGGTCGAGGAGGTCGGGCTTGGATACGGTGATCTCTTCGTCGGCCATGGCCCCATTCTGCGCCCGGCGTAGGACAAGCCGCTGGTGCGGTCCCGTACCTGTGGATAACGTGCCGGGCATGCACCGCAGACCCACCATTTCCGACGACGGGTTCGGACCGGACGGATCCGACGGTCTCGACGCCTTCCGCTACGGGCAGGACACGATCCGCGAGATCGAGGTCGCCGAGGTCGGCGACGTCACCGGCAGATCCCTGCTCCATCTCCGGTGCCGCAGTGGCCTGGACACCCTCTCCTGGGCCCGCCGCGGCGCCGAGTACGTCGTCGGCCTCGACAGCTCCGAGCCCGCCGTCGACGCGGCCCGCGAGCTCGCCTCCGACCTCGGCCTCGGGCCCGACCGCGCCGCTTTCGTCACCGCCGACCTCTACGACGCGGCCGGGGCCGCGCCGGACTCCGCGTACGACATCGTCCACACGGGCGCGGGCACGCTCTCGCGCCTCCCCGACCTCCGGCGCTGGGCCGAGGCCGCGGCCTCCCTGGTGGCTCCCGGCGGCTTTCTCCACCTGGCCGAGTTCCACCCGCTCACGGGGCTCCTCGACGACGAGACGGGGGCGCGGGTCGTCCGCGACTACGTCAGCGGGGACCCGTTCGACGAAAGCCCGTACGAGGACCCGGATTTCGACGTACCGGCCGTGCGCCACCCGATAGGCGAGGTCGTGACGGCCGTCGCCGACGCCGGGCTGCGCATCGACTTCCTGCACGAGCACGACATGGCGCTCTTCGAACGCTTCGGCAGCCTCGAACCGCGCGGCACCTCCTCGCACCACCCGCCGGACGGGTCCCGCGTCCCACTCCTCTACTCCCTCCGGGCCACCCGCCCTTGAGGACCGGCCACCGCGGACGGGTGGCACCCGGCAGCGTGCACCGGCACCTCTACCGGCGGGACGTGGACTGTCCCGCCGTGGAGGCGGCGGTGGCGACCCAGGTGCGGTTCGGCACCGTGCCGCCGATACCGCACCCGTCCACTGGTCGTGGGGGCCGGCCTGCGGGCCGGCCCCCACGACACCGTCCGGAGCGGACGGTCAGCTGCGATCAGAACGTGGAGACGTTGAGCAGCTTCTCCTTACTGCCGTCGGGGTCGACGTCGGGCCAGATGTAGTCGGTCGTGCCGGCCGACTGCAGTGCCGACTTCACAGTGCCGGGGGCAGCCCCGGGGTGCGTGGCCAGGTAGAGGGCCGCCCCGCCGGCGACGTGCGGGCTGGCCATCGAGGTGCCCGAGATGGTGTTGTAGCCGCCGTTCATCCAGGTCGACTCGATACACACGCCGGGGGCCATGAGGTCGATGTCGGCGCCGTAGTTGGAGAAGTCAGCGATCGTGTCGTCGATGTCCGTGCGGCAGGTGGGGGCGGCGCCGCCGCCTGCGAGACCGTTGAAGTCGGCCAACGCGCTGACCGTGATGACCTCGTCGTACGCGGCGGGCACGTGGTTGGCGGCATCGTCGGAGTCGTTGCCCGCGGCGACCACGTAGGTGACACCGGCGGACACCGAGTTGCAGATCGCCTCGTGCAGGGCGTCCGCGTTGGTTCCGCAAGTGCTGTCGGTACCGGAGCCGCCCAGGCTCATGTTCGCGACTTCGATCTGGTCGGCGTTGGCGGTGACGTAGTCGACGCCGCAGATGACGCTCGACCAGCTTCCGCTGCCGGCATTGTTGAGCACGCGCACCGGCCACGTCCGGGCGCCGGGAGCCATGCCGACGACTCCGGAGGAGTTGTCGAGGGCGCCGATGGTGCCGGCTACGTGGGTGCCGTGGCCGTTTCCGTCGTTGGCGCTGCTGCCCGTGGAGCAGTTCTTCGCCCCGGCGGTGTGGACGTTGAGGTCGGGGTGGTCCAGATCTATGCCGGTGTCGATGACGGCGACGTCGACGTTGACACGGTCGTCAGTGCTGTCGATGCTCGCCGTGGTGCTCAGCTCGGCGTCCGAGCGGTTGATGCCGGTGGGTGTGCTCTGCGCGGTAGTGGTCACCTTGCGGTCGGCCTGCACACTCAGGACACGGGAGTCACTCGCGACCCTGTCTGCGGCGGTCGCGCTCATGTGCGCCGCGTAGCCGTTGAGGGCGTGCTCGTAGACGTGACGGACTGAGGCGCCGTGCTGACGGGAGTGCTCGGAGGAGGTCGAGGACGGGTCGGCGCTGTCGCGTAGGATGACGATGTAGCCGTGGTCGGATGGTGCGGCGCTGACGGGAACGGCCGTCACCGCGCTGGCGACGGCTACCACGCTGGCGAACAGCGCGGCGGTCAGGGCTTTTCTTGTGCGCATGGTTGGGGCTTCCTCTCCGAAGGTCTTCCGGTTGGAAACGGGGGGGGCATGCGTCCGTCTGTCGCTGGCCGGAGGCAATGAGCCTGTCGGCCATAGGCGGCATGTCGGTGCCGGTTACGGGTTCAGCCGTAATCACCGGCGTTCATGCGGTGTCGCAGCCTGCAGCTTGCTGAGAGGATCTCGCCCGCCGTGAGCGGTTTACGGCGACGTCCTTGACAGGTGGCGCGGCCGGAGGCCGAGCTGGGGAACCTGGCAGGCACGGTCACCGGTCTTGTTGCGTGGCATCGACATCCTCCGTGAGTCCTGTGGGACCTGGGGTTCTGCAGCGAGCTGAGGGGCAACTGCGAGACGCGGTACGAGAGTAGCGAAGTCTCGAGCCGAGCGGAATATGAAGTTCCTACCGCGTGTTTCCGACGAATGCCGCTGCCGTGTCCGCAATACAAGAAACCTCACGGTGACCTACCGGCCGGGAGGCCCGTGACCTTGTCCGGGCGAAGGCGCACTTCAAGGTCGACGTGGCGATCTTCGTGGCCACGACGTACTTCAGCGGGCCGGCTGAGAGCTTCGCCATGGAGAACGAGGGCATCAGACAGGCCATTCGGGGCGAGGAGCACCTGTCGAACACGCCGAAGCAGCAGCTGTTGTGGGAGGCGCTCGGAGCCGACCTGCCGGTGGGGGCACCTGCCGGTGATCGTGAACGAGAAGCGGCAGAAGCTGTGCAAGCGGCGCGACAGGTGGCGCTGAGGACCACCTCGGCGAGGGCTTCTTGCCCGAGGCGATGGTGAACCACCTGATGCTTCTCGGGTGGGGCCATGGCGGAGACCGGGAGATCATGCCGCAAGAGGAGCTGGAGCAGCTCTTCCGGACCGAGGACCTCGGTTTCGTACGGGGAGGCGCCGCGTCGACGCACACAGCCCGCTGGGGTCCGCAAAGAAGGCTGGGGGGTTGCTGCTCTCGCGGATCACGCCTCCGAGCCAGCCGGTCAGCTGACGGGTTGTCGCGACCTCCGCAGACCGCTTGATCTACGGTAGAGCGACAAGTACCCATACCGGCACGGGACTTCCGTGCCTACTGCAAAGCGGGGGATGCGTGGTGCCGGTCGGGTTTGTCGATCGCGTCGAGGACATGGCTGAGCTGCGCTCGCTGGTGGCGGACCTTACCGACGGGCGCGGCGGTCGGGCCGTGGTGGTTGACAGCGTCTCAGGAATGGGGAAGTCCGCGCTCCTGCAAGCGTTCGTGGCACAGGCCGCCGCTGCGTCGCCTCCGCCGATGTACCGTGCCGTCTCGGCGCGGTGCCGCCCGGGCATCGGGTCCGGTCTCATGTACGGTCCGGTCGTCGACCTCCTCCTGAGACTGGGGGAAGACGTGAAGCAGCCCGGTGTCTTCCGCCGGATGCTGAGCTTCACCGGCCAGGGCGTCGCACGCTCCGCCCCGGAGGTGCTTTCCGCGATCGTTCCGGGCCTGGGAGCGGTGTTTACCCTGGGCAGGGAAGTCACCGAAGCCTCGCTTGCGTCGGGGGCGATGCCCTTCGACAGTCTCCTGCCGTTTCAGCAGGGCGCCGCGGCACGGATCGTGGAGGCCCTGCTCGAGCTGGTCCGGCAGGGCCCGCCTACCGTTCTGCTGATCGATGACGTCCAGCACAGCGATCCCAGCAGCATGCTCGTTCTGGATCTGCTCCTGCGAAGGATCTCGGGCGAGCCGGTGGCAGTCGTGCTGAGCCACACGACGGACGGAGCCTATCTGGACGGCCCGGGCGCGATGGTGGAGGAGCTCATTCACCGCTGGGCCACGGAAGGGCTCATCCAGCGTCGGACCCTGAGCGGGCTGCCGGACGACGCGGTGGCCGAACTGGTCGAGCGCAGACATCCCAATGCGCCACCGGCCCTGTCCGAACAGCTGAGTGAAGTGACTCTGGGGCACCCCATCTTCGTCACTCTCTGCCTGGACGAGTGGACCCCTGAGCAGGGCACGCAGATTCCCATGCCGACCAGCCTCTCGCGCGTTGTGGAAGGACGCCTGAGGATGCTCGCTGGGCAGGACCGCGAATTGCTCGCCATCGGTGCCACGCAAGGGTCGACGTTCTTGTCGCATACGGTTGCTGCGGTCAAGGGCGCTCCGCACGACGAGGTCATGGAGCGGCTGCGGCGTATCGCGCAGGACCATCGGCTGATCGTTGCGGAAGAGCTTCCGGGGTGGGCCCGTATGGAGGCTTCGGACTGCTATCGCTTCGAGCACCGTGCGTTGTGGGGTGTGGTCTATGCCCAGCAGAGCGCGGAGCAGACCCGGTCGCGCCATGCCCGCGTCGCATCGGCCCTCACGCCCGTGAGCGTGCAGGAGACGCCGCTCGAACGTCGCCTGGAGATCGCCCGGCACCTGCGCCTCGGTGGCACCGCCTGCCTGGCGGTCTCTGCCGATGTCCATTACGAGCTCGCTCGTGATGCCGCGATGGAGGGGCTGTCGTTCGCCGAGGCGGAGCAGCATTGTGAAGTGGCCATCAGCGCGGCCCGGGACCTGCCGGAGCGCGAGGAGAGCCGGGACCGTCGGCTCGTTCGGGCCATTGAACTGCTGCTGTCGCTGACCGAAGTGCGCTGGAGGGGACAGAGCCGGCCGGCTGGAGGCCCGGACATCGATGTCCTGGCAGCTGAGGCCGAAGCGGCGGCAGCACGTTGTCAGGCACCGGAGCTGATGATTCGCACCAGGCTGCTGCGCGGCAAGACTCTCCTGGCCACACAGGGGCTCGTACCGTCGCTCGACAAGCTCCGTGAGGCGGTGGAGCTGGCCGAGAACCACGACGACGCGGTTGCGCTCTTCGTCGCCCGGGTCGAGTACGGGCGACAGGTCTCGAAGCGCAAGCTTGCCGACGGACTGGCACAGCTTCGCGAGGCTGAGCGCATGTACGCGTCCGACGCTCGCCTCGGCGGCAGCGACGATCCCGTCCTGCAGCACGCACGGAACCTGGGGGAGATGCAACTCGGCATCACCTACTTCGACAGCGGCCACCTCGGCGAAGCACTGACCCGGCTCCACCGCTGCGTCGAACGTCTGCGCAGCGGACCCCTCAAGGCCGAGCTGCCCATTGCGCTGAACTATCTTGCGCAGGTGTACACGGGCCTCGGGGCGGACCACGAGGCGGAGGAAGTACTGCGCGAGGCCCTCGCCTTAGAGGAGACCCGAGGCGGAGACAGCGGATGGCACGCGTACAACGCTGCTCTCCTCGCGCACCTGCTCGCACACCGGGCCGGCCGGCAGGCGGAAAGTCTCGCATTGGTGACCGCTGCATGGGCGGAGACGGAGCGCACCTGGCTGGCCAATCTTGTGCCCATCGTCCGCAACCTCTACGCCGAGGTCCTGCTCCATCTCGCGGACGCACGCGGCGGGGCTCTTGACCAGGCGTACCGACTTGCCGCCTCCACGGTTGCCGAGACGCGGCGCAGCGGCATGGTCCGCAGTGAGATCGCAGCTCAGTCCCTCCGCAGCCGCATCCTCCTGCGTCAGGGCGACCCGGTCGCGGCCGAGCTCGCCGCGCGTGAGGGCCTTCGCATCCTCGACGTGGTCGGCGACATGCCCGCGCTGCGGACCGAGGAGGTGCTGTACCACTCCGCTGTCGTGCTGTCCGCGCACGGCGCTCAGGACGAGGCGCGCGGTCTGCTTGAACGGGCCCGGGCAGAAGTCGCACGCAAGGCTCACCTGGTCGGGAGCGACACCATGGTTCAGCGCTTCCTTGCAGATGTTCCCATCAACCGGGCTGTCCGCGGGGGAGAGGGGATCGCCCGGTGAAGCTGGGACACCGACTTCACCAGGCTGCCCGGCGGAATGGGAGACTGGGGCCGCCATGCTGACGATCACCAAGGAGTTCCACTTCTCGGCCAGTCATGTCCTGGACCGACTCCCGAGCTGGCACCCCTGCGCCCGCATGCATGGTCACAACTACGTTGTCATTCTCGAACTCTCTGCCCGTCGCGATGAGCTGACCGAGGAGGGCTTCGTCCGGGACTATCGGGACCTTGATGCATTCAAGAAATGGATGGATGACACCCTTGATCACCGTCACTTGAATGAGGCGATGGGGGGGGGTGTCTCCCCCTCCGCTGAAAACCTTGCTGTGTGGATCTTCGACCTTTGGGTCGGTCGGCTGCCCGAGCTGACGGCCGTGAAAATCTCCGAAACCCCGAAGACTTGGGCAGAGTACCGACCGGAGCGGGGTTGCCCAGCTGACGGATAGAACGCTGGAGCAAGCACTGCCGTGGGTCTGGGATGTGCTGCCGGGCAGTTCGCCCTCCTCCGAGCTGTGTTTCGAGCTCCTCTATCGACCTCGGCAGGGCGCCGGGCAGCTCGAGGGCCGCCTGGGGACGGGTAGGGCGATTGACGCGGCTGTCCTGGCCAGGATCCGGGGCTTGCAGCCGTGCAGGATGTCCCACTCCCGGGCTGGTGCCATCCCGGCTGCGGGCCCTTGAGGGGCGCGGGTCGGGTCACACCTTCTTGACGACGATCGTGTCCGGGACCAGCTTCTCCAGGTCGTCGACGTCCGAGGTGAAGACGGTGACCCGTCCCTTCCGCTGTCGCGCGATCACGGCGAGCACGGCGTCGATCGCGTACTTGTGGCCGTGCAACTTGGCGTCGGCCAGGAGTCGGCGTGCCTGGCGGGCCTCGTCCTTCCCGATGTCGGCGACCTGGAGCCGGGACAGTACCCAGTCCCAGCGCTGTTCGGTCGTTCTGCCGTCGTACGCCTCGACCAGGGTCATCGGCGACGTCACCACTTCGGCCACCCCTCGCGCCGCAAGGTCGAGCCAGGCGATCATCCTCCGATCACCGCGCACTGCCAGGGAGAGAGCTTCACAGTCCAGGACGAAGACACGGAGCGGCCTCTGCCCGTGCTCACCGACTCGCTTCTTCACGCAGCCTCTCCGGCGTTGTGCTGTCCGGAGGCGCGGCGCCGCTGGTGTTCGGCGTCGAGAGCATCCAGCTCGTTGAGGGCTGCCACACGCTCGTCCTCAGTCACGGGGCCGTGTTCTTCCTGCAGCCAGTCGACCAGTTCCAGGAGCCGGTCCCGGTCGCGCTTGAAGCGCAGCGCCTCGGCGACGTACGCCGACAGGCCCCGCTCTGCCGCGTCCGCGCGGATCTCGTCCAGGAGATCCTCGGGGATCGTCACGGTTACCTTCTTCGTCGCCATACAAGAGACCATACTCTTGGTGTCACGCTCCTTACCAGCGGGGCGCGGTCGACGATTCGACGGTCGGGCGGCCGTGGCAGGGGGTGGGCTGCCGTGCGTCCGCCACGACATCGATACGGCTGTCGAGGAGAGAGGCGACGAACGAGTCGATGTCCCGTCCCTCGTACCCAGCGGACCAGAGGCCGGGAGTCAGCTTGGTCTTCCGGAAGAGCTCATTCATGGAGACCTCAAGACCTGGGCGACCGCGCCGACGGTGAAGAAACCTGGCTGGATCGCTCCCTCGCTCTCCAGACGGCTCAGTGCCCCTACGGCGATGCCGGCTTCCTTGGCGAGCTGCTCCTGCGACCATCCTCGGTCCTCCCGCAACGCTCGCACGCGCTGGGCGAGTGCTCGGGCGTGGTCGTGGGGACGCGCTGAGTGATGGCTTGCCATGTGCCTTGATCCTAATGGCGGTTGACGCGGGCGGGCATGGTGATCCCGGCCGACTATGGGGCTGCATTCGCGAACGCGCAGGTCCGAGTGCCCTCAGCCGCCGAACTTCAGACGGCCTCACCGGTCACCCCCTGGGAGAAGCCAACCGAGATCTCTCCCAGACTTCTCCCAAACGCTCTCCAGAAACCCGTCAGGGGCCCGACCCGCTAAGCGGATCAGGCCCCTGACCTGGTGTTTCTTCTGTCGGGGTGGCGGGATTTGAACCCACGACCTCTTCGTCCCGAACGAAGCGCGCTGCCAAGCTGCGCTACACCCCGAAGCAACGAGCTCTACTTTAGCTGACCAGTGGCCACAGGCGAAATCCGGTTAGCGGCGCTGAGCCCGTGAGGCGGGGCGGCCGGCATGGGGCAGGCCGTGATCACTCCGGGGTG
>JUEG02001017.1_pt1 | contig 10347 bp, 10 predicted proteins | sample 432341 | NCBI WGS metagenome assembly JUEG02 (sample SAMN02953476, study PRJNA257561) | rock porewater metagenome | biome: terrestrial; feature: Opalinus Clay rock; material: porewater; isolation source: Opalinus Clay rock BIC-A1 borehole | place: Switzerland: Mt Terri URL, St-Ursanne ...
GCCGGCGCGACCCGCTCGTCGAACGGCGACGGGATCACGCAGTCCGCGCTGAGCTCGTCCGCGACCACCGCGGCCAGCGCCTCCGCCGCCGCCAGTTTCATGCCCTCGGTGATCTGGGACGCCCGCACCTGGAGCGCGCCCGCGAAGATCCCGGGGAACGCGAGGACGTTGTTGATCTGGTTCGGGTAGTCGGACCGCCCGGTGGCGACCACGGCCGCGTACCTGTGTGCGACCTCGGGGTCGATCTCCGGGTTCGGGTTGGCCATCGCGAAGATCATCGCGTCCTTGGCCATCGTCGCGACGGCCCGCTCCGGGACCGTGCCGCCGGAGACGCCGATGAAGACGTCCGCGCCGTCGAGCGCGCTCTCCAGCGAGCCGGCGAGCCCACCCTTGTTGGTGAAGCCCGCGAGCTGCCGCTTGACGTCGTTGAGGTCCTCGCGGTCCTGCGAGACGATGCCCTTGCGGTCGCAGACCGCGACATCGCCGATTCCGGCCTCCACCAGGATCTTGGCGATGGCGACGCCGGCCGCGCCCGCGCCGGAGATCACTGCCCGCAGCTGGCCGAACGTACGTCCGGTGACCTTGGTGGCGTTGCGGAGCGCGGCCAGGGTGACGACCGCGGTGCCGTGCTGGTCGTCGTGGAAGACCGGGATGTCCAGCCGCTCCTTGAGCTTCTGCTCGATCTCGAAGCACCGGGGGGCGGAGATGTCCTCCAGGTTGATGCCGCCGAAGGAGGGGGCGAGCCGGACGACGGTCTCCACGATGTCGCCCGCGTCCCGGCAGTTCAGGGCGATCGGGACCGCGTCCACCCCGCCGAACTGCTTGAAGAGGATCGCCTTCCCCTCCATCACCGGCAGCGACGCCTCCGGGCCGATGTCGCCCAGCCCGAGCACCGCGCTGCCGTCCGTCACCACGGCGACGACCTGGGACTTCCAGGTGTAGTCGTGCACCAGCTCCGGTTGCTCGGCGATCGCGCTGCAGACCTTGGCGACACCGGGCGTGTACGCGAGGGACAGCTCGTCCCGGTCGCGCACGGGCACGGTCGCCTGGACGGCCATCTTGCCGCCACGGTGCAGTGCGAACACCGGATCGAAGGGCTCGTCGCCGTCCGTTCCGCTGTCGCTGCGAGGATTCACGATCTCCGCTGCCACTTCAATGACCCCTTATGTCTGAATTTCTCTTGAGGGATACCGCCCCAGCTTGAGGAGCGGGCGGGCACTGCGTCCGGGGCCCCGCGGGGCGGATGGCCACCGGTCGGAGAGGAGGTACGGACGCCGGACGCGCCGCACACGCGCCCTGAGCCCCGGGTGAGGGGTGTAAGGGTCTTTTCTACCGGACGAGCGGTTGCTCATACGAGTGACTTCCATTGCACTTGCGCCGAGGCAGCTCAAGTTCGTCATGAAAGCGAGCGAATCGCTGCGAGATGTTTATATTGTTGATGTTTCTACACTGTCGTCGGCCTCATCCCGAGAGTGCCATGTGGCCGCCTGTTCGGCGACGGCACTAATTGCACACAAAACGGATCGTCCGTTACCCGATTTTGACATGGCTGACCGTCGGAGTTGGCACGTCCGGATGGCAAGATGCCCTAATCAGGCATGGTCGAACACACTCGAAAGAGTGAAGTTCGGCCCACTCGCTATGCCCCGTCACTCGCAGGAGGAACCAGCAATGACCGCAAGCTCCACTCGCCGCCCGGCCGCCGCAAAGTCGCGAATGGCCGCCGTCGGCGCGATCGCGGTCGCCGGCGCAATGCTGATCACCGGCTGCGGTGACCAGACCACGGGGGCGGACAGCGGCGACAAGAAGACGGCGAAGGGGTCCGAGGCCCCGCTGTTCGACAAGCTGCCGAAGGAAATCCAGGACGCGGGCGTCATCAAGGTCGGCTCGGACATCGCCTACCCGCCGGTCGAGTTCAAGGAAGGCGGCAAGACCGTCGGCATCGACCCGGACCTGGGCGAGGCGCTGGGCAAGGAGCTCGGCGTGAAGTTCGAGTTCAACAACGGCACCTTCGACACCCTGCTGACCGGTATGCGCTCCGGCCGCTACGACCTCGCGATGTCGGCCATGACCGACACCAAGGAGCGCCAGGAGGGCATCGACCCGGAGTCCGGCAAGAAGGTCGGCCAGGGCGTCGACTTCATCGACTACTTCACCGCCGGCGTCTCGATCTACACCCCCAAGGGCAAGACCCAGTCCATCGAGACCTGGGAAGACCTCTGCGGCAAGAAGATCGTCGTGCAGCGCGGCACGGTCTCCGAGGACCTGGCCAAGGCCGAGTCGAAGACCTGCGTGAAGAACGACAAGAAGAAGATCTCCATGGAGGCCTTCGACCAGGACACCGAGGCCCAGACCCGGCTGCGCGCCGGTGGCGCCGACGCCGGTTCCAGTGACTTCCCGGTCGCCGCCTACGCCGTGAAGACCTCCGGCGGCGGCGACGACTTCGAGATCGTCGGCCAGCAGGTCGAGGCCGCTCCGTACGGCATCGCGGTCCCGAAGGGCAGCACCGAGCTGCGCGACGCGGTCAAGGAGGCCCTGGACGCCGTGATCAAGAACGGCGAGTACGAGAAGGTCCTCAAGAAGTGGGGCGTCGCCGAGGGCGCTGTCGACAAGGCCGTCGTCAACGGCGGCTCCTGACCGGACAGCTCGCCCCTGATCCGTACGGAACGCTGAAAGGCAACACCTGTGACTGTTCCACTCGACAAGGCGGGGCCCGCCGACGCCCCGCCGCCCGGCCCGGCGCCAGAGAACATCAAGGCCATTCCGGTCCGGCACTACGGGCGCTGGGTCTCCGGCCTGGTCGTCATCGCGCTGCTGGCGCTCATCGTCAACGCCTTCATGGGCGCGGACATCAACTGGTCGGCCATCCCCGACTTCCTCTTCGCCTCCAGCGTGCTCGAAGGCCTGTGGAACACGGTCTTCATCTCGGTGCTGTCGATGGTGGTCGGGGTGATCCTGGGCATCGTGCTGGCGGTGATGCGGCTGTCCAAGAACCCGGTCGTCACCTCGGTGGCCTGGGGCTACATCTGGCTGTTCCGCGGCACCCCGGTGTTCGTCCAGCTCATCCTGTGGTTCAACCTCGCGCTGGTCTTCCCGTACATCAATCTCGGGTTCTACCGGGATGAGATGAGCGACTTCATGACCCCGTTCATGGCGGCCCTCCTCGGGCTGGCCCTGAACGAGGCGGCCTACATGTCGGAGATCGTGCGGGCCGGCATCCAGTCGGTCGACGAGGGCCAGACCGAGGCGTCCCACGCCCTGGGCATGACGCACAGCAAGACGCTGCGCCGGGTGGTGCTGCCGCAGGCGATGCGAGTGATCGTGCCGCCGACCGGCAACGAGTTCCTGAACATGCTCAAGACCTCGTCGCTCGCGGCCAGCGCCTGTCAGTACCCCGAGCTGCTGCGGTCCACCCAGAACATCGGCCAGACCTCCGGCGCCGTGGTGGAGATGCTCTTCCTCGCCGTCGTCTGGTACCTGGTGCTCACCAGCATCTTCAGCGTCGGGCAGTTCTACCTGGAGCGGCACTACGCCCGGGGCTCCCTGCGGCAGCTGCCGCTCACTCCGCTGCAGCGGGTGAAGATCGCCATGGTATCCACGAAGCGCTCCCCGGGAGGCATCTGATGACGGCCATGGTGAAGGCCGAGGGCGTCCACAAGTCCTTCGGCGCCGCCCACGTCCTCAAGGGCATCGAGCTCGAGGTCGCCCCGCGTGAGGTCTTCTGCCTCGTGGGCCCGTCCGGCTCCGGCAAGTCGACCTTCCTGCGGTGCATCAACCACCTGGAGAAGATCAACGCCGGCCGGCTGTACGTCGACGGCCAGCTGGTCGGCTACCGGCAGAAGGGCGACAAGCTCCATGAGCTGAAGGACAGCGAGGTCGCCGCCCAGCGCCGCGACATCGGCATGGTCTTCCAGCGCTTCAACCTCTTCCCGCACATGACCGCGGTGGAGAACGTCATGGAGGCGCCGATCCAGGTCAAGGGCGAGTCGAGGTCCGTCGCGCGGGAGCGCGCGATGGGACTGCTCGACCGGGTCGGCCTGGGTGACAAGGTCAAGAACTACCCGTCCCAGCTGTCCGGCGGCCAGCAGCAGCGGGTGGCGATCGCCCGGGCGCTCGCCATGGAGCCCAAGCTGATGCTCTTCGACGAGCCCACGTCGGCGCTCGACCCGGAGCTCGTCGGCGAGGTGCTGGACGTCATGCGCGGCCTGGCCGAGGACGGCATGACGATGATCGTCGTCACCCACGAGATGGGCTTCGCCCGCGAGGTCGGCGACTCGATCGTCTTCATGGACGACGGCGTGGTGGTCGAGTCCGGCAACCCGCGCGACGTGCTGACGAATCCGCAGCACGAGCGCACCAAGTCGTTCCTCTCCAAGGTGCTCTAGCAGTACGTGGAAACGATGCGAAGGCGGTACGGGCCCCCGGGGCCGTACCGCCTTCGCATGTCAACGGCGGCTTCGCGCGGCGGGCGGCCGCCGGCGGTACGGCTGGCGCAGCCCGAGCACCAGGCCGTCCGTCACCGAACACCAGACCGTCCGCGCCTCGCCGAAGCCGGCCGCGCGGAGCGCGTCGGCGTGCCAGCCGGCGGAGTGGGTCTCCCCGTCGCTGTGGTCGCCGGCGACCGGGTTCCCCAGGATCTCGAAGCGCTCGGCGACCAGGCCGGCCAGGCTCTCGTCGCGGGCGGCGTCCGCCCACCAGCCGGCCCAGTCCCGCACCCCGGCGGCCCGGTCCCGCTCCTGGCGGGCCTTGCGGAAGACACGCTCGGCCGCGTTGATCCGGGGCGTGGACCCGTCGGGCATGTGGTCGGCGTTCATGAAGACACCGCCGTCCCGGAGCACCGTGCCGAGCTGCCCGTACAGCGTGCGCAGCGGCTCGGCCCGCAGCCAGTGCAGGGCGGTCGAGGTGAGCACCGCGTCGTAACTCCGGTGCGGGAGCCCGCTCGTCCAGTCCTGGTCGCGGAGGTCGGCGGTGACGAAGTCCGCGCGGGGCTCGTCCGCGAAGTGGCCGCGGGCTATCGCGAGCAGCGCCGGGTCGAGGTCGACGCCGGTGCTCCGGGCGCCGGGGAACCTGCGGAGCAGCCGGTCGGTGATACTGCCCGTACCGCAGGCGAGGTCCAGCACCCTGGGCTCGGGGCCCACCAGCGCCTCGACCAGGTCGAGCATCACCCGGAAGCGCTCCTCCCGGTCCGGCAGATACCACTCCTGCTGGCGGTCCCAACTTCTCTGCCACGCCGCCCAGTCGGCGCGGGGCGCTGTCTCCGTCATTCCGGCCCCTCCCGGCTCGTAATACCCTCGTACGCCGATCGGCCATTACTGTCTGCACGGCCGACCCTAGACCGACTCCGTAAGGACTACAAGTGGAACTGGCCTATTACTCGGATTTCGCCGTGCGCCTGGTCAACACCGAGGAACCGGGCCGCGGGAAGGACGGGCTCACCTCCGTGGAGGCGGTGCGCGACCTCTTCGGCCCGAGCCGGCAGGCGGCACGGCGCGCGAACGACGCGGACGTGACCCGGCTCCGCTCCGTACGGGCAAGGCTGCGGGCGGTCTTCGAAGCGGCGGACACGGGCGACGAGGTGCTGGCCGTGGACCTGCTCAACGCGCTGCTGATGGAGTTCCCGGTCAGCCCGCAGATCTCCGGGCACGAGCTGCGGGACGTGGACGGCCGCCCCGACTGGCATCTGCACATCGCCGACCACGCGGCGAACGCGACCGCCGGCTACGCCGCGACCGCCTCCATGGGGCTGGCCTTCCACCTCACCGAGCTCGGCGCCGACCGGCTGGGCATCTGTCAGGCGGCGCCCTGCCGCAACGCCTACCTGGACACCTCGACGAACCGCTCCCGGCGCTACTGCTCGGACCGATGTGCGACCCGCGCGAACGTGGCCGCCTACCGGGCCCGGAAGCGCCTGGCGAGCGAGCGCACGGGGCCCGCGAAGGACCGTACTGACGAGCGAACGGAGGAGCGAACGGAAGAAGCCACGGACGAACGTACGACCGACCGGACGGCCGAGCGGGCCGATGACCGCGCGGACGGCGGCGACGCGGCGGACGCAGCAGTCACCGCGGGCGACGGCGCGGGGCGTACGGGACGCACCGCCGAGAACGTCCAGGACAGCAGCGCCCCCGGCGACCGCTGAATCCGTACCGCACGGGGCGGCCGCAGCCGCACCCCCGCCCGTCCGAGCACCAGTTCGCCGGGGACCGCGCCGAACTGGCGGCTGTCGCTCTCCGCGTCCGGGTTGTCCCCGAGCACCCACCAGCCGCCCCCGCGCCGCTCGGTGGCGCGCTTCACGATCAGCAGGTCCTGCTGCATGGGGTGCCGCAGGACCACGATGTCACCGGGGCGAACGGCGGCGCCGTACCGGACGACGAGTTGGTCCCCCGGCCGCAGGGTCGGCATCATCGACAGCCCGACGACCTCCGCGAGCCCGTACGGAACCAGCGCGCGACGGCCCGGCTCGCCACCCGGCTCCGCCTCGGGTGTTTGTTCGTACGCTCGCCAGCGGCCGGCATCCGGCATCCGGCACCTCCCGGTCCGTTTCTTCGCGGGACTCAGCCTTTCACCGGACTTTTGTCCTAAGCCCGCTGGGGCACTCGCCAAATCGCTTCCTTCACGGAGTAATGTCCCACCTGAGAAGACGATCACGAGGAAGGACCGCTACATGCTCTCCCGCCTGTTCGCCCCCAAGGTGAAGGTCAGCGCACACTGCGATCTGCCCTGCGGTGTGTACGACCCGGCCCAGGCCCGCATCGAGGCCGAGTCTGTCAAGGCCGTCCAGGAGAAGTACCAGGCCAACGAGGACGCGCACTACCGTGCCCGCGCCGTGGTCATCAAGGAACAGCGCGCGGAGCTCGCGAAGCACCACATCTCGGTGCTCTGGAGCGACTACTTCAAGCCGCCGCACTTCGACAAGTACCCGCAGCTGCACCAGCTGGTCAACGACGCCCTGAAGGCCGCGAGCGCCGCGAAGGCGTCGACGGACCCCGCCACGGGCCAGAAGCTCCTGGACCTGATCGCCGAGATCGACAAGATCTTCTGGGAGACCAAGAAGGCCTGACGGACCAGTTCCGTCACCCTGCGGTTTCCACCCGCGCAGGACCTTCCGCCCGCACCCGGCCCGCCGGACTTCCACGCGAAGTCCGTGACGGACCGGGTGCGGTCGTTTGCGGCCGCGGCACCGGCCCGGCGGGAACAGCAGCGGTCTCCGCCGGGCCCGGCGGGCTCAGGCGCGCGGTTCGCGCCACATCGGCCACATCGGCGGGCCGCCCGGCAGGTCGACGGTCTCGCCGGTGAAGACGAAGCCCTCGCGCTCGTACAGCGCCCGGCTGCGGACGCTGCTCGCCTCCAGATATGCGGGGGTCCCCTCGCTGTCGCAGCGCTGGAGCACCGGTGCCATCAGGGCGCTGCCGAGGCCGCGGCCCTGCCGGGCGGGGTCGACGCCGATGAGCATCAGATAGTCGTGCGCCCGGTGCCGGGGGTGCATACGGGCCGTCTGCCGGCCGACGATCTCGGTGCGCTCGTTGTCCGGGTCGCTCGACTTGCGCATCAGCGCGGCGACCTCCTCGTCCTCGGCGATCGCGGCCGGGATGTCCGCCTCGGCGACGGCGGGGACGGGCAGCCAGAGGGCCGCCGCGGAGCCGTCCTCGGTGACGTCGACCGTCCCCTCTCCCAGGGCGGCGTCCAGGAAGACGCCGAAGAAGAGCGGGTGGAGGGCGTGGCGCTGCGCCTCCTCCGGGAAGACCCACGAGCTGACCGGGTCGTCCATGAATGCCTCGCCCAGGAGCGAGGCGACCCAGTGGCGGTCCTCCGCGCCGGCACGGCGTATCGCCGGGGGCGTGGGGGCGGTCGGAATCGATGACATGTGCTGCTGCCTCCATGGTCGGTGCCAGCAACGGTAGTTCGGGGGCTTTGCATCCCACAGACCACAACCGGTCAACAGAGATCCAAATGATCGACGATCCGTCAATAGGAAATGCAGAAATTCACCTGCGCGGGTGGAATTTCAGCACCCAGGACCGTTTCTGCATTCCCGTCGTCCCTCACAGTGGCGCTACGGTGACAGTACGTCACCCCTGCCCCCGAAACGACCCACGTCCGCAGCATCCATCTGCCCGGCGCCCCGTACCCGCGTGGCGGAGGACAGTTCGCCGATCCGAGGTGGTGTCCCGTTATGCACAGGGGGAGTCCGCACAGTTTCCCGGCCGACGAGGCCGGAGCCGTGCCCGAAGAGGAGAGTCATCTGACCCCGCAACCCACACGGCACGTGGCCGCCTACCGGACGAACGGCTGCACGGTTCTGGAGCTGCGCGGCGACATGGACATCGTCACGGCGCTGCGGATAACCCCGCACGTGGATGCTGCGACCGCGTCGGTCCGGCCGCGAATCGTGATCGATCTCACTCCGGTCACCTTCCTCGACGCCTCGGGCCTGACCCTGCTGTGCAGGGCTTATCGCCGCACCTGTGAGCAGGGCGGTAGCCTCTCCATGGTCCGCGGCCGGCCGAGGATCATGCGCATCCTCGAGATCACCGGTCTCGACTCCCGTTTCCGTCCCGTCGCCACCCTCGCCGAGGCCCTCAGTTTTCACGACAGCCCCACCTGACGCACAGTCCCGCTGGCCGGTCACGCCAGATCTCGGGCTCGATCCTTGGCGGATCGCATACCCTTTTCGCGGCCCGGCGCGCCCAACACTGGAGGCGCAGCGTCGACCACACCCAGCGTCGACCACAGGAAAGGGGGACGTCCGATGACCGGGTCACGCGTCCTGGCTCTCGGCCACCATCAACCCGCGGCGATAGTGACGAACCACGATCTCGCGGCGAGAGTGGACACGAACGACGAATGGATCCAGAGCCGGGTCGGTATCCGCACCCGGCACATCGCCGGCCCCGAGGAGACCGTGGACGACATGGCGGCCGCCGCGGCCGCCAAGGCACTCGCGAGCAGCGGCCTGCCGCCGGAGGCCATCGACCTGGTCCTGGTCGCCACCTGCACGGCCGTCGAGCGCAGCCCCAACACGGCCGCCCGCGTCGCCGTCAAGCTCGGTCTCTCCTCCCCCGCGACGATGGACCTCAACGTGGTCTGCGCCGGCTTCACGCACGCCCTGGCGACGGCTGACCACACCCTGCGGGCCGGAGCGGCCCGCGCGGCCCTCGTCATCGGCGCCGACAAGTTCACCGCCGTCGCCGACTGGTCCGACCGCTCCACCTGCGTCCTGGTCGGGGACGGCGCCGGCGCCGCCGTGGTGACCGCCTCGGACGAGGCCGGCATCGGGCCGGTGGTCTGGGGTTCCGTACCCGAGATGAGCCATGCCGTACGGATCGAGGGCACCCCGAGCCGCTTCGCCCAGGAGGGCCAGAGCGTCTACCGGTGGGCGACGACGCAGCTGCCGCCCATCTGCAAGGAGGTCTGCGAGCGGGCCGGGATCAAGCCCGAGGACCTGGCGGCGGTCGTGCTGCACCAGGCGAACCTCCGGATCATCGAGCCGATCGCCCGCAAGCTCGGCGCGGTCAACGCCGTGATCGCCCGGGATGTCGTGGAGTCCGGAAACACCTCGGCCGCGAGCATTCCGCTCGCGCTGTCGAAGATGGTCGAGCGGGGCGAGATCGAGCCGGGCGCTCCGGTACTGCTGTTCGGTTTCGGCGGCAATCTGTCGTACGCGGGCCAGATCATCCGCTGCCCCTGACGCCGGACCGGGGCGTGGCTCGTGCGGCCGGCGCCGGCGCCTCCCCCGAGCGCTGATCCTCCCTTCATATCGGCGCATTTTCCGGATGGCCGCACACGGCTGCCGGAGTGCGCCGCGGCCCGGGCCCCTCACTGCACAGCCGTACGGGCGACCTGGGGGAACCCCGCCCTCCGCGGAGGCGTTGAGGGTGGGAGGGGCGGAAACCACAGCCGTCCCCGCAGCACCGATCGCAGGAGGCAACACATGGCAGGGTTCCTGGACCGCGCCAAGGAGCAGGCGCAGCGCGGGCTCACGCAGGGCAAGCAGAAGATCGACGACGTGCAGACCCAGCGTGCGGGTGCGGACCTGCTGAAGAAGCTCGGCGCGGCCTACTACTCCGAGCAGCGCGGCAGCGGTTCCCCGCAGGCGACGCAGCAGGCGCTGGCCGCCCTGGAGAGCCACATCGCCACTCACGGCGACTCGGTCCTGCGCGGCTGAGAGCCGGTACGTCCGGCCGTCTCCGGAGTCCCCCTCCACCGGAGGCGGCCGGGCGACAATGGACCCATGGCACCACCCCCCACCGCGCGCCCGGTCCCGACACCAGGTTCGGGCCCGCCACCGGGCTCGGCCCCGGTTCCGGCCCCTGCCCGCGCCGCGTCCGCGGCCGGTCCCGGCGCGCT
>JUEG02000140.1_pt1 | contig 10327 bp, 8 predicted proteins | sample 432341 | NCBI WGS metagenome assembly JUEG02 (sample SAMN02953476, study PRJNA257561) | rock porewater metagenome | biome: terrestrial; feature: Opalinus Clay rock; material: porewater; isolation source: Opalinus Clay rock BIC-A1 borehole | place: Switzerland: Mt Terri URL, St-Ursanne ...
AAGTAGAAATCGGAACACCCACTTAAAGAAGTGGGAGTCTCGGAATTGATTAAAAACAGTTTATAAAAGAAAATGGGCTAGTTATAATTGAATTCCCGAAATAGGCGCCCCTGGGAAATAGGATCTTAACTTCCTGTTTCTTAGAGGGGCCGACTTTCGAACCCTTATAAATCAATTAGTATGCTTTATCTCCAGATTTTTTATTGTGCTGATTATTTGATTTATTTCAATTGGTTTCTTTAAAATTTTTATATTCTTTATGAGTAAACTCTGAGCAGTTTTATCCGAAAAATCTCCCAAAACTATAAAGTTTGTCTCAGGCCGGCTTCTATGTATTTCCACGACTTCTACAAGTTTATTATTATCAATTAATCCCTCGAAAAGAATTATCTTCGGCGAAACGTTACTAAGATTACCTTTTTCCAAATCACTTATCTTAAAAACCTTTACGCGATAATCAAGGACTTTCAAGGCCTTCTCCAATGGATAACTTAAAACTTTATCATTCATGATTAATGCTACATCAACTTCTTTAACCTCAATGCTTGGAGTCGGCAGGGTTATTGTAAAGACTGCTCCACTTTGAGGCCTATTGCTTGCTTCAACTTCACCATCGTGATTATTAATAATTGCCTTAACTATGGAAAGGCCTAAACCTGTTCCTCTTTCTTTAGTCGTGAAAAACGGCGTAAACAATTGATCTATTACACCAGGACCAAACCCAGGTCCATTATCCTCAATACAAACCCTAACCTTATTATTCACTTGACCTAAGGAGATTTTGACTATTCCATTTTCTATGTCGTTTTCAACTAATGACTGAACCGCATTACGAACTAAATTCAAAATAACTTGAGTAAGTTGACCAGCATCAGCGTTTATGTGTGCTACCATTTCATAGTTGAATAAAACTTGAATATCTGTACCAATTGCTTCTCCCTCTAAAAGGGGGAGCAATTCTTCCATAAATGTAACTAAGTCGAGGGGTTCAGGTAATATTGAGGCCGGCTTTCCCAGAAGAAGGAATTCATTAAGGAGACGCGTTACCCGATCTATCTCCCGCAATACTAAGTCCACATAACCCTGAGTTTGTTCCTGATTCCGTTTTCTAGTCATTAACTGTAAAAGCCCTTTAGCTGCGCTCAGGGGATTTCGTAACTCATGTGCCAAAGTTCCCACCATCATAGACGTAGTCGCAAAACGTTCCGCTTTGCGTACAGCAGATTGCCAGCGGTAATAATCGGATCGATCCTCAAGCATAATTAACCAACCCGCTATGACCTTATTCTCAAAAATCGGCGATACCTGCCAATCCACCCAACAAGGATTCTCATCTTCCTGATCCTTCTTGAGAGATTCCATCTGCCCGCTAACCGGGAAAGTGATCTCAGCATTAATGATTGAAACCCAAGGCCCCTCGATGTTCAGCATTGATACCCCGACTAAATTAACAAACGATTTACTAAAGAGTTTCTCAGCGGCTTTATTTAGATATGTAATATTTTTCCTCTGATCAACCAAGAAGATCCCACTGTTTACTCCACCAAGCACTCTGGCTAACTGATTGTTAAGAAGTTTAAAAAGGTTATCTATCTCAAGAATAATGGCACATTCCTGTGCCATTAATGAAATCAGCTCAGTTGATTGATCTTTGACCAATGGGCTTAAAACCCCTAGATTACATTTGAACTGCCCATAAGAAATATCGACCTGTTGAGCGACCCCTTCAGCACTTGTTAGATAAGCATTAACCAAAAATTCATCGCCCTTAATGAAAATTTCAGTTTGGCTATTCTCAAATTGGACCCAACTGCCTTCAGCCTCTAAAAGGATGATTAAGGCACTAAGAATTAGTTCAAAGCTTCTTTTTAAGGCATCTGTCTCTCCATGAAATAAGGATAATACTATATGATTCATTTGGCGGAGAATAGAAAGTTCCAGAGCACGTTGTCCACAATTGAACTCATGCTTAAATGATATTAAAAAATTAGTTATCAATTTAGCCGCAATAGCTCCACGGTCTTTTAATGTGGGATGTACCGTTTCCTTTGCACACAGACACTCTTGTGCTATCATTCTGAGTCCAGGCACTAATTGAAAGTTTATAACGGTATTATCAGTATCTAATTCCGTCATTTCTCGTCCATCGACATACTCTTTAGATTTAAAATCTAGAATAGGCAAGGAATTTTCCAACTGGTTTTCACATATAGAACATATTCTCGATGATTGAAATATCAAATTTCCATTAGCCGATACAATAGTCAAATTGAGTTGTAAACCCAGAGCAGTACATTCTAAAAAACTAAGCCAACGTGCAGATTTTAGAAATTCATGATCTTCGGTACTTATTGACATCCTCTGAGCACCCCTTTTTGATCCCAGTCACTAACGTATTAATACACCATTTTTATTGACTATCAACTCTTTTAATTCTGTGGAATGACAACTGCCTCTCATTTTCACCACTCTTAAATACCTTTTCAAAGTGCCTCCGTCTTCTTTGAAGGATAAGAGTAATAAATTATCGGCTACAAAACTAATTCCATGCTTTGTCATGGCTGATGGATTTAAGAAACCGTGCATTTCGTGGGTAAGCAAAACAGTAATTCCATTGGCCTTAAAGTAATCTGTAAGTGCCCAGATATAATCTGTATATTTAACCTTATCACTCATTCCAATTTCGAATGAAGAGATTGAATCAATGATCAACCTTTGTGCCCCGATCTCACGTACAAGTTCCTGAATCCGATAAACATGTTCATCAACATCCAGCTCAACCGGAGAAACGTAGACAATATGTAAAATTCCCTGATCTATATAAGGTCTAATGTCGTTACCAATTTGCATAAAATTATTAATTATTTGCAAAGGATTTTCTTCAAAGCTAACAAAAACTGTTTTAATCCCAGACCTTATTGCTACTAAGGCGAAGCTAAGAGCAACCATGGTTTTGCCCGAACCTGAAGGCCCTGTTATTAAGGTAGTGGAGGCTAAGGGAATGCCTCCTTCCATTAGTTCATCTAATTTTGACACCCCTGTTGGAACCTTGATAGAATATTGAATGTAATCTTGTTTTATCACCATAGGATTTAAACGGGGAAATACGCTGATTCCGTCGTTAGAAATCTTAAAAACTGCCTCACCATTAAAATGATTGGTCCCTCTCATCTTTAAAATCCGCAAATATCTTTTTTGTTGCCTTTTCTCCTCTGTCCCATAGAGATAGATGATTCCATCAGCTATTGCACTTTCAGGCCTAATTTCGATATCTTGTTCCGAGTACTCCCCTAAGAGAATCGTCGTACACCCCCAAGTTGTTAAACGAACGGACAGATCAAGAATAAATTCCCGAAATTCTATCGAATCAGGAATAATATCAGAAAATGCTTTGATGGTATCGATAAAAACCATTTCCGGTTGATATTCCTTAAGAAAACTTTCAATTAACTTCATAGTCTGGGTTGATCCTTGTTTGCGAAGTACACCACCCAAATCTTTATAAATTACGTTCTTTGAAACTTTGTCAGTATTAAAAAAACTAAACTGTTGTTGATACTTCATAATTTTAATTTGTGGTTCTGCGAGAGTTGATAGATACAATAATTTATTTTGATTCTCTACATTTTTAAACATCATTTGATGGGCCAAAATTGTTTTCCCTGTTCCCGGCCGTCCAACTAGCAATATGGTCGAGCTTTTTGGTAAGCCCCCATCTAAAATTTTATCAAGTGCTACGATACCTGTCGAAACTCTATCCAATACTAACACTCCTATTTAAACTACTATTAAACTACTATTACCTACTTTTTATCTTCACACATCGATAGCCTCAAGCTCTTCCGTTAACTGTTTCGCCAGTTGTTTTCCAACTAAATGACCTAATGTGTTTACTATATTAATCAAAAACTCATGGACCACAAGGATGGCTCGATCCTGTTCTATTTCAAACAGCTCATTTAATGAAACTCCATCCTCTGAGATTTTGATCATAGCAGCTTCCTCATACTTTAATTGAGTCTTCCATAAAGCACGTTCTAAAACAATGACGAAAACATGGATCCCAACAACTTGTCCTACCGATATAAATAACTCATCAATGGTTTTTTGGTGAAAGTTCAATGATCTTCCTCCTTTCAAATTAATACATTTTAATACATTTTAATACATTTCGACATGTTTTTGCCAAAATCCTTTTATGATTATCATTTGCACAAAAACAAGTATTGAAGTTAACGACATGCCACAACAAATTTTGCTACTTTAAAGGTGTATAGTTAATAATCATAGTTAGTAATAAAATTAAGATTTCCAAAAAGTTAGAAAGAGGTTGAGAGAATTGGCCATAATTTACACAATTGATGATAATCCTTTAATATCAATGGTAATAAAACTTGCCTTGACAGACGAAGGACATACAGTTGTCACGTTTAATGATAGTATGAATGCGTATGAAAGCTTAGAAAAGGGATTAAAACCCGATGTGATATTGGTAGATCTTAAAATGCCTGGAATGAACGGAAAAGAACTTGTTGAGAAGATGAGAGCAAATCCTGAATTAGATTTTATTCCAGTCACATTTATTACGGGTTCAATCCCCTCAGCGGAAATATTGCCGTCTAAAGATTCTTACCAGGGATTGATACTTAAACCTTTCGAATTACAAGAACTAATTGACACGGTAGACGGATTGATTGCATAATTCTTTAAATTTAAGTGAAATCTGTTTAAGGATGATTCGCAGTTGCAGAGTTTTTTATTTAACCCGTCAAAATAACGCTCTTTAGATCAAGGATCTTCAGAGCGTTATTATAGATTACTTAAGTTCCTCTTAATTATCTGTTCTAGTCATCTTCTGCATCTGATATATCTTCTTCCACTTAGCTTTTTCTGCTAAGGTTTTTCCTGATTAACTTTCAATATACATCAAAATATAACAGCTGTCTATGTGGCATATGCTAACTGTTACTATCGGCTTGAATCTAGGTTTATGACATAATTATGGCTTTTTTATATCTTAAAAGGGTAACCGCTGGGAATCCCGCTCAGTGAAGTGAAGTAGAGTAACCCTGCACAAGCTATATAGAAAACTAGGCCGGCGCCAAGCCATAGTGATGACCCGCCTAGTTAGTATAACAAAAGTGGTAGCGCTATCGTCGCTGCCACTTTTGTGTTATAAAGAAAGAGAAAAGTGAAGCCGTTTGATGATGGTCAACACAAAATATTTAGAGAAAACACAAAGGAAGGAGTATTTCACCATGGCAGTTCAAGCTGATTGGAAAAGACTACTTGTTGATGAAATGAAAAAGGACTATTATATTCAATTATTAGATTGGGTGAAAAACCAATACCGAAAGAAACAGATCTTTCCCAAAAAGGAAGATGTGTTTAACGCTTTAGTATTTACCTCATACGAAAATACCAAGACTGTCATTTTAGGGCAAGACCCCTATCCCAACGTCGGTCAAGGAATGGGGCTTAGTTTTTCTGTGAATATTGGAGTTCCCTTTCCAAAATCGCTCCAGAATATATTCAAGGAACTGCAATCCGACTTAGGTTGTCAGACACCTAAACATGGTTCTCTTAGAAAATGGGCCGAACAAGGAGTACTACTTCTTAATACGTCACTCACCGTAGAAGCAGGTAAGCCCAATTCTCATCAAAACAAGGGTTGGGAGATCTTTACTGATAAGATTATTTCTTTAGTTAATGAGAAAACTGACCCTGTAGTCTTTATCTTATGGGGTAATAACGCTCGTTCTAAGAAAAACCTCATTACGAACCCCCATCACTTGATTATCGAATCCGCTCATCCAAGCCCCTTATCTGCCAGCAGAGGATTCTTTGGCAGCAAACCCTTTTCTAAAGCAAACAATTTCTTAATTTCTAACAATAGATCACCGATCGACTGGCAAATAGATTAATTCAAGGGATTCTTAATTTTATAAACCTCCTACTGTAGATTTATAAATTCTACAATAGGAGGTCTATTTTTTTACTGTGTTTGTTAAGAGTTCTGTTTATGACTTATTAGTGGGAGGGCTTTTCCATGTTACATATATTTCTTTTGCCTTGAGATAATACTATAAGACTAAATTGCTGAGGTATAAGAATGTTTAACTTTTGGAAAAGAAACAATACCCCCCCAACAAGTGATAATGATACTAGCTTCCAAAGGATATCCGTTAAAAGCAGTTCTGAAGGAGCAACTTCCACTCCAGGAGATACTGGAGCTTCATCTGGAAATAATCTCGAAGGGTTCCCCATAATCAGAGCTATTGTTCGAGATAGAGACCAGCTTATTCGTGGTTCAAAGTTGCGTTTTACGGAGGACGCACGATACAACTTAAATCTATTAAAGGATCTCGTCCCCACCTCGGAACTAATTGCAGAAACTATTTCCTTGGGAAATCTAGCACCTAAAGAAGTTCTGCTAATATATATAGGTAACATAGCCAACATTAGTATCGTCGCGGAAGTTAAGCAAAGAATTAAGCGGATTAAAACGAGAACCTTATATGAAAGCAGTTATATACAAAGAAATATCGAGGATTCAACCTTAAGCCCATTTCCACAGGTTGAAGCTAGTGAACGCCCCGATGTTGCAGTAAGTGCATTATTTCAGGGAAGAGTAGCTGTCATCTTGGATGGAAGTCCTAATGCCTTGCTTGCGCCCTGCACTTTTTGGGATCTTATGGATACAACTGAAGATGCTTATAGTCGTTGGTTTATCGCTGCTAGTTTCTTTAAAGTTGCCCGCTATATTATGTTGTTACTGGCTGGCTGTTTGCCAGGGTTTTATATCGCCATGCTATCTTATAATCCTGAAATGATCCCAACCATGCTACTTCTTCTTATAATGAATTCACGGGAAGGTACACCCTTCCCTATCTATTTTGAAGTTTTTCTTATGATGGGCATAGCCGAGGCTTTTCGCATGATGCTAATAAGAACACCCTCTCTAATGGGCTCTACTGTGGCTCTCTTTTCCGGCATTACTTTAGTAATTGCTGGTCTGCTTTCCAATACAATAGGCCCAGTTCTGGTGATAGTCGTTACCTTAACGGTTATGTCTTCTTTTGGCATCCCCGATTACGACCTGCGTTCTGCCATTCGGATAATTCAATTCCTGACAATGATCCTTTCCAGCTTCCTGGGTTTATTCGGTTTCGCTCTATCTTTCTTTCTTATCTGCATTCACCTCGCCACCCTAAAATCCTTTGGTATTCCTTATATGGCACCTCTGGTAACCATGGAACTAGGTGCTTGGGGTCATACTCTCCTACGTTCCAATTCCAAAGAAATGCCCATTGATGAGACTTATAAACCTCAGGATCCTCTATAGAGAAAGAAAAGGTGATACTATGAGCAAAGAAATCAAGGTACCAGAGACTCGACTTCACACCCGTTCCCTCGTGCCTTTGTTGATCCTATCTATTATGGAATACGAAGTTTTTACTTTTTCTAAGGCAACAGTTGCAGCTGCTAAACAGGATGCCTGGCTTGCTATTCTTATCGGTGCGATAATTGGGAGCTTTTTTGTCTATCTGTTTATAAAACTAGCCGCTCGCTTTCCGAATATGAGCTATTTTCAGTACCTGCCAATCGTCTGGGGAAAACTCCTTGGCTTTGTAATTTCCAATCTTTATCTCCTATTCTGGGTTGCCTTGCTAAGCTCTATTTTTTATGAAACATTGTCAGCAAATAAAATGTTATTCCTTCCGCAAACCCCCACGATAATACCCCTTGTTCTCTTTGCTCTATCCCTCATTTGGCTGATTTCTTACGGTCTCGTCCCTGTGATCCGTTTCTTCCAGTTACTCCTGCCTTTTTTAGCCATTCCCCTGTTCCTATTGGCCCTACTGTTCACCACCGCCATCAAAATCGACAGATTTCTACCTGTTCTAGAGAACGGATTACTGCCTGTTCTAAAAGGTTCTTTTTACTCCCTTGGAGCTTACCAAGGTCCAGAAGTTCTGTTATTCGCTGCCCCATTTTTCCTTAAGATTAAGGAAGGAGTAAAACCCGCCCTGCTTGCCTACAGCGCAACTGCCTTTTTTGGCTGGTCAAATACTGTAGCCGCAATTGGGATCCTAGGAGTGGAAAACCTTAAGGAATCGGTGCTACCAGGGATTAACGTGGTAAACCTCGTCGAATTTCCTGGCTTTCCTGTGGAACGTTTCGGTCTTCTCCTCACACTGCCCTGGTTAATAGGTATTTATACAACTCTTGCTATTTATCTCTACCTGCTTTGCTCAAGTACCTTTCTGGTATTTAACTTACGCCGGAGGAAAAATTGGATAACCTTCTTTCTCACAGCGATTCCCGTTATAATAGCTTACCTATTGCCTAACGAAGCCTGGCATGAGAATCTCCGCCTTTTTCTTACCATTGTAACAGTCCCTATAGTATATATACTTCCTGTAATGACCCTCTTGCTGGCGGTTATCAGGAAGAAAGGGAGGGCAACATGAGAAATAAGTTAGCTCTATTCTTAATCCTCCCTCTTTTAATATGTACCCCCGGCTGCTGGGATCTTCAAGACGTGAATGATACGGCTTTTGTCCTTGGAATTGGTATAGATACACCATCAAATTCCGATACTGCAAAATATAAGGTGACTTTGGAATTTGCTAAGCCCCTTTCAACACGAGAGGATCCTGTCTCTCAGAGTTTGGTGGTCAGTATTGATGCAGACAGCGTTCTTCAAGCGACACAACGCATTCAGACCAGTATCAGTCGAAGAATTACTTTAAGCCACCTGCGATTAGTGGCGATCGGAGAAGATATTGCCAGACAGGAAAACTTTAAGAATCTTACGAATTACCTTATGCGAGAGCCTAGTTCGGCCTTAAAGCTTCGACTGGTGTTCGTTCAAAACGCCCAAGCCCGAGACTTTTTTTATGCCATTCCCAGATTTGAAAAACGAGTCGCGGCCGAAATTGTGGCAATGGGAATGCTTCAAGAAGAACTTGATCTTGTTAGATCAAATAATTTTCTTGACTTTATTACTGACTTAAACAGGACTAATGGGGTAGCCTCGGGCAGCCGAGTTTCTATTCCGAAAGGTGAGAATATAGTCGTTCGAGATGGTGCTGCTGTCTTTAAGGATTGGAAGCTGGTCGCCTGGCTCAATGCTGATGAAGCACAGGCCTCTAACTGGTTATTGGAAAAAACCCAAGCTGTCGTTGTAGCAAAAGAAGATGGAAATACATACACCTATCAGGTTAGAAAGAAAAATACAAAATTCAAGCCTATCTTAGATAGTGGCAAGCCCTCTTTTGTTGTTAATGTAACGACAGACGGTGCGCTTATGGAGGAATCTGGCAAAGACCTGGATTTATCAAAACCAGACAACCTCAAAAGAATGGAAGCTCTCTTTGTTGAAGCGATCAGTCAACAGGTAAAATCCGCAATATATAAATCTCAAAAAGAGCTAAAGGCTGATTATCTTGGTTTTGATAAAGCTTTTCAAAAATACCAATCGGAAGCTTTCCAGTCTCTAAATTGGAGTGAGATTTACCCGACTATTCCCATAGAAGTTATGGTTGACTGTGAAATTGAAGATTACGGATTGCATAAGTAGTGTTTTTGTAATATAGAGAAAAAGGCGCTGATTTCTCAGTGTCTTATGTAAATATGTTCTACCGGCAACATGTTTTATAAGAAAGTTGATACTGGTATGCAAAATGATCGTATTGCTTAAAAAGCTGCATCCCCCAAAATGAAGAGGCTAGTTTTACTAATTTTGGTTCAATGATAAATCTCTATTTTCGCATGGTAAATTAGGGGATACAGTTTTTTTAGTATTCCTGCGGAACTTCTTCTTCATATCATCCAACAGAGAATATATAACCGGAACAATAAAGAGTGTTAATATCGTGGAAGTGATCAAGCCGCCAATCACTGCATGCCCCATTGGTGCCCGCATTTCTGCCCCTGCTCCTGTTCCAGTGGCAACAGGAATCATACCGAAGATCATGGCGAGAGTCGTCATGAGGATAGGTCTTAACCGTACGGCACCTGCTTCAATCAAAGCCTCTTTTACACTAAGTCCTTCATTCCTTCTCTGCTTTGTAAAGTCTATGAGCAAAATACCATTTTTAGCCACCAGTCCCATCAAAAGGATGATGCCAATGAGGGATAATATGCTCAGCTCACTGCCCGCAATATACAGTCCAAGAACCGCACCTATAAGTGCCATTGGCAGAGAGAACATAATGGCAATGGGATCCAAAAAGCTTTCAAACTGCATCGCCATAACCAAGAACATGAACATTATACCCATCAGAAGCGCGGTTACAAGACTACCGAAGCCTTCCTGCAT
>JUEG02000391.1_pt1 | contig 10322 bp, 9 predicted proteins | sample 432341 | NCBI WGS metagenome assembly JUEG02 (sample SAMN02953476, study PRJNA257561) | rock porewater metagenome | biome: terrestrial; feature: Opalinus Clay rock; material: porewater; isolation source: Opalinus Clay rock BIC-A1 borehole | place: Switzerland: Mt Terri URL, St-Ursanne ...
TCTAGCGCTCGAAGTCCCGCGATTTCATCGTCTTTCGTCATTTGCCCAACCATTATCACGGCTCTGGGTCGGTTGTTATTTTTCGCGATTTTTAAGAGTTCGTTGGCACACTCCATCGTTTGGATCGGTGAACCTGGCCGTGAATTATGTTCTTCAAGTGTGAAGGTCTGAATTGAGTCAATTATAATCAAATCTGGATCAAGCTCCTCGATTGATTCGAGAACATGGTTCATACTTGTATCAGAATATATCCAGATGTTGCTCGTACTGCTCTTTAGAATTCGATCTGACCTACTTTTGATTTGGCTATCACTCTCTTCGGCCGAAGCATACAAAACCTTGTAGCCCTTATTGGCAACATCATCCGCCACTTGTAAGAGTAAGGTTGATTTTCCAGCACCAGGCCTTGCTGTCAAGATAATGATGGAATCCTTAACAATACCTCCACCCAAAACCCTGTTAAATTCACTCATGCTCGTCACAATTCTGTCGCTATTACCTGCTAAGACCTCAGATAACCGCTTCGGAGAAGTCTTCTTTCTCTTACTCATTGAAGACGTTGCTTTCGGTTGATTTTCAAACTCTTCAAAAGTGTTCCATTCCTCACAGCTTTGACATTTTCCCAACCACTTAGGACTTTCTGATCCGCAATTTGAGCATCTATAAATCACCTTGATTTTCATCTAACCCCCCATTCCCGTCCCCGAATACGTAGTAGGGACAATTCGCGAATTGCCCCTACTATCCGTTATTTTTTCTGTAAGGGCAATTTATAATTCGCCCCATGTGTGAACTTCATTTTTCCATCTTCAGCTTCCACACCAATCTGGTCTCCATCCTTAAATTCCCCTTCGAGGATTTTTTCAGATAGAGCATCTTCAATTAAGCGTTGAATGGCACGACGAAGGGGGCGTGCTCCAAAAATCGGATCATTTCCCTCTTTGGCAATTAGCTCGATCGCGCTCTTCTCAACCTGAAGCTTCAAGCCATGCTCAAGCAATCGAAGGTTTACCTGACTCATCAATATTTCGGTTATTTTTTCCAGGTGTTCCTCTTGGAGAGCATGGAAGACTACAAGCTCATCGATACGATTTAGAAATTCTGGACGGAAGGTACGTTTTAGCTCTTCCATAACATGTCCACGCATATTCTTATAATCTAATTTTTCATCTTTTTTTGCCGCGAATCCCATTGCTTCCTTCCGGAGGAATGAGGATCCCACATTCGACGTCATGATTATCACGGTGTTTCTGAAATCAACGGTCCTTCCTTTGGTGTCGGTTAATCGTCCATCTTCAAGCACTTGTAGTAAAATATTAAACACTTCAGGGTGTGCCTTTTCGATCTCATCCAGCAGCACTACACTATAGGGTTTACGCCTGACCGCTTCCGTTAATTGACCGCCTTCATCATGTCCAACATATCCCGGTGGCGCTCCTACAAGCCGAGAAACTGCGTGTTTCTCCATATATTCCGACATATCAATGCGAATCAACGCTTTTTCATCCCCGAACATCGCCTCTGCCAATGCCCGACCGAGCTCTGTTTTCCCCACCCCAGTTGGTCCGAGAAAGATGAAGGACCCAATCGGACGCAATGGATCTTTTAACCCTGCCCTAGCACGACGTACCGCCCTAGCCACTGCGGTAACTGCATCCTCTTGGCCTATAAGCCTTTGATGTAATAGATCCTCTAGATGTAGGAGGCGTTCACTTTCTTCCTGAGCAAGTTTCTTGACCGGTATCCCCGTCCAGCTTGCTACAATCTGAGCTATATCATCCGGGGTGACCATGGCATTATCTTTGTATCGCTTATTCTTCCAGGCCTCTCGAAGGTCTGCAAGTTCAACTCGGAGTTTCTGTTCCTGATCGCGTATTTGTGCTGCTTTCTCAAACTCCTGGCTTGAGACCGCCGCTTCTTTCTCTTTCTTAAGACGGTCAGTTTCGTCCTCGAGTGCTTTCAAATCCGGCGGTGCGGTAAAACTGGCTAGTCGAACACGTGAAGCAGCTTCATCCACCAAATCGATGGCCTTATCTGGTAAAAATCGATCTGAGATATAGCGGTCAGACAGTCGAGCCGCAGCATCAATTGCTTCATCTGTAATTTTCACTCTATGATGTGCTTCGTAACGATCCCGCAAACCACGAAGAATTAGAATTGCTTCCTCGACTGTTGGCTCACCGACCGTGATGGGTTGGAAACGTCGTTCTAGAGCCGAATCCTTCTCTATATACTTACGATATTCATCTAAGGTTGTTGCCCCGATGCATTGAAGCTCTCCTCTTGCTAGGGCAGGTTTAAGAATGTTTGCAGCATCAATAGCACCTTCTGCAGCTCCGGCTCCTATCAAGGTATGCAATTCATCGATAAAGAGAATGACGTTGCCATCCGCTCGGATCTCCTCCATTACCTTCTTTAAACGCTCTTCAAATTCGCCTCTGTATTTACTTCCAGCAACCATGGCTGAAAGGTCTAACGTAATAACTCGTTTGTTTAGTAAAATTTCCGGTACCTTATTGCTTATAATACCTTGCGCTAAACCTTCCGCTATGGCCGTTTTACCAACACCCGGTTCCCCGATAAGTGCTGGGTTGTTCTTGGTACGTCGGCTTAAGACCTGAATAACCCGTTCAATTTCCTTTTCCCTCCCGATCACAGGGTCCAGACGGCCTTCTCGTGCTTGCAAAGTAAGGTCACGTCCAAACTCATTGAGAGCTGGGGTGTTCGCCGGTCCGGTATTTTTAGAAGAAGGTATGGAATTCGGCGCTGGTATAGCAGCTTCATCTAGTTCTCCGCCTAAAAGTTTTACGACTTGTTTCCATACCTTTTCAGGGCTCACATTGAGATTCGCTAAAATTCTAGCCGCGATCCCTTCTCCTTCCATAATTAGCCCTAAAAGCAAATGTTCAGTTCCGATATAGTTAACATCTTGACGATGTGTCTCTTCATTCGCTAACTCCAAAACCCTTTTAACTCGGGGAGTAAGCCCTATTTCGCCATTAAACGGCTGACCCTGACCGGCAATTTGTTCGACTTGACTACGAATTTTGGCAAGATCTAAGCCCATTCCCATTAAAGCCTGAGCAGCAATTCCTTCGCCCTCTTGAATTAATCCAAGCAAGATGTGTTCAGTCCCCACAACTTGGTGTCCCATCAGTTTAGCCTCATCGTGAGCTATTGTTAAGACCTTTTCTGCACGCTCTGTATAACGTCCCTTCATGATTACTTCATCCTTCCTTGTTTATATTTCAGTCTTTTATTCTTTTCATGCCTCGCTATAGGACGGTCCGGGCTCGTATCATCCTGGCCCGTTCCTCATCCCTCTGGCTAGGGTTAAGATCCCGATCGAGGATGTATTGCAAGCATCCAGGGCGAGTATCTACAATTAACGGAGTAAAGCTATCCCTAATCTTAGGTAGCAGTCCTATATCTGACCCAAGCCGGTCAAAGGACAGTAAATGCATAGCATCTTCCGAAGAAAGCAGGCGGGCATTTTGCAACGTTCCTCGAGCTCGCCAAACCTTGTCTTCTAGAAACATCGGCATTTGCACTTTGAGGAGTTCTCGGGCTTTAAGTTCGTGCTCTATAATTTGCCCAGTTACCGCATCCAGATGTGTTAAGATATCATCTTCACTTTTGCCAAGCGTAATCTGATTGGAGACTTGAAACATATGTCCAAACGCTTGGGAGCCCTCACCGTATAACCCCCGCACAGCCAATCCTAAGCGTGTTAGTGTTCCAAGAACTTGTTGTACCTGTTTCATGATAACCAAAGCGGGCAAATGCACCATAACGGAAGCTCGCAGGCCTGTTCCCACATTCGTTGGGCATGCCGTGAGATATCCTTGGCTCTCTCGATAGGCAAAATCAAGTTTTGCCTCTAGGGCATCATCTAACTCCGTTGCCATACGATGGGTTTCCAAAAGTTGATTCCCGGGTAAGAGCACTTGAATTCTCACATGGTCTTCTTCATTAACCATCACTGCGAAGCGATGGTCCGAAGCCAACGCCACCCCACATGCACCTGTTGATCCACCCAAACTCGGGCTGATCAAATGTTTTTCTATGAGCACCTGATGCTCAACGCTGTTTAGTTCTTTCAAAGATATATAACGCAATCCAATATTACCTTCTATATCCGTTAGAACCTGCGAAATAATCTGTTCGACCTGTCCTGCCCCTTCCTTACCAAGCACATGCGGAAAGGGAAAATCCTCAAGGTTACGGGCTAATCGCACCCGACTACTGATAACGACAGGAGAATCCGTTTCAGTCATCCAGGCGCTGTGCTGTAAGAGAAGCTCCTTATGCGTCATGGTTTTCCTCTCCTTTCGGTTGCTCAAGTTGGCGGATCTCATCTCGTACTACAGCAGCCTCTTCAAACGCTTCTTGCTGAATCAAGAGTTGAAGTTGTTCCTTCATCTTTTTTAACTCCATACGACTTTTAATGGCAACTCCGCGTCTTGCAGGAACCTTCCCCATATTTTTTCCTCCGCCATGGACCTGGCGGAGTAACGGTTCAAGCTGTGTTTCAAAGGTTTCATAACATGTACTGCAACCTAACTTCCCGACTTGAGTTATCTTAGAAAAGGTAATTCCACATTTAGGACAAGTTATCTCAGACGGTTGTTCTAATAGAGACGGATTAAATCCAAATAAGGCTTTTAAAAACTCCGGCACAATGACGGGATGGAAAACAAAACCTATTTCCTGGTTTTTCTTGGTGCATAGTTCACAAAGATAAACCTCACGAGTTTTTTCGTTCTCTGTTATCGATAAATGCACAATAGCCTCCCGCTGTTGACAGTGTTGACAAAGCATGATAACTCCCCCTTTATAATAAATCATCCCGACTTAGAGTCGTCAAAATAGTCTTCATCAAACGTGCCCGTAGCACGTCCCAATCTCTAAATTCTCCCCCTAAATCATTTCCAGAAAGCACACACTTTATCATGGCAGCTTCCCTTGTTGTCACCAGTTCTTCCTCCACTAACCGATCTACTAAGCCGTTTGACCGTTCACGGGAAAGTTGCTCTCCAATTAATTGCCGCATAACTTGTTGATATTGTCCTTCGAGTCCCAGTCCTAAACGGATTATTCGCAGATACCCTCCGCCCCCTCGACGACTCTCAACGAGGTAGCCACGTTCCACTGTAAAACGAGTATCCAGAACATAGTTGATCTGAGACGGGACACAGGAAAACTCACCTGCAAGCTCACTGCGTTGCAAAATAATATACCCTTCTGAGGTTTTTTCTAAAATTCGTTTTAGGTATTCTTCAATACGATCCGCAAGGTTTCCCATTGTTGATGTACTCCTTGTTTATGAAATCTTCCAATACCAATCTTTGACCTTCCCTGACCTTCCAACTACATCATACTCATTTTTATCTAATTTTGCAAAGGATTTAGAAAAATAATTACTCAAAAGGGGCCGTATTGAAACTCAATTTGTTTCTCTACGACCCTTATTTTGTCTCTATGTTATCTTTTAAGAGGCATTTAAGGATAGGTATCACTTTTTATGCCATATCTCGGCCATCTATCACCAAATATTTTCAATAAGAGGGCATGAACTAAAGCTATTGTGCAAATAAGACGAAATAAAACCAAGAAGATAACGTCAGGAGTCCAACACTTCCTAGCAACCAGATAACAGGTTTTCCCTCAAGTCGCTGAGAAGGTTTTCCCAATTCCCTCAGAAGATTCTCTGGTTGCTCAGTTTGTTTGGGAGTCCGTTGCTTATCAAGAATAGATTCACCCAGTTTTCGGATCCCCGGTTTTGATACCCGAGATGTCACATCGCTCCATAGCAATGATCCTTGAAGCATATATTTAAGGTCCTCAGGACTCAGCCAAACATTAGTTTCTTTCATGGTGTGCCTCCATGCTTTCTCAGTGCTTTACCAGTTTCCTATTAATTCGCTATCGACAAAAAAAATCCCTGCCGTATGAGCAGGGACCTTTGTCCTGAATGTTTACAATATTCGTCTGAAGTTGCTATGAATCGCTCTTAGCAATTATGAATCGGTTATCACAACTCTTTTTCGAAAGGTTTCAACATATTAAATTTCTTCTACTTAATGATAAGTACCGGGCAACTCGCCCGCTGCAACACCCTTTGACTTACACTTCCAAGAACAGAACCGGCAATTGCTCCATAACCATGGCTTCCCATGATTACCAAATCAATAGTTTCTTTCTTGATTTCTTCTAAAATTATGGTCACTGGATGCCCTGATTCCACCTTTTTGTTGATAACAATATGCTCGCTATCAATTCCATCAAGAGTTGCTTCTAGCGCCAGTTCTCCATTTTGATCTAGTTGTTCTTGTGTTACAGTGATGCCATAAGAGATCGTATATCCCCAATAAGCCTGAGGAGTGTAACTAACATGGAGAAGTACTACTTCAGCTTGAACTGCTCTGGCCATTTCTAGTGCCAGCGTTAAGGCGCGACGCGAGTATTCTGAGGCGTCTGTAGGCACGAGTATCTTTTTAAACAAAATTAGATCACTCCCTTTTACATTCATCCCGTATCAAGATCACTTTTATTTTACCCTATTTAACCTCGTGCGGCAAGAAGTCTCCCACCTTAACCCTAGCCTGCTCATGAGAGTGAGTGAATTGGTGGGAGATAAATTACTAAAGAACGGTCAATTCCCGTGGGCTTAAAGATATATACTTTGCTCCCGTTTCGTCTACGACGACGACCGTGTCTTCGATCCCGACAACTCCAACACCGGGAAAAACAAATTTCGGTTCGATCGCTACGACCATTCCTGCTTTTAGCACTTCTTTAGAGCCCTTGCTTATAGTCGGAAGTTCATCAAGCTCTAGTCCGACTCCGTGTCCTACAAAACGCACTCGGTTTACCCCATACCCCATAAAGTTCTCTTCGTAAGGGGTATTCTCACGAACCCAAGTGAGAATTTCGTCATAAACATCTCCAGCTACCTTCCCTGGAATCAAGGCACGACGAATGTTCTCTTCGACCTGTCTTGCCACCTCGTAAGCCTTATTTAGCTCTTCTGACAGTGACCCTAAACACAAAATTCGAGTTTGATCAATCTGATAGCCATTTAAAACAGTCACCATATCCACAACAATCGGCTCCCCTGGCTCTATCTGAGCCATTGTTGCACCATTCGGGTGAGCAATAGAAACACCTTGTCCAGCGACAGGCCCATCAAAGCTGCTAGATACAGCAGCCCGCTCCCCCGAGGTGACTGCGCCGAAGTGAAATTCTGAGTTAAAGCCTCGCATCCGAACATAGCCTCCGTGTCCAAGCGCCCGTGCTTTTCCTGCCAACAAACCCTCAAACTCAACCTCGCTCATCCCCGGATGGAGGACTTCCTTAGCGAACTCTAAAACTAACGTATGCATTTGGGCACTTTCTTCTAGACGAGCTAATTCCCACTTTGACTTTACAGCTCTTTGCAAGCGAATTTCGCTGGATACATCCACCAACATAATGTCCGGAAATAGTTTCTGATACCGCTGAAATTGATTAACCGGAAGAACATCTAGTTCAAGACCCAGAATTTTTGGTAAGGGGAGCCCCGCTTCACGGATATAATTTGGAATTTTAGACATACCTTGTAATGGAATAACTTCCCACGAACTTTCTTGCTGAGCTCTGAGGAAGTCTCGATAGGCCATGACAATAGGTCTTCCATCCCTCGGAATATAGACATGGACATTCTGGGCAGTTCCTGAGTAATACAAGGTGTCTGCGCGTTGGACCAGCAACGCCCCATCAACTCCATTTTTCTGCAAATCATCTTGGAAATTCGAAACTCGTTCTTGCAACTCTATCATAGGTACTTTCATCGTTTCTCCTCCATTTTATCTAATATTCAGAATTTAACCTTAATTGTTATCCATACTATTATAAATCTGTAGCATTGCAAGCTTTTATAAATATTTCTTTTCTAGCTTTCCCCTGTTCCTTTAGACTTACAATTTCTGCTTATACTTCAGTGACCAGGGTATATAATCTTTCTCGTTCGGCACGACAAAGCCTCCTATTGTAGCTTTTCAGTTTCTACAGTAGGAGGCTGCTCTTCTCATCAAAGTCTACATACTAGGGTTCAGTACCCTCGGCTTTTCGCCTTTACTTAATATTTTTCAGGCAGCTCTTCGAAATAACCCTGTTCGTGCGCGCAAGCTGGGCAGCTTTCTGGTGCTTCTGAACCTTCATGGATATAGCCACAGTTGGTACATTTCCAAGTTGTCGGTGCATCCTTTTTGAAGATAGTGCCGTTTTCTATCGCGTCAGCAAACCCTTCAAAACGGTTCATATGATGTTTTTCAACTTCCGCAATCATTCTGAAACTCTTGGCGATGTCTGGGAACCCTTCTTTTTCTGCGGTCTCACCGAACTGCGAATAAAGTACAGACCACTCTTCCTTTTCTCCAGCCGCGGCCGCCCTGAGATTAGACACAGTGTCTTTATATACCAGCGGATAGTCTGCATCGACATGAATAACATCGGTTTTTCCCTCAGTGTGTGCTATTAGTAGTTTGTAAAAAACTTGGGCATGTTCCCGTTCGTTAGCGGCCGTTTCCTCAAATACAGCTTGAATATGTTGATACCCTTCTTTCTTAGCAACCCCAGCAAAAAAAGAATATCGATTACGTGCTTGAGACTCCCCGGCAAAGGCATTACCTAGATTTTTGAATGTTTCTGTTTCATGAAATAACATGTGACTCACTCTCCTTAATCATAGCTTATCTTTTCGTCCTTCTATTTATGCTTTCGCGAGGATTGTAAATATTCCTGCCAAGTGCGTTGAATTTGTCAGGTTCAGCGATCAGTCCCTCATATGCAGGTTTTTTTATACGGATGTCGAAGTAATGTAATGCTTACAACACCAAAAGGCGGTTTTTATTTTGAAGTTAATACGTTTCGATATCCCACGTCCTGTCCTAGTTTTAATTCTTGGGGGTTTTATCCAGTCGACCGGGAATTCATTAATGTGGCCTTTGAACAGTCTCTTCATGCATAATGTCTTAGGTCGTTCTTTAACTGAGGCTGGTACCCTACTTGCCATTCAGTCTGCAGCATCTCTCTTTGGTCAATTTGCGAGTGGGTTTTTAGCCGATCGTTTTGGTCCAAAGAGAGTTATGATTATTGGCCTAGTAGGCGCAATTCTGTCCGTTGGTACTATCGGTATCTTTCCTGTCTGGAGCATCTATGTACCAGGGTTTATCATGTTTGGCTTAGCTCAAGCTTTTATCTTCGTTCCACTTAACGCACTGATTCATGTTGTTTGGCCGGAAGGCGGACGGCGTGGGTTTAATCTGCTTTATGTCGCCAGTAACGCCGGAGTCGCCATTGGCACAGCCATCGGAGGAATGATCGCTCAAGTCTCTTTTAGTCTTATCTTTTCACTAAATGCTGCAGCTTTCTTAATCTATTTGCTTTTAGTGCTAATCGGTGTTTCTGATCAAAAGGCACCCCTTCATTTAATTCCACCAAAGCAACAAACAGAAAGACTTACAAAAGACAGCAGATTCAAGGTACTACTAGCTTTAGGTGGCGGTCTATTTTTCGCCTGGGGCGCTTATATTCAGCTTGTTACGATTCTGCCTGTCGTAATGAATCAACTCGGTTTTTCTCTTTTCGCCTACAGTGTTCTCTGGACGCTGAACGGTGTCTTGATTGTTGCTTTACAACCCCTTATTCATTGGGTAATTAAAGCTTGGGCACAATCTTTTAAACGACAATTTTACCTAGCCTCCCTTCTCTTAACCATAGGGTACGTCATTTTTCTGTGCAAGCTACCGTATGTATCCTATATTATTGCCATGCTAATTCTAACCCTAGGTGAAATGCTTATAATGCCCGCTGTCCCCGCAGCTGCCGCTCAACTCGCCACGCCGGGAAAAACTGGAGCTTATCAAGGAATTATTGGAGGTTTTACGTCCGGTGGTCGTATGATTGGCCCCTTACTAGGTGGTATAATGTATGATCATGGTGGAGGCTCAAGTGTATGGATCCTAGCAATAATTTTTATGGGAGCCTCTATGGTCATGTTCTTTATCTACGGAAAGCTCGTTCAACGCTTTTATTTACATCAACAAACCCAACAAGCAGAAACGATTTGAAAAGGATGAAGTGGCGTAAACTAACTGGATTCTAAGATCAAGTTAAGAAGGGAAACAACATCTATGTCTAATCAAGCAGTCCCACGTCTTTATTGCCCGGGATGTGGACATCGCATTCAGGAATCCACGATTGACAATCACCTTCAAGGCCTATGTACTAACTCTGAATGTTTTTATGTCTACTGGGGAGAGTTTTCTCTCGGAGTTGGG
>JUEG02000129.1_pt1 | contig 10321 bp, 9 predicted proteins | sample 432341 | NCBI WGS metagenome assembly JUEG02 (sample SAMN02953476, study PRJNA257561) | rock porewater metagenome | biome: terrestrial; feature: Opalinus Clay rock; material: porewater; isolation source: Opalinus Clay rock BIC-A1 borehole | place: Switzerland: Mt Terri URL, St-Ursanne ...
CCTTCCCGAATACGAAGAGTCCGACGAATTTCCTTTGGAATAACGACACGACCGAGGTCATCAATTCTTCTAACGATACCTGTAGCTTTCATAACGCACCTTCCTCCTTTTGTCATTCAAAAACTCCGTTTCACGTCAGATTATGATACATGAATATAAAGATAGTATATATCTAAGGATTACCAATTATTCTAAATCTATCAAAGTATAAAAAAGTATTTAATTCCAATTAGCCCCTTTTTATCTATTAGCAAAAGGGAGAAACTATATATAACTGATTCAGAAGTGTTTTTCTACTAATCTCTAAAGCGAACTTTATTAAACCGAATTGTTCTATATACAAAAATAAAAACAAAATCGCTCAAATGGAACGATTTTGTTTATTCGAGGTTTCAATTTTTCCCTATGGACTCACTCATATTCAGTCACCTGTTGGGGAGACAGAGTCTGCTTCTACCATTAGAACCGCTGTGGGTTCCTGTACATATGGTCGGTGCATAATACCCTTCGGGACTGTAATACCTTCATGAATTTGCAAAGTAACGAGTTTATCCTCAAACTCTATAAACAACCGACCTTTCAGAACGAAAAAAAACTCATCTTCATTGTCATGTTTATGCCAGTGAAACTCACCTTCATTAAAAACACCTAGCCGTATTAAACTCTCATTCACCTTGCATAAGGTTTGATTAAACCACTTTTCTGTACAGTTATCAATGATACTAGGTACATCAATTAAATCTAAAAATCCAAACTTTGTATCCATATTGATTTGATAGTTTTGTTGTTCACTCATTAAAATTATCCTCCCTTTCCTACTTGGTTGTAGATGAATAGGCGTTGGTTAAAACAAAGGTAGTGCCAATGTATTCGTATTCTTGGGTAAATCTGGTCGTTGCACCCGCCTGTGCTCTTACACTAAAGTTGTCTTGGCTCATAATGAACCCATTCTCAGATAGTTGCCAGTCACCATTATCTCCGGCCGTAGCATCCCAAATGAGGTTATAGCCGTCTTTACCATTCCAATGAAGAAGTGTTAATTCCGGATAACCTCCGCTATCACCGCTTGTAGTTATGAGTCCCAAGACGGGGAGCGAAATTCCCTTAAAGTTATAAAGATTAATGCTCATTGGATACATTGAAAAATCAAGATTCGAATAATTACTTCCAATTTGGAATTTTGCTTGTTCTTCAAATGCTTTGCCATTCCAACGTAAGACAGCAAGTATACGCGTTTCATCGTAATAAGCGATAAGCTCGTTTTGCTTATCGTTATTTAAGTCGAAGAGATAATGATTATTATCTGGAATGCTGTATCCCTGAGGTAAGACCGCTCCCGTAATCTCTGCTGGCACTGACAAATCCGAGGAGGCAGTTATTTGTTTAGCGGCGATATTCTGCGAGTTGCTGTCTAGTGCCATATATCGGGTATCAATATTATCTGAACTTGAGCTAGACGCGGTTTTAGTAAACAGGTATGTGGTGTCTTTATATTTTCGGCCTGCTATGATGGTAAGTGCTTCCCCACCAAAATAGCTCCCTTGGTGGGCTCCAGAAGTTCTTATCATAGTGATATCCAATTTGTAGTTTCCCGGAGCTAGATCATATGAGCTAACAATTCTGGTCTCCTTGTCGTATTGCACCTTAACAGTTGTTCCATCACTTTTAGTTAATGTGACCTGCGGTATATCAGTAGCTGTTACTGACTCAACGTTGATATAGTCGCTTATGGCAAGTCGAAACTCGATAGCTCCGAAAGGTGGATTTACAATTTCATTGAGCTTAGTGATAAGATCATTGCCACCCGCTGCAATCAAGGCCCTTGAATCACTCAGAGCCTTAAGCTCGTCGAGACGGCTCTTGGCCTTAGAATAATATTTATCTTTTCCAAGCCCAGTATTGTAGAATTCTTGGAAAAGTGGTGTGAAAGTATCAATTTCGCGGCTAGCTACTTTAGCGACGCTATTGGCATATTCTTCTGATGCAGGATATTTCTCTTGTAATATCTTTAAAATTTCGCCGGACTTGGTTTCGTCACTAAAATTAAGCTCAAACAGCCTACCATAAGCAAAAGCAACTTTAGCATGCTGTGGGTAATCCGAGATGAAGGATCTGAAAACCTCATCAGCTTCGGATTTTTGTCCTGTATTTAAGAGCTCAGTGGCCTTAGTAAGGTCCTGATTAGGTTGATAAACTGTCTTAAACCAGTAATAACCGGATCCCGCTAAGACTAAGCACACAGCTAAGATTGAGAATACCTTATGCTTAATACCTTTCGGTACAGGTCCCCTGCAATTAGGGCAATCGTTATTAGTTCCAACTTCATGGTCACAAGTACATTTCACGCTTTCTCCCCCTCAAGTTCTTTTATGTCTTTTTGAATGGATTATATATTACTATACCAAATTTATCGTGACCTATTTTCCCTCAAACGTTAATACGAGCGTGCACTAGATTATCTGGGGGCCACCAAATGTATTTATTTATCTAGGTTAGCACACATTTTACCATCAAGTGATCGATCAATAAAGCAACCTTTCTCTTTTGCTACCGGCTTTATAAAAAATTCAACATTCAAAAAGACAAATTCCACTTAATCCATTATTTTCATATCATGAATTATCACTGGTAAAGGAGGAAATAAGAATGGCATTTGGTAATGTTGATGGAGCTGGAGCTGTTTGCTGTTGTGATCACGGAAAAGGATTTGGTTCAGGTATCGCTGCAGTTGTTATAATTATTCTTCTGCTCATCGCGATGGGTATCGTATTCTAAATTTGCAAATCAGAAAGGTGGAAATTTTGATGTACGGAATGGGAATGAATCACGTTGGAATGAGTGGCGCCTGTTGTCCTGCCCCTGTTGCTGGATATGGCTATGGCGGTATTGGTGAAGGGGTCGGCGCAGGAATTATAGCAATTGCTATCTTGATTCTTATCGCTTTAGCCCTTATCTGCTAATAATCACAATAATGAAAGGCTATCACCTCTTAGTTGGTGGTAGCCTTTCATTAATTAACGCTCATTTGATGGATAATTTACCGCCGTGGTCTAACTGAATTACTCCTCTACAGAACGGAATTCTAGCCCCAAATCTTTAAGCTTAGATTCTATTTCTTCAAGAGATTTACTGCCCAGATTACGCATTTTAATCATGTCATCTTCCGTCTTTTGTGTCAAATCCTCCACCGTATTTACCCCGGTCCGCTTCAGAGAGTTATAGGCACGAACTGACAGCTTAAGTTCCTCAATTGACATACTGAGAACTTTACTTTTGACCTCCTCTTCTTTTTCTTCAATAAGATAAACGTTATCATCTTTATCACTGCCGATCATAAAAAGGCTAAGTTGATCATTCAAGATTCCGGCCGCCGTACTGATAGCCTCCTCCGGCGAGATACTGCCATTAGACCATGCTTCTAGGGTTAACTTATCATAGTCCGTGATCTGGCCAACTCGGGTAGCCTCAACCTCATACTTGACCTTATAAATTGGGGCATATATGGTGTCGATAGGAATAGCTCCGCTGGAATCCTCTGACATTTTATTTTTGTCAGCTGGAATATAACCTTTCCCACGTTTTACGGTCATTTCCATAAATAAACGCCCATCTTTATCTAATGTGGCTATCTTCATGTCAGGATTTAAAATCTCAATATCTGGGTCCGTTATGATATCTGAGGCCTTAACTATCCCTTTAGTCTGAGACTCTAAGCGAATTACACGGGGTTCATCTGTAAAGCCTTTCAATGTAAGTGACTTCAAATTGAGGATGATGTCGGTAACATCTTCTAAAACACCCGGTATCTTAGAAGACTCGTGGACTACCCCTTCGATTTTAACCGATGTCACTGCCGACCCCGGAAGAGACGATAACAGGATGCGCCTTAGAGAATTCCCTAAGGTTATCCCATATCCTCTTTCAAGAGGCTCAACGACAAATTTGGCATAGCAGTCGTCATTGGTACGCTCAATACATTCGATTCTTGGTTTCTCTATTTCCAACATTAGCAGGTCCCTTCTCTCTTCTCTTTTAATGATGCGATCCCATGCTTGTCATTTAGATAATGGCTATGAAGTAGAACTGGCAGCGCCATCACTCATTGTATGTTGTACGTACACCTATCACCACTAATGTGCCCATGACCCAGTTTGGTTAGACATTATTCGGGCTAGCTATTGTTTACATTCTACAAATTTAAGAATATTCCTGTCTGATCACTAGATTTTATTGTTATTTATTTCCATAAAATAATATCGATCCTTTCAGTCACAGTGTATAATCGTCTCGTGCATGGCAGAACAATCAGCTTTCTTATGTTTAAGTATCATGGGATAACGCTAAGAAGAGAGAATCCGAATATACGGCTCCTCTCTTCTATTACAACATATAATGCACTATCGGTAATGATCAATGTATTTTCTCGTGCTTAATTGCATTGCCCCAAAAACGCATACCTTATTCCAATACCTTCATGATTGCCGCAACCACAAAAGGATTTCAAGGATTCTAATAATTTCTGCCATTTTTACTGTTCTCAGTCCTGACACTTCCGTTGTAACTCCTCTAAAATTCCCACAACTTCCCCGGATGCCCAACTCATTTTCTCTAAAACCTGCTCAGCCTTGGCAAGATTACCCTGTTCATAGGCTACAGCTGCCTCCCGAGCCAAGTCATGTACCATTTTATGTGGTGATTCCAGTTGTTGAAACGCTGGAACAGAACGACATTTATCCGAATTATGACTCTCAACCCAACGCCCTAAACGGCATTCGTGATGATTCCCAACTTCACTGGATTTCAGGTTCTCAAACCCTAAAATCAGGTTGTAGATCCGCCATGTCCAGAGTAAATGATCCGTCTTGTAGAGCTCTAAGGATTGATATGTTCCCATACTAGGTACTCGCACAAGTTGATCAGTTCTTATTTTCTGTAACGCTAGGCTGATATCATAAATCCCTTGCCCTGTCACTTTGGCGACTTGTTCAATCTCTTGTGCTGCCGTTGCAATGGTTGTGACACTGCTCGCTGACTCTTGGACGGCAGCACTTTGTTCTTCACTTCCAGCGGCAATGTTCTGGATGTCTTCCGTAATTTCCTCAAAGTTATGGACAATCCCCTGCAAGGATTCCGCCGACTCCTGCATGATACCTTTTCCTTTTTGCATAGTATTGGAAAGAGAAGCAATACTCTTAGTTGTTTCTTGTGAATTCTGACTTAATACAACCATTTTCTGACGAATGTCTGTCACAGATATCTTGGTATGTTCCGCTAGCTTGCGCACTTCATCGGCAACCACCGCGAAGCCTCGTCCATGCTCCCCAGCGCGTGCCGCCTCAATGGCAGCATTGAGCGCGAGAAGGTTTGTTTGGTCAGCAACCCCTGCGATGACACCCACAATTTGCTCAATTTCCTGCATAGAATTTAATACTTCTTGGACCTGCTGGCTGACCTTGGCAAATTCATCGAACGAATACTCGACAAACTGAATCGCTTCTTGAATTTTCTCTCCCCCTGTAAGCGCCGTCGTTGCCGCTTTTTCGACAAAGGTGGATGAATTTGAGGCGGAATTGGCAACCTGATTGGCCGCGGCACCTAATTGTTCCGCTTGAGCTGCCATATTGGCAAGTTGGTTCGACTGCTCGCCAACCTTAACGAGCATTTGACGTATGGAAGTCATACTAGTCAGAGTTTGTACTGTTTTATCGATTTCAGTTAAGCTGGCGGAAGCCGACGTCTGTCGTTCTGCAATAACACGGTTAATAACTTCAACGACAGGATAGATACTGCTAGATGGCTGGATATCAATGTTAATTTGCTTAGTAAAATCGCATTGAGTCATACATTGATAAAGTTTGTTGCAATCTAGCTCGTCGCTAGCTGAAACGTTCTGCTTTTTATTAAAGAATATCATATTTATATTACTTCCTTCTTTAATCAGATTAGAGTCCCGTTTTATCATTTACACAGTGAATTTTGATACCATTTTAATCAGATTATCCGAGCGTTCCTTTGAGACAGCCGACCACTCCGTTCCGTAAGGCTTTGAAAAATGATGACTATGACAGTATTGAATCCCTTTACGATAATTTCTTTGTTATTTCTGATAATTCGGTCCAAGCAATTACTTACTACCTCGGGCAAAAAGGCTTTGTTATTTCTTTCTAGGGCAACTCACTAATCCCATACACAAATTCACAATTTTAATGTTCATATTATATTCGAATTATTAGCACAAAGATAGTACCATAGGTCACTGAAATGAATGCCAAAAGCATGATATCACTTCATTTCTAATTGATGCTTGCCATAAAAGCACCTATTTTGGTTTACAAATTATGCATAAGGACGTCACAAGACCTGCGACTTTCTCCGCACACTTCGACGAGACAAAAAAATCAGAAATAGCAAAGCTTCCATTGAGGGAATCTACGTAATTATAATCGATCGGGAACTAGATATTAATCGCCTGATCGTTGATGGAAAGGACAACAAAGAAATAGGCGCCTCCCTGTTTATTGCAGAAGGCACCGTTAAAAATTCTATAACCTCAATAATTTCCAAGCTGCAGCTTAAAGACAGCGCACAGCTTGCTTTGTTTGCTCAAATTCCCTCGTATAAATTTATGGTGTTATCCCATACACATACTTCCCAATTTTTTCTTCAAGTACGGCTATCGTTGCTGGTTTACTAATATAGTCATCCATTCCGACCTCATTGCATTTCTCTCGATCACCTTCCATAACATGGGCGGTCATCGCAATGACGATTGTATTTCTATTCAACTTACTCGTCCTTTTAATTAGACCTGTCGCTCATAACCATCCATAACGGGCATTTGACAGTCCATTAAAATAAAATTATATGTTTTGAGATCGCACATTTCGAGAGCCTGTTTTGGATTTTATCGGTTCCAATCCTTGACCACAATTCACTAAGCTCTTTTTTCACATAGGTATCATCTATATGATTATATTGAGAGGCCTTAACCTCATCGTAAATACCATCGCCTTGTTCTTGAGTGAGGTTAAAGAAATATCAATGCTCCACCTTTTCTTTCACACTTCCAATAGGCAGTTCACTTCGGGACTTTAGTCTGCAGTTCAGTTTTTATAGTAGAGAATTCAATTCCTTTTTGTTCACAATAGTCACGAATCACGGTTCCCGTCGTCGGAAGTTTGCCGCCAATAATTTTTTCGATCTCTTCCGTAGGTACTCCCCAATCAAGGATTTCCTTGAAGGTCGTCTTGCCTTTAATCGTGGTGTCCGTGGGGTCATCGACTTCTACTGCACCTGGGGTGACAGCTTGAAGGGAGACATTGGTGATATCGACGGTATGGCTATCTAAAAATTTAGTTTGTTCAGAGGTAAGGTTGCCACGTGCTTTCAAGATGTTTACGGCAGGGCTTGGAAAGTAAGTTTCTTCAACTGGCGTATAGGGCAGGCCTTTATATAGAGCAACAAAGTAGCGCACGGAGTCACTTTCAATGATCATGCCTTGTGCAACTAAATCTGCGTACATGACTCCCAAATCTTTCACCAAGAATTCAGCAGGATCTGTGGTCACTGCGAAGGCGGTAGCCAAATCCTCTACGGGAACCTTGAAGGCACGGGTAATGTCTCCAAAGGAATAAGAGCCACGAATATCGGCAGGGTTGGATTGTCCGGCGTATTCACCGGTTTTATAAGTTGCAGGCACCTTGGAGGAGGATGTCTGCCAGAAACCCAGTACTTTAGCTGCGCCGATCCCCCCGAAGAGGATGACGAATATGGCCATACCAATTATTTTAGAATTTAGCTTCATCGTTATTTACCCCCCGTTTTGTGAGACGGTTGATTGACAACCTTTTGAGCAGACCAGCCAGTGGCCAAGTAACTCGTATTTTTAACTGGGCAGATTTCTTCTGAAGTGCATTTGAGACAAGATATGCATTGGTGATTGCGTACGGTTTCCGTTTCCGAAACTTTAATGTTCATTGGACAGGCTGAATCACAAGCTTTGCAAGAAATACAAGTCGAAGCACTTCTTTTTATTCTAAAGAGACTGAATAAGTTAGTGAGACCCAACACTGCACCTAAGGGACAGGCATATTTACACCAAGGACGTTCTACAAAGAGGGAGGCGAGGATGGTTATACCCAGAACTATCAGTCCACCGATCGCGACCTCACTCGACCAGAAGTTAAAGAGGGCAAAAAAAGGATCTACATTTTCAAAGACTACGATGTCGCCGCTGATAGCGACCATGTAAACAACCCAGATCAGAATAACATAGCGCAGGTACCGTAAATAGTTGTCGAGTCTGGCTGAAACAAAGGAATTATAATTTCGTTTAAAAATTTTCTGTCCGATGCTACCGAGCCATTCCTGAAAGGTTCCCAATTGGCAGATCCAGCCACAAAAAACGGGACCAAAGGCCACAGAGAGTAAGGATACCAAAACAAGCAAAACGACTGAGGATTCGTGGATCTTGCGAATCAAGGTGCCTGTCGTTGCTAATTGAAAAAGTGAAACCAATCCACCGAAGGGACACATTGCATGTGTAGAGGCATCCGCAAGAAAGGGTAGAGTTATCCCCCTTGCTATGAGTACAGAGTTTAGAGTGATAAGGGCGATGAGTAAAAAGAAAAAGATTTGAACTGCTCGGCGAAGCCATATCCGTTTGCGTTTTGCCACTATTTCTCAGTCCTCCTTGATTTGTCTGGAACACATGATTTATTTGTATTAACCTAGGCCTTTATATTATTAAGAAATTGTGGCAAAAGTTTGACAAAAGTTCGAACTAGTTATGTCATTAGATGTTCTTAATTATGTTGGAATTTCCCTTAGACGGGAAACTCAGCACTGTTACCATGGTTTATAATCTGTACCGATTCTTTGGCCTCTTCCTGCTTTCAAGTACGCTTGAAATTTCGTTTACATTCCACTCAAGATTGTATTTTGACATAGAAAAAAACCGCCTTAATTACTATATACTACCATTTAGCATACCAATAATAGGCGGTCATATTATAGGACTTTACTCCTAATTTAATAACTTTTTTCCTATTTAACAACTTTATTTCTGTAGACAAGGGAGAGATCCAATGCGTCGGTCTCCTTATTCCACCGTAACACTCTTCGCTAAATTTCTTGGCTTATCTACATCACACCCTCGTGCCACAGACACATAGTACGACAGAAGTTGTAGCGGTATCACTGCGAGCAGTGGAGCAAGCTCATCGATGGTCTCTGGAATGTAGATCACATGATCTACGGACTTTGCCATACTAGTGTTTCCTTTATAGGTGAGCCCGATCACTCGAGCATCCCGAGCTTTGACTTCTTTGACGTTTGAGATAGTTTTATCATAAACACTTCTTTGCGTTGCTAAAGCAATGATAGGGGTCTCGTCCGTGACGAGCGCTAAAGTACCGTGTTTTAGTTCTCCAGCCGCATAGGCCTCGGCATGGATATAGGAGATCTCCTTCAGCTTGAGAGCTCCCTCCATGGCAACTGCCCAGTCTAAAGCACGCCCAATGAAGAAAGCGTCTTCCACCTTGATAAACGACTGTGCTAATTCCTTGATCAAGTCCTCCTGATCTAGAACCTCTTGAGCTTGTGCAGGAATCAGCTTCAGAGCAGTGATAACCTCGTTGATTTTTTCCTGTGGCAACGTCCCTTTAACCTGTGCGAGATAGAGCCCAAGCATAACCATTCCTTCGAGCTGTGTTATATAGGCTTTTGTCGAAGCGACTGCAATTTCGGGACCTGCCCAAGTGAAGATGACATCATGAGCTTCACGGGATACCGTGCTCCCGACCACATTTGTAACTGCCACTACACGCGCGCCTCGGTTTTTAGCTTCTCGTAGTGCTGCTAGAGTATCCGCTGTTTCTCCGGACTGACTGATCACTACAACTAGGGTATGATCGTCTATAATAGGGCCACGATAGCGAAACTCAGAGGCGATGTCCACTTCAACTGGCAAATGCGTCCAACGCTCGATCAGGGTTTTACCGACTAGCCCTGCATGCCAAGCCGTGCCACAAGCGACGATATATACTTTATTAATCTCCGCAAGTTGTTCTGGGGTTAAATCCACTTCCTCGAGAACCACTTTTCCGTCTTTTAAACGGCCCAACATCGTATCTCGTAGGGCTTTAGGTTGTTCATGGATTTCCTTGAGCATGAAATGCTCATACCCGGCTTTTTCTGCGGCCACTGCATCCCACTTCACATCAAAGACTTCTTTCGTACAGGGATTTCCTGCAAAGTCTGTGATCTTTACTCCGTCTTTTGTAACAACCACCATTTCGCCATCATCTAAAATATAGACTTT
>JUEG02000486.1_pt1 | contig 10317 bp, 14 predicted proteins | sample 432341 | NCBI WGS metagenome assembly JUEG02 (sample SAMN02953476, study PRJNA257561) | rock porewater metagenome | biome: terrestrial; feature: Opalinus Clay rock; material: porewater; isolation source: Opalinus Clay rock BIC-A1 borehole | place: Switzerland: Mt Terri URL, St-Ursanne ...
ACTCCAGTCAAGGATTATGCCAGCGCCTGCACATCGGATGTGGAACGGTTTGCTAAGTATTTCCGTGGAATGTTAGAACGGGGCATTTACCTGGCTCCCAGTCAATACGAGGCCGTTTTTTTATCGACAGCACATACCGATGCAGACATAGATTATGCGCTTGAACAGGCGCGGACCGTCTTTAAAACTCTCTAGGTGGGTGAAATTCGAAACAGTGAACTCTTTCAACGATAGTTGAAAGACCTTATTATCATACCGAAGCAAGGTACTGAATACCATTCCACTTTTAGCAGTTAAAGTCTGATGATGAATAAATAGCCCAAATTAAAGAGGTGCCTTTCTTTATGGAAAGCAAACGCGTTATTAGAACTCTCATATCCTTCGTCTTGTTGGCTGCCTTAGTAGCCGTGCTCGTTATTTCCCAAAGGGCCGATTCGTCAAATCCTCATGCTTCAATTCCCAGGGAGACTTTTATTCATGGTCCAAAAGGACATGGCTACGCAGTTAATAACAATCAGCAGCCGTGGAAACAATGTTATGAGTGTCATGAACAAAAGGGGCTCGGCGGCGAAGCATATTGTCAGAGTTGCCATGATCAATCAGGTGTGGGTGATATCGTCATACCTAAAAAGCCTTGAAAATAAAGGTCCTCCTAGCAATCACCATAAAAGGAAATATGGAATATTATGGGATGTAACGATTAGGCTGGGAGGCGACTCGGTTTGAAAGCAGAGGAACGGGTGGGTTTAATTGAGCGGTTAGAACAATTGAGGAATTCCAAAGTTTTAGTTTATTTTTCTTATTCTCCTCTAGATGACACCATCTTAGTCCCTCTCTACAAAGAATTGAAGGAAATCGGGCATGTTAAAAAAATCGATCTGATTTTGCACAGTTATGGGGGAGCAGTAGACACGCCTTATAAAGTGGTGATGCTGGTTCGAGAGTTTTGTGAAGAATTCGCCGTTATTGTTCCGTTCGTGGCTAAATCTGCTGCTTCAATGCTTGTGCTTGGAGCAGATGAAGTTGTTATGGGGCCTATCTCCGAACTTGGTCCCATCGATGCCTTAGTCAAACATCCAGTCTATAAAGATATTTTAATACCTGTTCAAGCGGTATCGTATTGTCTAGATTACTTGCAACGGTCTATAATGAATAGTCCTGATCCCGGAATCGCGTCCTTTATGGCAACTCCGCTACTCGAAAAGCTTGATCCTTGGCTAATTGGGGACTACGAAAAAACTATAAAGGCATCACGGCAATATGCTGAAAACTTATTGTCGCGCTACATGTTAAAGAATGACCCAGAACAGGTACAGAAAGTGACGAATGCTTTAACAGAGGGGTATTTTTCACATGGCTACCCGATTGGTCGTCGTGAGGCTAAAACCTTAGGACTTAGAGTAGCAGAAGCACATGGCGAATTATGGGATGTGATATGGAAATTATATCTTTCTTATGAAGAACTCTTCAAGGAAAAGGAAGAAGTTCATGAAGCAAGTTATAAATACTTCTAAAGTTACTGGAAGTTCTAAAAGACTTGCTGGTTTTAGAAAGTTTCCAGTAAAAATATGTTGCGTGTTGTCCTTCGATACGATACGATATATCTGTGCCATTTTTACGATGCATTTAGTTGAATTACAGTTAGTAGTTATAAATAATGGAGGTGGACAATAATGCTAACAACGTTTGGTTTTATAACGCCCATGACAGCAGGAATAATTCTTGTCGTTGCTTTGGTTATTTTCGGGCCAGGAAAGTTGCCGGAATTAGGGAAGGCAATGGGTAAAGGTATAAAAGAGTTTAAATCTGCCACTGACGGAGAAGAGAAAAAAGAAGAAGAAGTTAAGGTCGTAAAGATAGAAAAAGAATAATGGGAATAAAAAAATACGGTGCCAAATCGGCCCGTATTTTTTGTCGTTAGCAGTGAGTCTACATAGAGTGGTAATCTAATTAGACCTGTAACGAATTAAATTTATCCTTCGCTTTTTGAACTTCTTGGGCCTCGGCATCACTAGTAGGATACCAACCTTTTTGATTCATAATATTATAAAGGTTTTCATGAATACTATGTTCTTCGTTGAGAATGCTTTTTAGGTTTTGCCTTAAATTAGCACAAGTCGATTCTGTAATGAACGTATTCACAGTAGAAGCAGTATGTTTTTCGCTTGTCAGTAAGTCTGTTATTATATCTTGCTCTGACATTGTGTTTTGCGTATTCAACCTCATCCCATCCTTTCTTTTGTTTATTGATGCATATTCAAATAATTGAGTAGTGTATCGTAATGCTTACGATGTTGATTAGAAATGTTCGACAGTTCTGTGCTAATCGCTTGATCTTGGACCGATTGTGCGGCTTGAGCAAACTTATGGACGAGTAATGCTTCCGAACCGAGTTGATCATTTAGAATGGCCAAATTTTTAGCAGTTAGTTCAGGTTTTGATGTGTTCATGATAATTCTCCTCTCGGTACAATTTAACACGTATTTATAGTGCTCAAAACAGTTAGAAATATGTACATAAACTAGTCTTTATAATGGGATGAAGTGGAGTGTAATTTGGCAACACTATTTTTAAAGGATAAAACCCTGAAGCAGTGAACTTCCTTGTCGAAGTGGAGACTCACGGTGGATGAAGGAGAAACAGTAAATGAATGCATCGCTTGTAAAACCAATGAACCGCGTCAGGCTAATTTATCAGTTCGTAGCCATAGTATTTCCCATCGTTAAACAGGAATTATCCGAATGGCAGCGGATAGCTGCGCAGATTCCAGATTCCCGCCTACGTCAGCAAGCCTCAGAGAGTATACATTCCAAAGCTTTTCACTGCCAAGGGGGGAGTATCTATGCGTTATACCCTGGTGTGAATCGGGTAGATGCAGTTCGATTCATCGTTGCTTATCAAACAATGAGTGATTATCTAGATAATTTGGTTGATAGTCTTGCGATACAGAATGAATTGGCGTTTTCTCAGTTGCATTTGGCAATGCAAGAGGCCTTGACTCCAAACTCAGGCACATCAGATTACTACATGTATTACCCTTATCAGGAGGATGGAGGATATCTAGGACAATTGGTCACAACTTGCCAAGAGTGTCTTCAGAAGCTACCATCGTACAACCTAGTTCAAGAAGAAGCCGTTAATTTAGCTAAACTCTATTCCTGCTTGCAAACCTATAAGCACTTAAAAGTGGAAGAGCGAGAAGCGAAAATGTTAAATTGGATCAAGCCATACTTAACGGATTATCGGGAGATCAATGCGTGGGAATTTGCAGCAGCGACAGGGTCAACCTTAGGAATATTTTGTCTTTACGCTGCTGCCTTCAATCCTCAATTGACTGAAAGGGAAGGTAAGAAAATTAGGCAAATCTACTTTCCGTGGATTTGCGGTCTGCATATTTTATTGGATTATTTCATCGATTTACGCGAAGATAGAGAGACAGAGCAATTGAATTTCGTAGCGTATTATCCTGATGCGGAAATGATCGAGGAAAGACTTAGCCTTTTTGTGAGAAATTCATTAGAACTTTCAAATCGGTTGGATCACCCTAAGTTCCATCGGGCGACCGTCCAGGGGCTTCTTGCTATGTATTTATCCGATGAGAAGGGTATAGATAGTGATATCCGGGCCATTACTAAGCAACTGTTGAGGGATAGTGGTCTAGGTGTTAATTTGCTCTACAGGCTTTGTCGCCAGCTGAGAAAAAAGAAGGTTCTTTAAGTAGTACGTAGTAAGATAGAATCGGCCAAATTAATAAGAGTCGTTCGATAAGGGCTTCTCGGGATTTTATTCAAGCTATCTTTTGCATCGCAGATACATTGAGTGGCTGTTGCATAAGCTTGATCAATGCACCCTGAGGAAATAAGAGCTTCTTTGATGCTTTGAATGCCTTGATGAGTAACCTTGCGTGTTTTGAGTAGTTCTTTAAGCCAGTTTCCATAGATGGGGTTCTCCATGAGATAAAGAAATGGGAGTGTCATGTTACCATTTATAAAATCTGTGCCAACCGGTTTGCCAAGAGAGTTTGTATCGCCACTGATATCCAGAATGTCATCGGTGATTTGATATGCATAACCAATACTTATTCCATATTCACGCATCTGGGTTACTTCTTCTGAAAAAGCTCCACCTAAGATAGCCCCTGACTGACAGCAGGCAGACAGAAGTTTGCCTGTTTTCTGGATTATCCGATGGAAATATTGTTTCCGGCTGATAGAACTAGAGTATTGCTCATTTGCTTGATTGACTTCTCCAGCACACATGGCTTGAATTGCTTCGACTAGGTAGCCCATACTGGAAAGTAATTGATGTGTAGAAAGAATATTGAAGGCTTCAGCAAATAGGTAATCTCCGCTCAAAATGGCTGCATGGTCTCCATAGAGGGAATTTACGGTTGGTTTTCCACGTCGTGTTGCTGATTTATCGATGACATCGTCATGAATAAGAGAAGCCATGTGAATGAGTTCGGTAGCAACAGCTGCTTGGATCATCAGCGGATTTAGCGGGGCAAAGCACATACCACTATAAAGAGTAAGGAGTGGTCGAACCCTTTTGCCACCAGACTGCAGTAAACCCACACAGGTCTGTTGAATAAGACCATCTGCCTTACTGAGTACCTCTTGTAACTTATCCTCAACAAAGAGTAATTCAGGAAATTGAAGCGTGGAAATTAGCGCGTCCGGCGTGTCCGTGGTGTTATGAAGTTGTTGTATGCTCATAGCATCAGCCTCTACCTTCTAAATGTTATTAAAAATACTCCTTATATTATGTCTTAAAGGGAAGGCTAGGATACCTAACGTTAAAATAAATCCATAGGCCAAGGATGGCAAGAGGACGTAAACTAAGTTCTTGAGTAGAAATTAGGTTACGGGGAAATCTAAAAACGTCCAAACTTTTGAATTGAGTTGGTGATGATCATATGAGACAAGAGGAGGCCAGATCAATGGGTAATGAGAATGACAAAGAACACGCTTCTCAATTAAATCGACAACCCTGGGAGCCCGCAGGAGTCGTGAGTGTTGTGAATGATGACACAACGCCGAAATATGGCACTAATGGACGAAAGAATGCTAAAGGAGGGATGCTTACCTTAGAGGTAGATGAGGTCTTCCATAATAAAGGGGTAATGGAAGGGACTCAAGCACAAGACTAGTAATAACATTCAACTAGAGACGAATAATTCAAAACTTTTCAGAAAAAAATCGGCTCGTGTCCTTGATTGGTACACGAGCCGTTGTTTTTTTGTTAACTGGGAGTTAGTCTAAGTTTGAAAAATAGTCGTAATAAGATAATTAAAACAAGGGTCAGGATACCGCATAGTAAAAAAGCTGTATTAGCGCCAAACATATCCGTTGTTAAACCCGCAAACATATTTCCAATCGGAGATGCTCCTGCAAAAACTAAGGAATAGACGCTCATGACTCTTCCTCTGTATTCATCTTTTGAGGTAATCTGTAAGGTTGAATTGGCAGTTGTGCTAAACCAGATGTTGAATATCCCAGTAATCACTAACAAAATTGCAGTTGTATAATATGTTCGTGTGAAACTAATTAAGATTAAGGTTATCGAGATTATGATAGAACTATATAGTAAAATTTTCATATTAGGACCAGATTTGCTTTTAACGGAAACCATTAAAGCTCCCATTAATGATCCTGCACCTAAGGAGGACATTAATAAGCCAAAGATTGTCTCCCCTTGATGCAGGATGTTTTTTGTAAAAACTGGAATGATGATATTGAAATTAAAGACAAAAATTCCAATAATTAGAACCATCAGAAGTGTTTGGAGTAGAGCGGGTTCGCTTGCAATATACTTTAATCCGTCTTTTATTTCTTTGAGCATATTAAAGCCTGAGATTTTCTTTCTTACATAAGGTGATACTTCTATTTTAAGTAAACTTACGATGACTGCCATAAAACTGAATCCATTCAATAAGAAGCACCAACCAGCGCCAAAGGATGCCATGATTAAAGCTCCTATAGCGGGCCCTATAATTCGTGCCAGATTAAATGTTGCAGAATTTAAGGCAATTGCGTTCATTAAATCGTTTTTGCCTGCCAACTCTATCGTGAAGGCTTGCCTTGTTGGCATATCAAGGGTATTCGAGAAACCTAAGATCAATGCGAGAATAAGGATATATTCATATCTGACAGTATGAGTGAAGACAAGTGCAGATAATGTAAATGCTAAAATCATTGAAGTAAATTGTGTCAGCAAGATTATTTTTTTCTTAGGGTATCTGTCAATAATAACCCCAGCGAAGAGCGAGAAAATAGTGATCGGTAAAAATTGAATTGCTCCTAGAATACCTAGGAGTAGCGGTGACCCAGTTAATGAAAGTACGAGCCATGTTTGTCCTATACTCTGAGCCCATGTTCCAATCAGAGAAACGCATTGTCCAAACCAATAAATCCTAAAATTTTTGTGGGTTAAGGCGGGAAAATTAGTGCTAACCATAGTTTTAGAATATTTGTAGAAATTCATAAGTAACCTCAATTTCAATGATAAGGTTTGCCCTGAAGGGGCCTTAAATGATTATATCATATACAACTAATTGACTTTTTTTCGTAATAATAAATTATAATAATGGGTTTCCTTGAAAGGCGATAGTTATTACTCATAAGCCGAAATGTTCTGATTTTTACTAAATTAGATATATAATTTATTGATAATGGTTATATTGACATTTAATAACAATAATGCTACTCTATATCTATACGAATATTGAGTTCCCGGAGCATTAATTCAAGTGAAAAAAAGCACCAGCAAATTCTTTCTATTAAACAACGAAAACTCTCTTTTGACTAATGTGGATGACACTGAAGCCATAAAAATGGAGGATGTATAAATGGATTATTTATTGGCAGGACTAATAAAATTCCGAACACAAGACTATGAGGAACATAAAAATCTTTTTTGTCGCTTAAAAAGGCACCAAGAACCTCATACTTTGTTCATCACCTGTTCTGATTCACGAGTAGTTCCACAACTGATCACCAAATCGCTACCAGGCGAACTGTTCGTTGTTAGAAACATTGCCAACATCATTCCCAAATACAAGGAAGCTCATGAATATGTAGCGACTACTTCAGCGACGACGGCCGCTATTGAATATGCAGTTAAGATCTTGAAAGTAAAAAGCATCATTATTTGTGGCCACTCGAACTGTGGGGGTTGCACAGCGATTCATTATCCAGAGGAAGTGCTTAATGAAATACCTGCTACAAAGAAATGGTTAGAGTTATCCGAAAATGTTAAAACTAGAGTAATTGAAGAAATGGAATATAACGGTAAAAGTGAGGATTTAGAATATAGAGAGTGGCTTACTGAACAAATGAACATCGTAGAACAGATAAAGCATTTGTTATCTTATCCTTATGTTGTAGAACGGTTTAATAATAACGAACTTGAAATTATCGGAATGTATTATACAATTGAAACTGGAGAAGTCTTTATTTATGACTCTCATAAAGGATCATTCGAATTAGCAAATTAATAATGAGAATTTATTAAAAGCTGTGACCGATTCGGTGATAGCTTTTAGTTTTAGCTTTGTATACATACAAGAAAATAAAAAAATAGCAGGAAATAAGTATTTTGAACGAGAATACTACCTAATTAGCGTTGTTTACTACTATATAATTGGACTTCGGGGAATAATTGAACTTATCGTGATAAAAAGGAAGGGGTCAAATCATGCCTAATAAGGAAATGCTACTCATCCCAGGACCGACACCTGTTGTGGATGAAATTTATGACGCTCTAGCTAGTGAAACTTATGCCCACACAGATCCTCGTTTCGTAAAAATTTTCAAGAACAGCTTAGAATTAACCAAGAAGTTATTTAACACAGATGGAGAGGTTTTCGTAATTTCTGGCTCAGGGACGCTGGCTATGGAAATCGCGATTATAAATACGGTCGCTCCAGGGGAGAAGTTGTTGGTAATAAGTCACGGCTATTTCGGTGACCGCTTTATCCCGCTGGCTAAAGCCTTCGGCATCCAAGTAGAAACTCTTCAGGCAGAGTGGGGACAGCATATTCAAATCGAGTTAGTCGAAGCAAAATTGGCAGAGGGTGGTTTTAAAGCCGTAACCATTACCCATGTCGACACCTCGACTGGCGTAATGGCTCATTTAGAAGAATTGGTTCCAGTGGTAAAAAAAGCAGGAGCACTCTGTATTCTTGATGGAGTGTGTGCAGCCGCTGCGACTGAGGAGGATATGCAGAAAACCTACGGGCACCCTGACTACAAGCTGGATGTAGTGTTTACTGGCTCGCAGAAAGCGATTGGAGTTCCACCTGGACTAGCAATTTTGGCATTTGGACCCAAGGCGTTGGCTGCTCGTGAAGCGATGACAAGCGTCTCAGGGTATTATGCGGATATTTTGAACTGGATTTCAATTATGAATGACCCAGGTAAATACTATGCAACCCCTCCAGTGAACATGATTTATGCCTTTAATAGAGGCATGGAGATCGTCATGGAGGAAGGCCTGAGCAATCGCTACCGTCGCCACTCCGCTCTAGGACAAGCAGTAAGAGCTGGTTTAGGGGTTTATGGTATGAAGCCCTTAGCAGCGGAGGAAGTCGCGGCTCCCACCTTGAGTTGTATTCTCTATCCAGAGGGCGTGAATGATGCAGAGTTCCGTTCTAGGTTAGCCGCCAAGGGTATGGTGATCGCCGGGTCCTTAGCGTCTTTAGCAGGGAAAGCTTTTCGAATCGGCCATATGGGGAATGTGTCCGAAGAGATGTTTGTTAAAGCCATGGAACTTGTGGGTGAGACACTTAAGGAGATGGGACTAAACGCCAATATTCAAGGAGCGGTCGAAAAGTTTAAAGAGAAGTATCATTCTACTAATTGACACTCCCCACAGATGAATCTGGGGGATTCTTGGGTGATTTACGGCAACAAGTGGTAATATGGATGTTAGAACAAGCAGGGCGGTAATAAACTTTTGAAGTTTATTACCGCCCTTTTACACCCATTATCGTTAAATCGATAGATTAACGATAACGGGTTTTCTTTTGTAATTGATTCTATTTAGGTTTCTTTGGTTGCTTAGGCTTTTTTGTCTCCTTCTTATTAGGACTTTTATCTCCCATTTTTTCTTACCCCTTCCGTACCGATATAGGCGTAACTAACCCCCCAGTAATCGGCTTATCCAATCGTGAGGATAGTACCGGAGGAGTTTGTCACCGAAGACTCGATTTTCAACTTAATTGAAAGAGTTCACCTGGATGGTCTGCTGAGCTGCAGATACTTACTTCTTCATATAATCAGCAACTGCAGTTGACTGCATTTCTTCCCAGTTTTCAAATTTAGTTGTTTTCTTTATAAATTTATCAAACTCTTTATCGAGAAGTGCCATGAAGTCTTCAAGACTGTTGACATTAAATTTACCAACTACAAGCAGCTCGCTGAAATTAGCGAAGTCAGTATAAGTAGTCATGAAAGCAGGGGTGAACAGATCCTTAAAGCTTACCATGCTCATAGATTTTTCAGGTTTACCATTACTTTTTTCTAGGTCTTCAACCATGTTTTCCAAGTCGGATTTATTTAGGTCAGACATAATATTCACCACCTTTCTGTGACAGTCAGTTTGAATTTAGAGTTGTTCATCATCATTCCAAAACACACCACCAGGTTTTAATGCCTCGTTACTGAGTATTTCCATTTCCCCTTCGCGGAGCGCAGTTTCAAAGAATTGTTCAATCGTTATGCCTAATTTATTACAGACATAGGTAAGACGCTGCCGTTTTTCGTCTGAGATCGGAATAACTAGATACTGCACCTTCAAATAAATCACCTCTAAAGTAATAATTCGCGAGATAACTAAAAAAACCTGCAAAGGTGATATGAAAATCTATTATGGTTGGCCATTATAAGAGATTTCTTGAATCGAGTTGTTACTCTTTTGTCGGAACTTCTCTGAGAATATAGTATATACCATATTAAGATTTTTAAGTTTTCTAGGCATTTTAGCAAAGTGTTCCTCCATTCGTGAAGACTACACTTCAACGAGAGGTAGTGGTGCTTAATACTCCTCTTCGTTGAGGGCAGAGTCCCAACCGAAGCCTCGATACTTAACATCAGTTGAGTGATCGTTTTTAGACGAACAATTTAGCTTAGGGTAGTATTAATGGGATCGTCTGATAGTAATTCAAAGATAAGGTTAAAGTCAAATGACGAAATACAAAAAGGCTCCCCGATAAGTGTGCATCGGGGAGCCTTTTGATAAGTTTCTAGTTCATAAGTGGATTATTTCGCAGAAGGAAGTTTTTTCAGTCTGCTATTATTGGTTGCAATAATATAGATT
>JUEG02000331.1_pt1 | contig 10308 bp, 5 predicted proteins | sample 432341 | NCBI WGS metagenome assembly JUEG02 (sample SAMN02953476, study PRJNA257561) | rock porewater metagenome | biome: terrestrial; feature: Opalinus Clay rock; material: porewater; isolation source: Opalinus Clay rock BIC-A1 borehole | place: Switzerland: Mt Terri URL, St-Ursanne ...
GACCAAATAACAATATCTGCATCTTTTCCAATCTCAAGAGACCCAATTCGGTCGGACACACCTAAGATTTCTGCCGAATTGATGGTAATGGCTCGTAATGCATCCTCTATATCCATCCCAGCCTTACACGCCAAGGCCGCACAGAGGGGAAGTTGTTCAATTGGTGTGACAGAATGATCGGTCATAATCGCAACCTTTACTCCTGCTTCAGCTAAAATGCCAGGAGTTTTGAAAGATTTATCCTTAAGCTCAACTTTTGCACGGTTGGTTAGCAAAGGCCCTACCACAGCCGGATACCCCAGTTCAGCAAGCTCCTCCGCAATTTTATGCCCTTCAGTGCAATGTTCAATAACTAAGTCCACGTCAAATTCACGGGCAATTCGAATTGCAGTCATAATATCATCTGCACGATGAGCATGAGCCCGAAGAGGAATTTCACGATTAATCACCCTTACAAGGCCTTCTAAACCCAAATCTCGCTCCGGAAGTTTATCCGGATCTGATTTACCTTGGTCTAATTTATCCTTATACGTCTGAGCATCCACTAAGGACTGACGAAGTAATGCTGCAGTTCCCATCCGAGTCATGGGCATTTTCTTCTGTTCACCGTAAACCATTTTGGGATTTTCCCCAAAGGCTATTTTCATACCGGCAGGATCACGAATAATCATTTTATCCACTATCTTCCCAGCTGTTTTCATGACTACCCCTGTTCCTCCAATCACATTGGCACTCCCAGGCACAGTAAATACTGCCGTCACTCCACCTAAACGTGCATCGCGAAAACCTTCATCTTCTGGGTTAATTCCATCAATCGCCCGCATGTCCGGAGTCACCGGATCGGTCATTTCATTAAAATCTTCCCCTTCCCAACGGAAGATTTCTTCGCCAATTCCCACATGACAATGGGCATCAATCATCCCTGGCAACACTAAGCAGCCTTTGGCATCGATCACTGTTGCATCTTCTGGAACATCCATATCCGCAGTTTCTCCGAGAGCAGCTATTTTCGCTCCCTCGATTAGGATATACCCCATAAACTCTCGCCCGGCCATAGTTTTAATCAGACCGTTCTTGATTAAAAGCCTCTTCATTTTATTGTCACCTTTCCACTTGCAAGTGTTCAGTAAAACGTCTTTTCAACCATCTTACATCTTACTAGACTTTCATCCCTCCTTTGGGCTCAATGGGTGAAATTCTACACTTGCCTAAATAATAATAAAATTAAAAACGTTTATTTGATCATTATAACAGACTCAAGTCCATATCACACACGGGATTGTGTGCAACATTTTTGCGATATCATAAAGACGCTTGGCTTTCACCGAGCGTCTTATTGCAAACAATTAAACGGAGGTTACGTTCGCCAAAATATCCCGCATGGATAGACTCACCCGGTCTCTCACCTTATCAAGTCCGATCACGCGCACCTTGACAATATCACCTACCGCAACAGCTTCCATGGGGTGTTTAATGAATTTATCACTCAACTGAGAAATGTGAACGAGACCATCATGCTTAACACCGATATCTACAAACGCTCCAAAATCCACAACATTTCGCACGGTCCCCTCTAAAATCATCCCTTCATTAAGATCTTCCATATGAGTGACATCTCTCCGCAGTAACGGTCGCGGCAAATCCTCTCGGGGATCTCTGCCGGGTCTTTGTAAGGCATCTAAGATATCACGAACAGTCGGAACTCCCGCTCCGAACTCTTCAGCAAGCTCTTTAGGATCTAAAACAGAAAGTTTCTTTCGGACTTCAGTGAGACGATCTCTCAAATCCCCTGGGGTATGCCCGATACTTTTCAAGATGTCTTCAGCCAACTGATAAGATTCCGGATGAACAGGTGTATTTTCCAAAGGATTAACCCCATCCGGCAGACGAATAAATCCAGCACACTGAATATACGTTTGGGCTCCAAGTCGAGGAATTTTCTTAAGTTGATCGCGCCGGCTAAATTTCCCATTTTCATCTCGCCAAGCAACTATATTTTTAGCAACCGCTGGCTTTAACCCGGCCACGTATTGCAGCAGAGACGCTGAGGCAGTATTTAAATCAACACCTACGACATTAACACAAGATTCTACGACCCCGTGCAGGGATTCCTCCAAACGTTTAGGTTGGACATCATGCTGATATTGCCCTACTCCAACCGCTTTCGGTTCAATCTTTACCAATTCAGCTAAGGGATCTTGCAGACGTCTGGCAATGGATACTGCACTCCGTAAGGAAAGATCAAAGTCTGGAAACTCTTCTCCAGCCAACTTCGAAGCAGAATACACAGATGCTCCTGCTTCACTCACCAAGGTGAATTCAACGGAAATCCCATCCTCCTGAATCATTTCTGCCACAACCTCTTCTGTTTCCCTTGAAGCTGTACCATTCCCAATCGCAATTATATTGGCATCATGCTCTTGAATAGCCTTCCGCAAAATTGCTTTTGCCTCTTCACGCTTGCCCTTTCCCGTATGCGGATATATTACACCTACTTGATGTAACTTTCCCGTCTCATCCACAACCGCCCACTTACACCCTGTCCGAAACCCAGGATCAAGTCCTAAAACCATTTTTCCGCGCACGGGAGGTTGCAGTAAAAGCTGACGCAGATTGGCAGCAAAAACTTTTATTGCTTGTTCTTCTGCTTGAGCAGAAAGTTCAGCTCTCATTTCCCGCTCAATTGAAGAGTCAATCAATCGCTTATATGAATCAAGGGCAGCTTTTTGGACCAGAGAAGCACATGGTCCTGTTTTGACATACCGCATTTCAATAATTCTATGTATCGTTTCAAGCGGAGCTTCAATTTTGACAGATAAAAACTCTTCTTTTTCTCCACGGTTCAAAGCTAAAATCCGATGAGGAGGGATCTTTCGAACAGGCTCCCGATAATCATAATACATTTCAAAAGAAGAGCGCTCTTCGGCTTTTTTCGCTACAGCAACAGCTACCACATCCCCGACTCTGAAGGTTTCTTCCCTTATCCTTTTACGCAAGGCAGCATCATCTGCAATGGTTTCTGCTATAATATCCATCGCTCCAGCTAAAGCTTCCTCGGCAGAATTAACCTCTAACTCCTCATTCAAGTACTTTTCAGCTTCTGCTTGAGGATCTCCTCTGGTATATTGAACTAACAGCCACTCCGCCAAAGGTTCAAGGCCCTTCTCTTTGGCAATTGTAGCCCGTGTACGGCGCTTCTGCTTATAAGGTCGATAGAGATCTTCGACATCTTGAAGCACCGTCGCACCAGTAATTTGAGTCGACAGTTCTTCTGTTAGCTTCCCCTGCTCGTCAATAAGGCGCAGCACTTCCGTTTTACGCTGTTCCAAGCGTCGTAAATAGTCTAAACGGTCAACGATATCACGCAACACATTTTCATCAAGCTCACCTGTTGCCTCTTTACGGTAACGGGCAATAAAAGGAATCGTATTTCCCCCATCCAATAAGCTGACAGCTTCTTTGACTTGATTTATCTTCAGATCAAGTTCCTTAGCAATGACAAGATTGAAATCCAATGATAACTTCCTCCCTAAACCTAATTACAAGCTTAACAGACATTCTTATCTATTATACCATTGTTCTCCAACCGAAGAAATCTCAAACACTTCTATTCAAATTTTTGAGATGCGCTTGCTAAAGGGAAAGCTGTGGAAGAGTCTTAATACCCTGCCACAGCTTTAAACAATTCTGTTTAATTCACTAAGACTTTGGATTTTCCTTGCGAAGCTCTTCCGCGGCCGCTCTCCACTGTTCTCTCGCTAAATTAACAATCTTCGTTTCTCCATCAGCATCTTTATGTTGAATGATTTTAGAAAAATAAGAGACAGCCTTTTTGTACTGTTCCAAACGCCGACTGAGTTCACCGATCATGAATAAAACTCTTATTTCAGACATTGAAGTATCCGCAAAATCTGAGTGAACAAAGGATTCTTCATAAGCCTTAAGGGCTAAGACTAAGAAACGCTTTTCTTGCTCAGTATTATCTTCAGTCCGATAAAGCCAAGCTAAACGCAAGCAAAGACCTGCTAGCACAGCATTTTTTTCTTTTTTGAGAGTGCCCGCCAGAATAGCAAGTTTATAGGATTCTAGCGCTTGTTGAAGATCCCTTTCCTCACCAAAGTTCCTTTTTTTCCAATGCTTGGCGATTCGAGAATTTATAAGCTCTTTAGAACCTAATGGAAATTGCTCTGAAAATTCTTCAGAAAAAGCGAAACCACACTCAGGGCAAACATTGACGAAATAATAGTGCGGATTGTAATTTCCTTCTCGAAAATGAGGGCAAAAATCACTGTCAGTTCTATATGGAACTGAAAAACGCGAACGAACTCTCTGGGTAATAAACGGCGAACCGCAGTAAATACAAGTTAGTTTCTTCTCATAAAACGCATTGACTGAAGTCATTAACAGGCCCCCTTGTATCTAGGATATATTTATGCACATTTCTGCAACCCGGCTATCTTGAAAGTACAAAGTACTTCCTTAGACCCGTGGCTTTGCGTCTCTACCTTTCGATAGGTTTGCCTATGCTGTTCGTAATTGATTTTATTAATATAAATCCGATATTTTATAGGATTCGACAGTAAAAGCTGTATTCCTTTAGTATTCCTAAATTTCCCTTCCCTTATATATCTTGTTCCTCAACGCTCAAGAACTTCCGTACTTATAGAGTAACATTCTACAATTTTCAACATTCTCCTCCACCTATCCATTTTGAATTCAGTTTTCTTGACATTATGAATTGTATTTATTCACTTAAATCTGATCTAACAAAAAAGCATGAGTCAGGACGGCGTCTTGACTCATGCTTTCGGACGATATATTTTGAGTAAACTTTTTATGAAACAGTTCCCACTAGGATAACACGATTTACTAAGCCGTACTAAACTTATAATTTAAACATTGTTACACTGCCCTGAAAATCTGTTGCCATTTGGGCAAGGGAGGTTGCTGACCTACGAATTTCCTCCATGGAAGCACTCTGTTCTTCAGTACCTGCGACCACATTTTCTAGGCTACCTGATATTTCTTTAGGAATATTTGCAACATCGAAGATTGATGCAACAATAGTCTCCGTATTTGCCCCAACTTTCTGAACCACATCGGCTACAGCTTGTGCCTGTTTCGAAAAGTCATTGACTCCTTGCAATATATCTCGGAATGCTTCGCCAGCCGAATTGACCATTGTAATCCCTTCATGTACTGCAACAGTTCCATCATTCATTGTCATGACTGCTTTCGTTGTTTCCTTTTGAATTTCATCAATCAAAGCACTGATCTTTCCAGCCGCATCACTTGATTGTTCGGCAAGCTTTCGGACCTCTTCTGCAACAACAGCAAACCCTCTTCCCTGCTCCCCTGCTCGCGCTGCTTCAATTGCCGCATTCAAGGCCAGTAGATTTGTTTGAGCGGCAATATTGGTAATTAGCGCTACTATTTGACCAATTTCTCCAGATTTATCCCCAAGGATATTTACAACATCGGCGGCTTCAGTGACTTTATCTCCGATTGATTGCATCTCATTGACCGCTTTTCTAACTACGCTATTACCTATAGCAGCCTTTTCTGATGTTTGCCGAGACCCTTCTGTAACCTTTTGGATATCCTGAGTTATCATTTGCATATGCACAGAAACTTGTTGAGCTGAATCTGCCGTAGCATCAACACCCGCCAGTTTTTGCTTTACCCCATCAGATACCTCCTGAATGGAGTATACTATTTGTTCAGTTGTTCTGCTGCCCTCATCCGCACTTGCTGTCAGCTCTTCCGCCGAGGCCGCTAATTGTTGAGAGCTATTAACAATTTCTTCAATGATTCCCTTGAAATTGCCCATCATTTTGTTGAGATTCTCGGTCATTTGTCCGAATTCATCATTCGAACGAACGACTATATTTTGGCTGAGATCCCCTTGAACAATAGCCGCTGCAAATTGATTAACCGTTTTTATATTTTTAACGATATATCGACTATATAAGAAAAGTACTGTGCCAGTTACGATAATTGCCAGCCCAATGAGAATCAACATCCGATTTAATAAAGCCTTTAGCGGAGCTAATAAGTCAGTCTCCGAAACATCAATTGCGAGAATCCAGCCAAACTCCGGAACTTCTTCATAATAAACCTGCCTAGCCCCGTTGTCATTGTATCCAAACGTCCCGGTTTTCTCAACCATCATGTTCTTGGCTGCTTCCTGCAAGCTAAGGTTCTCTTCTTCGGTAATTTTGACCTTCATGATCTTTTCTGGGTTGGGATTCGCCAGATACATTCCTTCTTTATTTAAAAGATAAATATCTGATTCGATATCTAAGTGAATATCCGTTATTAATTTTTGCAGAGTGATAAAATCGATCCCACCTGTAATAGTGCCCTTAAAGTTCCCATTATCATCATAAAATGGGACGTTATCAGTTAATATAGTAGCATTGGTACCCTCATCATAATATGGATCAGTCCAAATTGATTTTCCTGATATCCCTTTACTGATGGTATACCAAGGTTTAGTAGAAAAGTCATATTTAGGGTCAGCAAATTCATTCGTAAACACTACTTTACCATCTTTATCCTTATACACATAGGGACCAAAGTATTGAGTTTCCTTATTATAGGCATAAGGTTCATACCAAACACCCGCTCCAAACGTAACATTATTAGCTGTTATGATTTTCTTTAGTAAACTAGCGTACTCGTCAGCAGTTATTCCATTTCCAACGGATTCTACAGTGCGTGCTAAGCCTTGAAGCAACGTATCATGGGCTGTTAATTGTTTCTCAATATCATTGATCGTTCCATTTAACTGAGCAGTCATTTTATTTTGAATCTCATCTTTTAGCAGAGTCTCTGAATACTTGTAGCTAACCACGGACATGGCCACTAGAGTTAATAATACCAGGGGTAATATTGTCAGCATGGTCTTTCCACCAACAGTCGAACCATTAAATAATCTTTTAAACATATCCTTCATCTCCATTCATATGTATAATCAAATATTATGCTACACCGACCTACCGCATAAAGACAGACATTTATTTTTCAGATTTATCCCTCCAATCGCGCTAAGACAAAAATGCCTACCTGCCGAGCTTTCAGCAGATAGACATTTAGAAAGTATACTCTGCAACCTGGCTTATCGATTGTACAAAGAACTCCTCAGACCCGTTGCTTGCGTCCCTACCTTTCGATAGGTTTGAGAATTAAATTATGAATTTCCTGATTTTTTTAGTTCATTCGACAAAAAAGATTATTTTCCTTTTATTTCAGGTTAATCAATTCTTATACCCCCTATAACTAAATAAACTAACAAAAAAAGGCAACATGACAAGTTGCCATATCGCCAAAAGAGATTCTTATTATTACTTGGTAAAACCAACCGTGGCAAGACTGAACCGGCCACACCAAGGTGTAATCCAAATCTGCCTAACCCTTTTCAACTGTTCTATTTCTAGCCCTTCTTTAAAAACTGCTGAATTCGCTGTACCGCTTCCTGCAGTACGCTTTCATCTTGAACCAAAGCTACCCTTACAAATCCTTCGCCATGTTCCCCAAAGGCCACCCCCGGGACGACAATCACCCCGGCTTCCCGAGCCAAATCCATGGCAAAGGATACTGAGTCTTGTTCTGTAGGAACAGGTGCCCAGACAAACATAGAACCTTGTGGCAACGGCATTTTCCACCCTGCTAAAGCACAACCTTCAATTAAAAGATCCCGTCGTCTCTGATATGCACTCTGATTCTCTTCAATCGATTCTTGTCCATTATTGAGCGCATAAGCGCCCGCAGTCAATACTGGAGCGAAGACACCATAATCAATATTTGACTTGAGTTGTGATAGTGTCCCGATGACATCCGCATTTCCCACGGCGAAACCCAACCTAGCTCCCGCAAGATTATATGTCTTTGAAACAGAATGGAACTCAATTCCGACCTCTTTTGCCCCTCGGGCTTGTAAAAAGCTTACAGGCTTAAAACCCTCAAACGCCAGTTCGGAATATGCTGCATCATGACAGATCAGCAGATCATACTCTTTTGCAAAATCTACAACCTTTTCAAAAAAGGATAGATTTGCCACAGCTGCCGTTGGGTTGTTGGGATAATTCAAAAACATAAGCTTCGCCTTGCGGGCCAGATCCGGATCAATCTGCTTTAAGTCAGGTAAGTATCCATTCTCCTCCAGAAGCGGGATAGCAACTTTCTTCCCTCCCGCCAACATTAAACCAGCCGTATAAATTGGATATCCCGGATCAGGAATAAAGGCTAGATCACCAGGATCGATATAAGCTAAAAAAATGTGAGCCAGACCATCCTGAGAACCCATTAGAGGCAAAACCTCCGTTTCGGGATTCAAAGTAACTCCAAACCGTTCTTGATACCACTCGGCACAGACCTTTCGAAATTCTTCTGTCCCGCGGGTTAAGGTATATCCATATTGGTTATCATCAAGAACTGCCTGACTCAAAACATTACGAATTTCCAGGGCCGGGGCACGGTCTGGACTTCCAATACTAAGATTAATCAGATTATTTCCCGCTTTTTCCAATTCTCTTTTCAAATTATCCATTTCTGTAAAGACAGAGGCGCCTAAACTTTCCAGACGTATTGATGGCATTTGCATTCTTACACTCCGTTCTGTATTCTTATCTTAATAACTATAGCTCTCAAATCACTTTCTTATAGCTAAACAGAAGCAAAAATAGTCTCTTACTAGTTTAGCATTAATTTAATCAATGAATGCCTACTTATTTTATCACGTTAACTGCACGCTCATAAAGCAAAATCAACAAATTTCCTTACGTCCTTTCACCGGAAGAACTGAATGACCCATAAAATTATGCTATAATATTAGAAATTATTTTATTTGAGAATACTTTGATTTAAAGCTATGTGTATTAAGAAGGGAGATCAAATCAAGTTATGGCACTAATGAATGAGAATTATCTAAGGTTGCCTGGAAGTTATTTGTTTTCAGAAATTGCTCGCAGGGTGACACAATTCAAAAACGAAAACCCGCATGCAGATATTATTAGATTAGGGATTGGGGATGTAACCCGTCCACTTCCTCCTGCAGTCATAGAGGCAATGAAAAAAGCTGTCGACGAAATGGGGAACGCTGAAACCTTCAGAGGGTACGGACCAGAGCAAGGGTATGACTTTTTGATCGAAAAAATCATAGAAAACGATTATAAAACCCGAGGAGTAGATTTCTCTCTTGATGAAGTCTATGTCAGCGATGGAGCAAAGAGTGATACCGCAAACTTTCAAGAGATTTTTGGTGTTGGCAATGTCATGGCGGTCACTGATCCGGTCTATCCTGTTTACGTTGACAGTAACGTGATGGCAGGACGTACAGGGAATTTCAATGCTGAGAAAGGACAGTATGAAAGTATTGTCTATCTGCCGTGTACCGAAGAAAATGGAATGAAACCCGCCTTTCCTACGACTCATGTAGATATGATTTACCTTTGCTTTCCAAACAATCCGACAGGGATGACCTTAAACAGAGCAGAGCTAAAACAATGGGTTGACTACGCACGAGAGAATAAATCGATAATTTTGTACGACTCTGCTTATGAAGCTTACATACGTGAAGAAGAAGTTCCACGCACCATCTATGAGATCGAGGGTGCTCGTGAAGTTGCAGTAGAGTTCCGAAGCTTCTCCAAGACAGCGGGCTTCACCGGAACACGTTGCGCATATACAGTTGTACCAAAGGAAGTTATGGTCTATGATTCCGAGGGTAACCAGCATAGCCTAAATAAGCTATGGCTAAGAAGGCAGACCACAAAGTTCAATGGAGTCTCTTATCCTGTGCAAGCCGCTGCAGCAGCGATTTACACTCCGGAAGGGAAAAAACAGGTCAAAGAAACTATTGACTACTATATGGAAAATGCTCGGATCATCCGAGAAGGTCTAACCAAGGCGGGCTATGAAGTATTTGGCGGGATTAATGCCCCCTACATCTGGATGAAAACCCCCAATAAAATGGGCTCCTGGGAGTTCTTCGACAAGCTCATGAAAGAAGCAAATGTAATTGGAACACCAGGAGCAGGCTTTGGCGCTAACGGCGAAGGATACTTTCGGCTAACGGCCTTTGGAACCCGAGAAAATACGGAAAAAGCTATCGAACGAATTAAGACGAAAATGAGTGGTTAATTAAAATACCCTGTCGCTGGGTCTATCCAAGCGACAGGGTATTTATTATCATGATTATTTTTTAATTACCTCAGGTTCTGCATATTCTACTCCTAAAGTGCTGGTGCTATTGTTTAGTTAACTTAGTTATAGGACTCTCTCACTGAAGCAAAGATGTATTCACCT
>JUEG02000645.1_pt1 | contig 10298 bp, 7 predicted proteins | sample 432341 | NCBI WGS metagenome assembly JUEG02 (sample SAMN02953476, study PRJNA257561) | rock porewater metagenome | biome: terrestrial; feature: Opalinus Clay rock; material: porewater; isolation source: Opalinus Clay rock BIC-A1 borehole | place: Switzerland: Mt Terri URL, St-Ursanne ...
TAGGTTGTAGGTTCGAATCCTACCCGGGGAGCCATATGTAGAAGACTAGGTGAAAGCCTAGTTTTTTGCTTGTTTAATTTTAGTTCTTTCAAGCAAGTCTGGTAAGCTCAGGCTTGCTTTTTCTATGTCTTTAGAAACCTACTAATTATTAGAATAAACGTCTTTTTGACTTTTGGTCTGCATATAAATATAGCAGATAGATGTCCTACTAAACTAAAGGCAGCTATTATACATTTAAATAATTGTATGATGACTGAAAGGAGGAACGATGTTGGATTTTTTTGAACGTCTAGAGAAGCATCGAAAAGAAGAAAAACAGTTAGCTTGGGAAGGAAACTTTCGAGACTATCTTGAACTTGTGGCCAAGAACCCACACATCGCACAGTTGTCCCATGCTCGTGTATACGATATGATTAAAAATGCTGGTATTGAAGAAAATGAGGGTACAAAAAACTATAATTTCTTTTCTGACGAAATTTTCGGATTAGATAAAACCTTACAACGACTGATAGAAGAATACTTCCATTCTGCCGCTAAACGTTTGGATGTTAGAAAAAGAATCCTTCTACTAATGGGACCTGTTAGTGGCGGTAAATCCACGATTGTTACCCTGTTGAAAAGAGGCTTAGAGAAATATAGCCGAACTGATGAAGGTGCAGTCTATGCTATTCGGGATTGCCCAATGCACGAGGATCCGCTACATCTTATTCCAACGGAGCTTAGAGAAGGATTCCAGGAAGAATACGGGGTCTATATTGAAGGGAATTTGTGTCCATCTTGTAGGTTAACTTTAGAGGCAAAATATCAGGGTAGAATTGAGGATGTGCCGGTTAAAAGGATTGCTTTTTCTGAAGAAGAGAGAGTTGGTATAGGAACCTTTACACCCAGCGATCCTAAATCGCAAGATATTGCTGACCTTACAGGGAGTATTGATTTTTCAACTATTTCTGAGTTTGGGTCCGAATCTGATCCCAGGGCCTATCGTTTTGACGGCGAGTTAAATAAGGCCAATAGGGGGTTAATGGAATTTCAGGAAATGTTAAAATGTGATGAAAAGTTTCTGTGGAACCTACTTAGTTTGTCTCAGGAGGGTAACTTTAAAGCGGGACGATTTGCGTTAATCTCTGCAGATGAAATGATAATAGCCCACACTAACGAATCAGAATATAAAGCTTTTATTAGTAATAAAAAGAATGAAGCTCTGCAGTCTCGAATCATTATAATGCCAGTTCCTTATAATCTAAAAGTAAGTGAAGAAGTAAAAATTTATAACAAGTTAATTAATCAAGGAGATTTAAATAATATCCATTTAGCACCGCATGCATTAAGGACTGCATCAATGTTTTCGATATTATCAAGGCTTAAAGAGTCTAAAAAGCAGGGTATGGATTTAGTTAAAAAAATGAAACTTTATGACGGTGAAGATGTAGAAGGTTTTAAGCAAAAGGATTTAATGGAGTTACAGGCTGAAGCAATCGACGAGGGCATGAGCGGTGTAGACCCAAGATATATTATTAACCGCTTGTCTAGCGCCCTAATCACTCAAGATACAGTGTGTATAAATGCTCTTGATGTTTTGAGGTCCTTAAAGGATGGTTTGGATCAACATCCGTCTATTACTCAGGAAGAAAAGGAAAGGCTATTAAATTTCGTATCGTTAGCTCGTAAGGAATACGATGAGATTGCTAAAAAAGAGGTTCAAAAAGCTTTTGTCTATTCTTATGAAGAGTCTGCCAAAACCTTATTTAACAATTATTTAGATAATGTGGAGGCCTTCTGTAATTGTGTCAAAGTAACCGATCCTATTACTGAAGATGAAATTGATCCTGACGAAAGACTAATGCGCTCCATTGAAGAGCAAATTGGCGTTTCTGAAAATGCTAAGAAGACTTTTAGGGAAGAAATTCTCATCAGAATTTCTGCTTTTGCCAGAAAGGGAAGAACCTTTGATTATAACTGTCATGAAAGATTAAGAGAAGCCATCGAGAAGAAGCTATTTGTAGACTTAAAAGATATAGTCAAAATTACTACTTCCACAAAGACTCCCGATGAAGAGCAACTGAAGAGAATAAATGGTGTTGTGGAAAGACTTGTAAACGAACACGGCTATTGTTCCACCTGTGCTAATGAGCTATTAAAATATACGGGAAGCCTGCTTAATAGATAGTAAACTAGAACAATGAGGTGAAGGCAAGTGGAACGTCATACGATATCAAAAGAAGATTGGTCCTTGCACCGAAAGGGCTATATCGATCAACAAAGGCACCAAGAGAAGGTTAAAGAAGCAATTAAGAAAAACTTAGCTGATATAGTTAGTGATGAAAGTATCATTATGTCAGATGGTAAACAGATTATTAAGGTTCCGATTAAGTCGCTTAATCAGCATAGATTTCGGTATGACTTTAATAGGAAAAAACATGGAGGTCAAGGCGAAGGTGATGCTAAAGTTGGTGATGTCCTAGGAAGCGATCCTGCAGGTAAAGCAGGACCTGGTAAAGGACCGGGAGCAGGTGACCAACCTGGGATGGACTATTATGAAGCGGAAGTTACGCTTGATGAGTTAGCGGCGATTATTTTTGAGGATCTAGGATTACCTAATCTGGAACGTAAGAAGTTTCCTGAGTTAGAAACGATATCCTATGAGTTTACTGATATTCGAAAAGCCGGAATAATGAGCAACATTGATAAGAAAAGAACTATTTTAGAAAATATTAAAAGAAATGCAATTAAAGGAACACCGGGAATTCATGGAATCAATCAAGAAGACTTAAGATTCAAAACCTGGGAAGAGAAGATTCAGTACGAATCAAATGCTGTAATTATAGCCATGATGGATACCTCGGGAAGTATGGGGCCCTTTGAAAAGTATATAGCTAGAAGTTTCTTCTTTTGGATGGTTAGGTTTTTAAGAACCAAGTATAAAAATGTCGATATTCGGTTTTTAGCTCATCATACCGAAGCAAGAGAAGTTACCGAAGATGAGTTTTTTACAAAAGGAGAAAGCGGTGGAACTCGTTGTTCCTCCGTCTATAAATTAGCTTTAGATATTATCGACAAGCGTTATAATCCGAGAGATTATAATATCTATCCTTTTCATTTTTCAGACGGAGATAATTTATCTTCCGATAATGAGCTTTGTATTGAGTTAGTTAACAAATTACTGGAATCTTGCAATCTATTTGGGTACGGAGAAATAGTCGGGCCTTATTACCGTAATAGCACTCTAATGAGCGTCTATAAAAAAGTCAATAGCCCTAAATTTACTAGTGTCATGATTCGAGACAAAACTGGGGTTTATCCCGCATTAAAAACCTTTTTCAAAAAAAATGAAGACCATGGCTAGGTTGAAGTGGGCTGAGGGGGGATTTCGTGAATAAGGAAGAACTTCTAGAGTTAGAAGAATCAATTGAAAATATTACAAAAAAAGCTAAAGAATTTGGGTTGGATTATTACGATATGAGGTTTGAAATCTGCCCAGCTGAGATAATTTATACTTTCGGTGCCTATGGAATGCCCACTAGGTTTAGTCATTGGAGTTTTGGCAAGAATTTTCATAAAATGAAGACCCAGTATGATTATAACTTGAGCAGGATTTATGAGCTAGTAATCAATTCAGATCCTTGCTATGCATTTCTACTCGACGGTAATACCTTGATTCAAAATAAGATGGTTATAGCCCATGTGTTTGCACATTGTGACTTTTTTAAAAACAATGCATATTTCGGGCACACTAATCGATCCATGGTTGATAGCATGGCAATTAGTGCTGAACGGATTCGACAATACGAATTTGAATACGGTAGAGAAAAGGTTGAGAATCTTCTTAATCAAGTATTATCCATACAAGAACATATTGATCATAATTTTCGCACTAAAGAGCAAACAATGGCTCAAACTACCTTGCAAAAACCCCCGGAAACAAAGTATGACGATATCTGGTCCTTAGACAAAACAGACAGCCCTCTTGAAAATGAGCAAAAAAAGAGGTTTCCTCCGAATCCGGAAAAGGATCTGTTATGGTTTATTATAAATAACTCTAAGGAACTAGAGCCCTGGCAAAAAGATGTTGTCTCCATTATTCGGGATGAAATGATCTATTTTTGGCCTCAGTTAGAGACCAAAATAATGAATGAAGGTTGGGCTTCGCTTTGGCATGCAAGAATTATGAGGGAAATCGATTTATCAGTTGATGAGTCAATCGAATTTGCAAAACTCCACTCGGGTGTTCTGCAGCCATCTAAAACATACCTAAACCCATATTATGTCGGCATGAAGATATGGGAGGATATAGAAAAAAGGTGGGATAATCCAAGTCCGGAAGAAATTGAGCGCTTTGGAAGAGTTGGTGGCGAAGGCAAGGCTAAAATTTTTGAGGTAAGAGAAACAGACAACGATATCTCCTTTATCAGAAACTATCTCACAGAGCAATTGGTAGAAGAATTGGATCTATATTTATACAAGAAAGTGGGACACCAGTGGCAAATAGTAGAAAAGAATTGGGAGAAGGTTCGAGATGAAATAGTAGCCGGAATGACTAACGGCGGAAACCCCTACCTCGTTGTTGAAGACGGTGATTACAATAAAAATGGTGAACTTTATATACGTCATTGCTATGAGGGAATTGAATTAGATATTAAGTATCTTGAGAAAACCATCCCCGATGTATATAGTCTTTGGGGTCGTCCAGTTCATTTAGAAACAACAATAGATGGCAAAAATGTTTTATTTAGTTATAATGGGGAAAGAAATAGCAAAAGAATATTAATAGATTAAGTATTAGACCTACCATATGGTGGGTCCATTTTTTTTACAAAAACCTCCTCTTGAATTTTTATTATTTTCTTGGTCATAATACTTCAAAAGAGGAATGATTATATGAATAATTTTAACAATATCCAGTTTAAGCCAATGATGGCGTCTCCCGGTGAGCCCTTTGATAGTTCTGATTATTTGTTTGAAATAAAGTGGGATGGCTATAGAGCCATGGCTTATTTAGATGAAGAAACACGACTACAAAGTAGAAACTTAAAGAATTTTACCCGCAGCTATCCTAATCTTTTGGATTTACATATTAAAGTAAAGGATAAACCGGTTATTTTAGATGGAGAAATTATTACCCTAGAAGATGGTAAACCAACGTTCCAAGGGCTACAAGGGATTGACCCCACAAAGCCCTCAATTTTTATGGCCTTCGATGTGCTGTTTCACAAGGGTCAGTCCGTAATGGAGGAACCTTTAATCAGGCGAAAAGAAATCTTGAAAAATATTATAAAAGAGGATGTAAATTTACTATATTCTCAGCATGTTTTTGAATCGGGTAAGGAATTTTATAAACAATGTATTGAAAAAAATTTAGAAGGAGTAGTTGCGAAGCAGCTACTAAGCCCGTATTTACCGGGTAAAAGAGTTAGCTTTTGGAAAAAGTTAAAGGGAGTTCAAGAGGATGATTTTATTATAGTTGGCTATCTCCCTGGTAAAGCTTCTGTAATAGGATCTCTAGCCTTAGGGAGATACATCAACAATAATTTAGTATTTAAAGGTTTAGTTGGAACAGGACTCTCAGAGGGTTTTAAGCGACAATTAATGGAGTTATTTACGGAGTTAAAATCAGACGAAAATCCATTTCAAGTGAGGATAGGGGAACTTAGTAGATGCACGTTTTTATTTCCTCACTTGGTGTGTACAGTAAATTACTTAGAAGAAACTAAAGAGGGAAGGTTAAGACACCCAAGTTTTCACTCTCTTAGACACGATAAGTTTGCCAAGGATTTAATAGAGTAAAGAAAGGTTGATTGAAACAATGGATAAAATTCTTCAATTCCAAGGAAAAGAGCTAAAACTCACCAATCTAGACAAACAATTTTGGGATGAAGGGTTAACAAAGGCTGATTTAATAAAATATTATGTGAATATTGCACCATACATTTTGAAATATCTTAAAAATAGACCCTTTGTCATGGTTAGGTATCCTGATGGTATAGATGGAAAGTTCTTTTACCAAAAGAACTGTCCACAATATGCACCCAACTGGATAGATACCTACCCGGTGTCTTCCGGCCGAAGTACTAGTAAAACAGATTTTATTGTATGTAATGATGTAGAGACTTTGGTTTGGCTGGCTAATCAAGGTTGTATTGAAGCACATGTTTGGCTTTCTCAAATCGAAACTATTTATAACCCAGACATTGCGGTGTTTGATTTAGATCCCGTTCCGCCAGCAACATTTAAGGATACATTAGGGATTGCATTGCTAATAAAAGAAGCCCTAGCGGAGTTCGATCTCGAGGGATTCCCTAAAAGCTCGGGAGCTAGTGGAATGCATATTTTTGTACCCATTGAGCCTAAATATAGCTATGAAGAGGTAAAAGAGTTTGTAGCATATATATCAAAACTGATTGTAGGAATTTATCCAACAAAAACCTCAATGGAAAGAATTGTGAAGAACCGAAGAGGCAAGGTTTACTTGGACTATCTGCAAAATGGCTGGGGTAGGACTATGGCTTGGGTCTACAGCTTAAGGCCTCAAGCCGGTGCACCGGTATCTACTCCTTTAGAATGGAAAGAAGTGGAGGAAGGCTTTGATCCCAATGATTTTAACATCGAAACTATATTTGCTAGAATAGAAGAAAAAGGGGATTTATTTGAACCAATTCTAGAAAAAAAGCAGTCCTTAGATGAACTTTTGAAGAAAATTTTTCCAGAAAGGCAGGAAAAGCCTTAGACTACCCCGAAATGAAGCTAAAATATCTAATTTGGGGTTAGAGCGATGGAAAATAAGTTATACTGGTTAGGCCTAAGCATTTCATGCCCTTGGCCACGAAAATTAAAAGGTATAGTGGAGCATTTAGGAGGGCCAATTAATCTTTGGCATGCTGATTTCGCAAGCATTAATAAATGCCAGATGTTGACCGAAAAAAACATTCAGCAGTTTCTTAAAAATAGAGGAAAGGTTAACTTAGGGGAAGAATGGGAAAAATTGCATAAAAAGGGGATTAGCCTAGTAACTATAGACGAGGCCGATTATCCAACAAATTTAAAACAGATTTATGATCCACCTCCAGTTTTGTACATTAAGGGGAATATACTGGCACAAGACCAGCTTAGCATTGGTCTAGTGGGTGCAAGGAAAGCAACCCATTACGGCCAAGGGATAGCGGAGAAACTTGGCTATCAGTTAACTAAATCAGGAATAACTGTAGTTAGTGGTCTTGCTAGGGGCATTGATACCTGGGCATTAAAAGGAGCAATTAAAGATGGGGGGCGCGCAATAGCGGTTTTAGGCTCTGGGGTCGATATAATCTATCCTCGTGAAAATAAAACCCTTGCCCGCAATATTACTGAAAATGGAGCTATCATTAGTGAGCTACCTCCAGGTACAGAACCTCGTCCATGGCACTTTCCGCTTCGGAACAGGATTATTAGCGGCTTAAGCTTGGGAATTGTAGTTGTGGAGGCGGCAGAAAACAGTGGCTCCCTTATCACTGCTGATCAGGCCTTAGAGCAAGGCAGGGAAGTTTTTGCTGTTCCAGGACCAATTTATAGTGATATGAGTAAAGGTTGTCACAATCTAATTAAGCAGGGAGCCATATTAGCTGGTGGAGTGGAAGACATCCTCACTGAGATTGGCCAAGAAGATCTTTTTAGTAAGCTTGAACATTCAAATCAACAACTTCCTGAAAAAAACATTACTCCTGATGAAGCACAAATATTTAAAATGTTGACAATAGAACCACTTAGTATAAATGGTATTATAGAAAAGAGTGAGTTGGCCCCTGGCCAAATTACAGCTATTCTTTTATATTTAGAATTAAAAGGTTTGGTTCAACAGTTACCTGGAAAGAGATATATACGAAAAATTTAAGACAGAAGCTATTATGGGGTGAATAGAAGAATGGTTAAAACTTTAGTTATAGTTGAATCCGGCACCAAAGCAAAAACAATAGGAAAATTTTTAGGTACTAACTATACAGTCAAAGCTTCTGTTGGACATATCAGAGACTTGCCAAAGAGTCAGCTAGGAGTGGATATTGAAAACAATTTTGCACCGAAATATATCACCATAAGAGGCAAAGGCGATACGATTAAAGAATTAAAAGGTGCTGCTAAAAAAGCTGATCGAATCTTACTGGCTACTGACCCTGATCGTGAGGGTGAGGCCATAGCTTGGCACTTAGAACATATTTTAAATATAGAGCCTAACTCTAAGTGTAGAATTGAGTTTAACGAAATTACTAAAGAGGCAATAAAGAAGGCAGCAAAAAATCCTAGACAAGTCAACGGAGACAGAGTTGATGCTCAGCAAACTAGAAGAATCTTAGATCGGCTGGTGGGGTATCAATTAAGTCCCTTATTATGGCGCAAGATTCGAAAAGGTCTAAGTGCAGGTAGAGTTCAGTCAGTTGCCGTTAGGTTAATTTGCGATAGAGAAGAGGAGATCAGTAATTTTACGCCGGAAGAATATTGGTCTATAATCGGTAAATTTAAAATTCCTGAAGATGGCAAGATAATTGAAGCCAAATTAGAGAAAAAAGAGGGTAAAAAGATAGAATTACCCAATGAGGAAGAGGTCAATAAGGCCCTTGCTGTTATTAAGAAAGCTAAATTTGCTGTTGAAGCAATAAGAAAAAAAGAAAAACGGCGCAATCCTGCTGCTCCTTTCATAACTAGTAGTTTACAACAGGAAGCTTATCGTAAGTTAAACTTTCAGGCTAAAAAAACAATGCGTATAGCTCAGGAACTATATGAAGGTCTAGATCTAGGTAAAGAAGGCACAGTAGGTTTAGTGACTTACATTCGTACCGATTCTACTCGAATTTCGGATACAGCTAAAGATGAAGCGAAAGAGTTTATTAATGAAAAGTATGGCAAGGAATACTATCCTGAAGAGCCGCGTACTTTTGCTAATAAGGGCAAAAGCCAAGACGCCCATGAAGCTATCCGGCCTACATTAATCTTTCGAACACCGGAACAAGTTAAACAATTTTTAGGTAGAGACCAATTTCGGCTGTATAAATTGATCTGGGAAAGATTTATTGCTAGTCAAATGGCATCTGCCGTTGTTGATACCACATCCATAGATATAAACGGAAGTGGATATACCTTTAGGGCAAGAGGATCTATTGTCAAGTTTCCAGGTTTTATGAAAATATATACAGAAAGCCAGGACACTGAAACTGACAAAGATAGTGAAAAAATTCTTCCCGATTTTGTAGAGAATCAAAAGCTAGACATCAATAAACTTGATCCTAAGCAACACTTTACGCAACCGCCTCCAAGGTATACCGATGCCAGTTTAATTAAAACTCTGGAAGAGAAGGGTATAGGAAGGCCTAGTACTTATGCCACAATCGTTGATACCATTCAAAAAAGAGGCTATGCGGTGCGGGAGGAAAAGCAGTTTTATCCCACTGAATTGGGAATCTTGGTTATTGATTTACTGAGAGAACATTTTAAGGATATTCTTAATGTAGAGTTCACCGCTGACATGGAAAATTTGCTGGATAAAGTAGAAGATGGGGACACTGAAGGGGTTGAAGTTTTAAAGGATTTTTATAGTTCTTTCAAGGTAACCTTAGAAAAAGCTGAAGAGGAAATAGGAGAGGTTGAGTTAGAAGAAGAGGTATCCGATGAAAAGTGTGAGCTTTGTGACAGAAACTTAGTTGTAAAGTTTGGCCGTTTCGGTAAGTTTTTAGCATGCCCGGGCTTTCCTGAATGTAGGTTCACAAAACCTTTATTAGAAACTGCCGGTGTCCCTTGTCCTAAGTGTGGTGGGGAGGTAGTTTCAAGGAGGAGTAAAAAAGGACGCAAGTTTTTCGGATGTAGTAATTATCCTGAATGCGACTTTATATCGTGGGATAAGCCAACTGATAAAGCATGTCCCATCTGCCAAGAGGGTCTAGTTGAAAAAAACACCAAAAAGAAAAAAATTCTCAAATGTTCAGGAGAGAATTGTAAATATAGTGAAGATGCGCAAACAGAGGAGGAAAATTAACCCTTGACTAACAAATTAGTAATCATCGGAGCAGGTTTGGCTGGCTCAGAAGCAGCTTGGCAAGCAGCTGAAAGAGGAATTGAAGTAACTTTATATGAAATGAGACCTAAAGTCTCAAGTCCTGCCCATAAAACAGAATATTTTGCGGAACTGGTTTGCAGTAATTCCTTAAGGTCAAATGGTCTAGAAAATGCTGTTGGTCTATTAAAGGAAGAAATGCGCCAACTAAACTCAATTATCATGGCTAATGCCGACAAATGCAAAGTTCCTGCCGGAGGAGCTTTAGCAGTTGACAGAGAAAAGTTTG
>JUEG02001182.1_pt1 | contig 10291 bp, 5 predicted proteins | sample 432341 | NCBI WGS metagenome assembly JUEG02 (sample SAMN02953476, study PRJNA257561) | rock porewater metagenome | biome: terrestrial; feature: Opalinus Clay rock; material: porewater; isolation source: Opalinus Clay rock BIC-A1 borehole | place: Switzerland: Mt Terri URL, St-Ursanne ...
TCGGGCGAAGATTAGGATCAAAGGAAATCGTTTTTTTCGCTGACTTCATACTGATGAGAGCAAGGTGAGCATATTCTCGGGCAGTTCTGGAGAGGGCCAGAGGAATACCCGTGAGGTGCAGATGACGTGCTGCAAGAAAATAGGCTGGGTCAAAATCTTCCACATTCAACATACTTGCCGCAGAACCTCTGCGATAATACTGAACCCGAGGGTCCCCTGATTCTACTTTGGACTTGAGTTGAAATCCCGTGAGATATCGGTCGTCGACTTGAACCTTGGTTGTATCAACCCCTTCTTTTTGAAGCGCTTGGATAATATATTTTCCAAATGAATCATTCCCTACTTTACTCGCAAACCCGACCGCATACCCTAACCGCGCAAAACCGATCGCTACATTCGTTTCAGCCCCAGCTAAACTTCGTGTAAAGTGCGAAATCTCATGCAACTCCCCGATCTGATCCGCAATGAACAAGACCATGGCTTCACCGAATGTAACGACATCCAATAAGTTCATCACATAACTCCTTTTCTTGTGGATTACTTAGCGTTTATCAATAGGTTGACATAATATCCTGTCACAACTTCCAGCTTTTCCCCTTGGAGCGGAAATTCGATGACGCGTGGAATCCCTTGAGGAAAATAGGATATCAAACTTCGCCATCTCGCGTTTTTATCAGAAGGGAGCGGTAAGGTAACCAATCGCCCCTTTCTTCGTTCAACACACTTTAAATGAATATAAATCACATATTGACCGAGGGTAATTGCTGCCTCCGTGGCATCTTCCTCCGTCCATTCCCAGTTTCCAATATCGAAGGTCATTCCGACTGGGATGTTTTGAAATTTGCAATCCTCAAAAAAACGTTTCAGGGTTTGGACGTTTCCGCCATGAAGTGTTTGGTCGTTTTCAACCGACAGTTTCAGCCCCTGCTTCTCCATTTTCAGGGTTTTTAGCATTTCATCGAGTTCTGCAAGCTTGGATTTATGAGGCTGATAATGGCCCAACGATGTTTTAATCAGCTGTGCACCCAGTTCTAAAGCTTCCTCGATAATGCCTTTAACGGGGTTATAGTTAAGCTCGCCATTATTCAGCCATAATTCAATTGGGGCCGAATAAACGGATTGAAGCTTTTCTCGTTCAATGCCCTCCCGTAATTTGGCAAGAGGCAAATCCCCCCTACAAAACAATTCTCTACGAATCTCAATTCCTGCACACCCAGCCTGAGCAGCTACTTTTGCGAAGAATTCTTGCCCAAGCTCAGCTACTAATGACGAATCATAGGACGAAGTTGTCACTAGCACAGGATTCATATAGCATCTCTCCTTCCTTAGTCATTATTCTTTGAGTTTATCCCATTAATAATTTACAATTTTCTTAATGAACTCGTTCAGCTAAAGCTGAACATCAAGGCTTCAGATTAGGACTCTACCCCACTTAAAGTATACGAAATACCTACCCCCACATATAGAAGTGGGGTCCTAGACGGCGATCAAGCAGCTTTTTTGAAGCTTTACTGAAACCGTTACCTGAAATCGATACCATTTTAGGGTTGAGAATAAGTCGCCCAAGCAGCATAAAGTTGTTTCGAAAACCCTGTTATTCAACAAATGGAGTAGAGCCACGCACGATAAGTGTTCCGTTAAGCACGATTGTCTTGGCTGGAGAGTCCTCTCCTTGAATACGCAGTAAGATCATCTCCATTGCATTTACCCCAATATCATAAGTGGGTTGGGCGATGGTCGTGATTCCCTTACCTACTGCGGGAGTCCAATCGAGATTATCAAAACCAGCTATCGCTACATCTTCAGGAACCTTCAACCCCTTTGCTTGTAACGCCAAAATTAATTTCAGCATCACGACACCATTAACTGCAAAGAGAGCACGAGATTGTCCTTTAGAATCCTTTATAAACGCCTCCAATTGTTCTTCGATCTTGCCAGGCACAAAGCGATCTGCCAGATAGACGTCGTTAACGCTTGGATGTCCCTGTCTGCTTAACTCAGCACGAAAGCCAACAAGCCTCTCGTAACGCGAGCTAACCCCTTCAAACGGTTCACTAAATAAAGCAATGCGTTGATAGCCCTGATTGATTAAATATCGAACAGTTTCTATGGTGACCTCCTCATTGTTGACGACAACACTATCAAATTCCAATTCTGGAACTTTACGGTCAACTAGAACCACCGCCGTCCGTTCCCTATCGAACTGCTGCAAAAACTCATTATTATGACCGGTCGTATTAATAATCAAGCCATCAATTCGTTGTTGCTGAAGTCTAAAGATATACTCCCGCTCTTTTGATGGATCGTTATCCGTATTGCATACCATCAAGCTATAGCCGTTTTTCTTGCAGACGTCTTCTGCCCCTCGCAAAACCGCAACCGAATATGGATTTGTAATATCTGCGATAACCATACCAATTAAATAACTGCGTTGCCGTTTTAACCCTTGTGCCATCTGGTTCGGGCGGTAGTCAAGTGTTTTAACAGCCTCTTCAATACGTCGGCAAGTGTCCTCCGCTAATACCTCGTGATTACCATTGATGTATCGAGAAACTGTAGTTTTAGATACGCCTGCTATACGTGCAACATCATCAATTGTGATCCGTTTTGTAGACTTTTTTTTCATAGGGCCCTCCCCGAAAGTTATGATTTAAAGAATACTTGGCTCGCGCCAAGAGTTCAGTCGCCGGCGATCACCTTAGTTGCGCTTATACTTCCAGGAAATAGATAACGATAAGATAAGTTATACTTTCTAACAAGTACATCAATAGAACTGAAATCGTTTCCTGAAATCGATTTCAGTAGTATTGACTTAATAATACCAGAATTGAACGAACTGTCAAGAATATTCTAATAAATTATTTCTGGGAATACTATCCATCAATTTTCATCACATTACTTTGTTAGTAAATTATTATGCATATTCCCTTCTCACTGGGGTTAAGTCTATACCAAAACACGGTGCGCCTACAGCTTCCAACACCTTTTCGCGATCCCTTGTTCGGCAGCTTCAAATCGTTTTGATTTGCTCCTTAAATGAAACAGTTAGGCTGAACCTGACACTTATCGACAGCCTTCATTGATTGGGAAATACTCAACACCGATAAAATTATCCGATCATTTCCAGGACTTACCTTTTACAAAACCGGTGGCAAACGCCTAATCATCCAGCTGTTGAACAGATAATCGATGATCAATAGGAACTAACCCTTACCACTTTGCTGCCATAGTCCGATCTTTTTCAGGTTTCGATATTCCGTTCAAAGTTGGGTGTTTTTGCCCATCCCCCCGAAAAGGTGGAATAAGAAAATTACTCATTCAGTGATATCGGAATTTGAGCCAACTTCTCAATAATTTCATCCATGTTAATAGACTCGGGGCTTTTATTAAACTCATAGCGACCATAAAGATTAATATGTTGCCATGCAACTGGGGAAATATGTTTCAACACATCCGAATCCTGACCATTGCATTCTCTGTAAGTCAACATATTAGATAAGATGCTGGCATTATAATAAATGATGCAGTTAGCTAACAAGCGACTGCATTCACCCCATAGGTGTTGCTCTTGTTCTGTTTTGAATCGCAATTTTCCAAAGTTTGCATGGGATACAGCTCTACGCAATTTGTGATAACTCTCACCCCTATTAAGTGCACGCTGCACATTCCGGCGTAGTGGTAAAGAATCAATATAATCAAGAAAATACAAACTTTTAATGATATTATCATACTCCCACAAAGCACGTTTGGTTTTGTTTTTACGTGCATAAGCACTGAGCTTTCCGATTATAATACTCTGCGTTGTTGTTTTAAGAGCAAGTGACAATATTATACGCTGAATACTCTCCCACTCTTCCACAATTAGATCAGTGTTGATTTTTCTTACAGGCGTGATTAATTTATCGCCGTAGTGGCTCGGATGATTAAATCCATATAAAGATGTACTGACTTTATCGTAGATGCCTTTATAACGTGGTGCAAACTGATAACTGAAAAAGTGTAGAATAGCAAAATTTACTTCATTGGTTCCATGTGTGTCGGTAGAATGAATATCAGGCTGGATATCGGTTGTGTTGTTATACAAAATATCGAAAACATAATGACTTTCATGCTCGTTAGCACCAATAATTCTAGCATTAACTGGAATATGGTTAGCTACCAATGTGTAAGATACAATCCCTTTTTTAAGTCCGAAATATTTAGGCGAGTGGCGGGAATTAATGGTGTTTATCTTAGTTTCAAATTTCTGCCCATCACTACTGGAATGAATGATTTCATCAATATCGTAGTGCCGAAAGATGGGCAGCTTAGCAGTAGCATTACTTACACGGTCATTCGCCTCTTTAAGAGTTTCCAATCGAATAAAGTTATCCGATGTAGCAGAGAGCAGGGAATAGCCAATATCTGAAATCTCACCCATCCTACCGATTCCCATGTTGGTACCCCAAGCAGTCAGACATGCAACAAGAACTCGATTTTCCTTGACCTGCTTGGCATAACGTCCCAAAATGTGCTCGAATGCATCAATGAACTGACAATGTTGATTAACATAATGCAAAACGCTCCCAATCTCAATTTGTTTCAATGCATCGAAAAATGAGTGATTGGTCGATTCTGGGTCACGGACATACTGAAGTGTCCAATGGCTACGTACTCCACGTTTTTTTATTTGGAATTGCTCATTTTCTCCTGATGCAATACGTTGGTTGACCTCTGTAATGCGAGTCTCAAGTCTATGCTCAAGTTCCACCAAATGATTGTGTATAGGTTGATTGAGGATGGTCAAACCAGCATCAGCTATCAACTTTTCCTTCTGTTGCCATTGACGGTCATCTAGTAAATCATCCTCAAAACTTCGGAATCGGATACTGTCCTGACAATAAATATCACCAGCCTCCAAACCGTTTCGTAAAAGACGATAGACTAAAAATTCATAGCGATCCACCAGTAAAGCCTTTTGTTCATTGTTGTCTTGTTTATACATGTAGCGTTTTATTCCTTCAGGTATAAATTGATCTGGTAAATCATCAGAAGGAAATTGTGCCAGTGATTTATTCTTCATAAAAGCCACTTTCATAAAATTGATGGCATCAATTATCGGATTGTGGATTAAAGGAGCTAGAAAATCAACCATTAAAAGTATAGGCCGTAAATGCCGTTTAAACTGGCGTGACAACTTATCAACTTGTTCCCACTGGAAAGTTGTTTCATCAAATTTGGCATTTGTGGCAATCTGATCGGCTATAGCCACAAGTTTTTGGCGTTCTAAAATAGAAAATGCCGTAGCCTGAACATCACTAAAAGGCGTGTTAGTTGCTATTTTATTATCGGTAAAAAGTTTAAGCACCTGACCAGCCTTTTTCATGTTTTGGTTGCTCTCTGTGGAGAACTCATATACTTGCTCTTTGGCTTTGAATTTAAATTCATCTATGTATCGTCTTACGTTATAAATGAGTGTGTTGATAAGATTGTCGTTCATCCGCTGATAGCGATGGTGGACAAAACATAATAAATAGACGTAAACTATCCATTCATTAAGTCGCTTGATCTTGTAGACAGAGTAATAGCCTACCAGAGAGGCATAGTATCTTATGCTTTCGTTGGAAATACCTAATACTGGCAACACCTTCTGTGAAAGCTGGTATAAAGGCTGTATTTGTTGACCCCGGTTAATCTCACGCTTTATTTCACCAACACTAAAATCTTTCGGCTCATGTTTAAGCTGTGTTATTTCATATAATCCAGGAGAATCTTTTAAAAGTTCCTTCAAAGCTTCGATATCAGATTGGTTCAACTGGTTTTGCATAATGGTAATTAACCGATTTTGTTCGTAGGTTATTGATTTGCCTACAGTTTCTTGCATAAAACTATATCCGGGAACAACAATGCGTTGCTCGTATAAATAATGCATAATTTCACGAAAGATAAATATTGGCTTCCCACAAACAGCTACTGCCTTGCAGGCCTTTGACTCTAATTGTCGCCGTATTTCAGCATCACAACTGTAATAGTTGAATAGTTCAAGAATTAGGCGCTGCTGTTTTAGCCGGGTAAACTTGTCAACTGAACTCATATCGACTATTTTAACGTTGTCGAAATACTGCTTCAGCACATAATGAAAGTCTTCCTCAACTTCATGCAGGTAAAAGGTGAAAAAAAGATGTTTGGCTTTAAAATAGCCGAGTTGCAGTACAAAATAAGCTCGGGATTTGACGGAGCGCAATACTTGCAACAAATCTTTCTCCGGTTGGGAGAGAGAAAAATAATTACAACGTTCTTCATGCGTAAAGCATGGTCTGCCATAAATACTCTCCAATTCATCTTCTCCAAGAATTCTAAGGCGTTTTTGTTCAGCGTTGTTTTTCTCAATATCCATATATTTCCCTTTCTTGTAGCAGGGATAATGTTTGTTGGCCAATAATGTCTTTCAAAAAGTACACTTTTTGAAAGGTGGTTTTAAACGTAGTTTTTATATGTCATAATTATAACATAACATAATTTGAAATATGTCAATAAACTTGTATACTTTAAGAAATGGTTTTATAATTGGAATATCAAATTTTTAAGCAGGAGCCAACCTATGAGAAATTTCTTTTATGCAAGGGTTAGTAGCAAAGACCAGTCTTTAGAAAGGCAAATCGTTGCTGCGAAAGAAATTGGGATTGAAGATAATTACATGTTTATAGAAAAAGCCAGCGGTAAAGATTTTAAAAGACCAGAATATCAATTGATGAAACGTATGCTTAGGGATGGAGACGTTTTATATATAAAGTCGCTTGATAGACTGGGACGAAATAAGCAGATGATATTGCATGAATGGCAGGAATTAATAAAAGTTAAAAAAATTGATATTGTCGTTTTAGACATGCCTCTCCTAAATACTATGAAATATAAGGACTTAAACGGTATTGAATCGTTAATAGCAGACTTAATACTGCAATTGCTAAGCTACATGGCAGAAGATGAACGTAAAAGAATAAGGGAAAGGCAAGAAGAAGGTATTAAGGTTGCAATTAGCAAAGGTACTAAGTTCGGCAGAAAAAAGATTCAAATTGATGAAAATTTTAAGTCTATCTATAATGACTGGAAACAAAAAAAAATAACGGCTGTAGAAGCCATGAAAAAAGCGGGGATGAAAAGTAATACTTTTTATAGAAGGGCAAAAGAACACGAATTGTTTTTATAGAAAGGAATAGTAAACCATGAGTAAGGTTGTTGAGGATATTGCTGCCATTCGGCAATCGGAAATTCAGAGATTAAGAGGAATACTTTCTAAAAGAATTAGAGTATGAGCAGTAAACTGGAACAGGTCGATTTTATTTGGAGTCGCTCAATTGTGGATACCCAAATTGCCCTTGCTTATACAAAGAGTCACCCATTGCGATTAAAAAAATCTAATCACAATGGGTGACCTTATTTGTTAGCGTACTTACAAAGTTGTCACTGATCGCCTACTCGTTTCTATTTCCCTATCGACTTACCAAGCTGCTGCTCAATGTTTTTACCGACAACAGCCTCTCCTCCGAATAGGGTTGCTGCGGTCAGTTTTTTGTCCTTTAGATAATTCATGACCTGATCGGACAAGCTACCATCCGCCAGAATAATCGGGGCATTGTGATTTGCCGCATAGACACTTCCGGCCAGGGCATCAGGGAAGTTGTTGCCTGTGGCTATACAGACATTTTGGCCAGTTAAATTAAAGTACTTTGCGACGGCCAGAGAGGTTTCATAGCGGTCCACTCCAGCGATTCTCACAATATTAGCTTGAGCTAAAGCTGTGAGCTGAGCAACCTGGTTTTCTAAGGTTGCGCCGATAACCCCTTCTCCTCCTATGATATAGACTCTGATCGGTTTAATATCCGCAATCTTTTTCTTGACTAAATCGCTGATTCCATCGTTTCCAACTAAAAGTATTGGATACTGCATGACTGCTGCTGCGCTGCTTATGGATAAGGCATCAGCATAGTTCTCTCCATAGACCAACACAATCGGCGCTCCAGACAAAAGATCTAATTCATCTGCAATTTTTAGGGCAGTTTCATATCGGTCGAATCCACCCAGTCTCTTGATATGAGAGAATCCACTAGTCGCTATTTTCCCTTCCACAGTATCACTGACTGCTGCAGTGCCCCCTAAAATATAGACGGTTCCTTTAGTGTCCATGTAATCCTTCAGATAGGTGATTACCTTGGTTTGATCCTCTTCATTACTTCCAACCAGTAGTATAGGTGCATTTAACTTATAGGCTAAGACACTTCCTGCCAGCGCATCTGGATAGTTTTCGGCTGTTGCCAATATTACATTGGAAACCTGCCCAGTATAGTTAGCTTTGGCAATTTCTAGAGCGGTATCCACTCTAGTTAAGCCAGCAAGTCTTGTTAATCCTATCTTAGGTTGATTCATTTTAAAATCCAATTTTACTATATCTTGTTCTACGGGTATGGTCGGACTCCTAAACTGATCATACCCCTCTTTCTTTGCCACAATATAGTAGTCTGAAGTGGGAAAAACCATGAATCCATAAGCTCCACTTAGATCACTTGTTTGTGGGTTTTTATTATCGTTAGGCTTAAACCCTTCAATTATTGGCAGTGCTACCACTGAATCCGGAGTTTTACCATTTGTCTTGTTTCTATCCGTATTTGCATAATACAAGGTGACATTAACTCCCTCCAGGACCTTTCCTGTAGCGGCATCGGTTATGATGCCATAGGGGTCAATTAGGGTAATGGTTATAGTTACAACTCCGTTATTGTCAATCTTGATCTCCATGGTTCCGAAAGTAATCGTTTGTCCATTACCTAAATCATACGTGATATTAAAATTATTATCCGTACCTTTAGCCAGGTTCCCAACGGTTAATGTGCCATCGGCAGCGACTGTCACGGGAGCGCCGGTTGTCGGTGAAAAAGCTAGTTTAGACATGTCGCTGAACTCGCTGCTGATACTTCCTCCTGGCGCTTTCTGTTCCAGCACGTCGGTGGCCTTCATGGCAATTGTACTGTTGCCGTTGCTGTCGGTGGTTACTGTCGCGGTTACAACATGTGTCCTGTTACCGTCTATTACATTGCCGGTAACAGGAGTAGGTGTTGGTGATGGGGTATACGAACCGCCACCGCCGCCTCCTCCACCGTTGGTCGGGATTGCCGTCCATTGGGCGTACAGCGTTATACTGCTGGTCACAGTATCCGAACTGAAATTCCACGCGTTAGTGCAGGCTGATTCCTTATACCAGCCGCCGAACGTGTAGCCTGACTTCGTCGGTGGAGTCGGTGCGCTTATAGCGGAGCCAGTGGTTACGTTACTTATGCTCGATACCGAACTGCCTCCCTGGGAGTTGAAGGTCACGGTGTAGGTTGAGGTTGGTGCTGCACTAACTGTAAAACTAACATCAAAGCTTTGGCTTACACCATGATCCGCTGTGACTGTTACTGTTGCAGCATAAGTTCCGACTGCAAGTCCATCATTTGGTTTTAGAGTAAAGGCTGCTGATGTTGTTGTACTATCAAGAGTTGTGGCTCCAAGTGTTCCTAAGGTAAAGCTCCCTGCGTTAGTTCCACTTAAAGCTACTGCCAGGTTTGTTATATCCCCGGTTCCTGTTTTTGTTACAGTTATGCTTTGGGCTGTTACTGGAGAATACCCTGCTGTTTGGGCTGCAAAGGTATCTGTTCCTGTTTGGGATAATGTTGCTGTATAGGTCGCTGCTGCTGCCGCCGGGAATACCGCTGTCACAACGCCCGAATCGGCGTCATTGGTTACTGATGTTGCTCCGGCTACTGTAAAGAAGTTTGCGGGCACACCCGTCAATGTATAACCCGAGTCTGGTGTGATATTGATGGTTGCAGTGTATATCGCGCTCGCAGCAAACGTTGTAACTACCGGCGACCAGGTAACCGCTGCTGTGTATTCGCCGTTATCGGCAATGGTTAATACTGGCGTGGTGCCTGTTGCCGGTGCTGTTACTCCGGATATCGCCGAGGTCTGGACACTGGACAGCAGGTACGGGTAGCTGAAGCCCTCGTTGATCCCCCAGGTGCCGGTTGATGGGGTGAAATCCCACCCTGCAAAGGTGGCTTTTGTCTGCATACCGGCAGTCGTCATCCCGTTATTCCATATACTAGTTAAGTCGAAGATGTCTCCGTATCTGCTGGGATATACTTGTCCCGTGCCTGTGGTGTCCCAGTAGGAGGCGTCGATGAAAGCGGCGGCGTTTTCTCCCACCAGCCCGCCGGTATAGCCGTAGCCGACTGACCCGGACACGCTGCCGGTGGCGTACGAGTTGCTGATGGTG
>JUEG02000915.1_pt1 | contig 10288 bp, 11 predicted proteins | sample 432341 | NCBI WGS metagenome assembly JUEG02 (sample SAMN02953476, study PRJNA257561) | rock porewater metagenome | biome: terrestrial; feature: Opalinus Clay rock; material: porewater; isolation source: Opalinus Clay rock BIC-A1 borehole | place: Switzerland: Mt Terri URL, St-Ursanne ...
CCCCCGGCCCCGAGCCCTGTCCCGGGCGGTGGAGCCCAGGGCGGTGTCGCCGCTGGTGGTGCGGCGGCGGCCGGTGCGGCCCGGGCTCCGGGTGGTGGGGCTGGGGCCATGACCGGCGGTGGCGCCCCGGCCTACGGAGCAGGAGCAGGGGCAGCGGGGACTCCATTGCCGCCGTTGCCGCCGTTGCCCGGGTTTTCGGACCAGCAGGCCACGCGCGGACCGCAGTTCGCGGGGGAGGCCGGCCGCGGCGAACCGCTCGACGAGGCCCTGGACATCGTGGAGGCGTCACCGGACGGCGCGGTGGTCCTCGGTTGGCGCGCGGTGGAGGCGACGTACATGCGGGTTCTCCGTGCCGCCGGGCACCCGGAGACGCTCCTGCCGGTGCCGAGGGCCGCGGCCGCGCTGATCAGGCTGGGCCTGTCGCGAAGCGTTGTCGACCTGATGCTCCGCCTCGCCCAGCTCCGCAATGAAGTGGTGCACGGGCGTGCCGCGGTCACGCCGGTGCCGGCGATGGACTTCCTCTCCAGCTGCGAGATCCTGCTCAACGCCATCGGCGCGCTGCGGCCGGGCGGAGAAGCTCCGGGCGTCGGCCGGGGCCAAAAGCCTTCCACGCGTCCGGAGTAGCGCTCTCCCGGAGGGTCGGAGGAAGGTCGTGCCGGGCTGCCCAGCGGCGGCCCGCGACCGCCGCGACCCGCCATGTCCGGGATGCCCCGCAGCAGCTGCCCGCCGGACATGCCGGTGCCGGGCTCCGGTCGGACCGGAACCCGGCACCGTGCGCCGGGACCTGCCGGCGCTGCCAGCTTCTACTGTCTGCTAGTTCTGGCCGCGGGTCCTGCGGCGCATCATGAGCACGCCACCGGCGCCGAGCAGAACGACGGCCGCGACAGAGGCGCCCACGACAGTCGTGCCGGCACCGGTCTCGGCGAGGTCGCCGTCAGCACCGCTGTTCGAGGACGGGGCGGGCGCGGGGGCCGCGGCGCCGGTCGTCTCCGGGGTGCCGGTGGGCTCGTCCGACGGCTCTTCGGCCGCCGGCTTGCTCTCCGTCGGGGTGGGGAGGGTGGTGTCGGGGGTCTCCTCGACGGGGATCTCGTCCTCGCAGTCGGTCCAGAAGACCTTGTGCTTGGCCTTGCCCTTCTCGCCGACGAACTTCCAGGCGAGCTTGTAGTGGCCGTCGGGCAGCGTCATGTCCTCGGTGCGGCCGTGCCCGTCGGCGTCGAGGGTCAGGGTGCCGCTCTCCACCACGGTGCCCTTGACGCCGGTCGGCGGCATCTCGACGATCTTCCAGCTGGCTTCCTGGCCGGTGTCGAACTTGAACGCGTCGAGATAGAAGGCGCAGACGTGCGGTTCGTTTTTCTTGAGGCGCTCACCGGTCTCGGAGTCGTGAATCTTCACGTTTCCGTTGTCACCGGGAGGCGTCGCGTACGCGGAGGGGGCGAGCAGCAGTGCAGCTGCTGCTGCCGCCGTCACCGCACACGCCGAAGAAAGGGTGCGCATGGGCCACCTTACGTGGACTCAAAAGGGTGGGGTGGGGGTGGCAAGCTGAAGATTGCTGTGTTGCGGGAGCTCTGGCAAGGCGGAAAATGCCCCATCGGTGCCATAAGGATGGTGATGACCGGTTGGGTCCGGATAACGATTCAGCCAAGAGTGATGTCGTGCGTGCGTACAGGGGTTTCCCGGGGCCTCGTGCGGTGCGATCCCGGCCGGGTGATCACTGCTCGGGGCGCTGCCTCCGGGAGGCAGTCGACGCTCATGGCCGCCAGTTGGTCATGGCGGCGGGCGGACCGGTGAGCGCGGACGGCGGCCCGGGGGCCAGATCCGACCTATAAGTAATTAAGCAATATCCCTTTTTCTTCGCGAAACTACGGATATCCGATGCGATGGAGCTTGTGCATCGTGTGCGGCTTTCCCGGCGGGCTTCGTGAATGTAAGGAAGCGGAAACAGTCACTCCGCAACTGGTTCTCGGCCATTCTTTACTGGTAGGCAGGTGCCCATGAGTAATAGCGACGGAGCAACGGCCGTGAACGACCCCCGGAGGGGCAAGCAGGAGAACATGAACCGGGCGGCCCTGGTGATCCATACGATCGCCGACGCCGCCGCCGCGATCCTCGGGCTGTGGATCCTGATGTATCTGCTCGACGCCAACCCCGCGAACGGCCTGGTCGGCTTTGTGCACGGCACGGCGGACTGGCTCGCCGGCTGGTCCCAGGACCTGTTCCTGATGGACACCGAGTGGGTGCGCGTGTTGCTCAACTACGGTCTGCCCGCAGTTCTCTACCTGGCCGTGGGGCACGGCATCGCGGCACGGATGCGCCGCTTCTGAGACAAATGCGGTAAGAGGTGGAGCCCCGCGCCGGGTCGGCACGGGGCTCCACCTCTCTCACGGTCCTCGGCTGCGCGAACCGGCGCCCGCGCCGGTTCGCGCGCAAACGGGCCGCGGCCGGCTCAGAGGTCCAGGACGAGGCGGGGGCACAGCGCCCGCCCGACACAGATCATCATCGTGTCGTTCGCGTCCCGCTCGTCCTGCGACAGCAGGCTGTCCCGGTGGTCGGGCGTCCCCTCGACGACCTTCGTCTCGCAGGTCCCGCAGATGCCTTCCCGGCAGGAGTTCAACGGCTCGATCCCGTTGTCCTCCAGCGCCTGGAGGATGGTTCTGCCCGCCGGGACCGTGACCGTGCGCCCGCTCTGCCGGAGCACCACCTCGAACTCCCGCTCCGCCGCGGGATCCACCGGCTCCTGCGGCTGTGCGGCGAACCTCTCCACATGCAGGCTCCCCGCCGGCCAGGTCTCGCAGAGCCGTTCGACGGCGGAGAGCAGCGGCTCCGGCCCGCAGCAGTAGACGCCGGCGTCCTCGCGCGGCGTGCCGAGGAAGGCCGGCAGGCCGAGGAGGCCGTATTCGCTCTGCGGGCGCACCAGTACCCGGTCGCCGTACCGCTCCAGCAGGGGAAGGAAGGCCATGCTGGACCGGGACCTGCCGCCGTAGAGCAGGGTCCAGCGGGCGCCGGAGGCGGCGGCCCGTTCGAGCATGGGCAGCAGCGGGGTGATCCCGATGCCGCCGGCGATGAAGAGGTACTCCCGGGAGTCCGCCAGCGGGAAGTTGTTGCGCGGGCCGGTGATGTCGAGCAGGTCGCCGGGGCGCAGCATCTCGTGCACGGCCCGCGAACCGCCGCGCGAATCCGGTTCCAGCAGGACCGAGACCCGCCAGCCGGTGCGGTCGGCCGGCGATCCGTTCAGGGAGTACTGCCGGGTGGTGCCGCCGGGCAGCCGCAGGTCCACGTGGGCCCCCGGCCGCCACTCCGGCAGGTCGCCGCCGTCGAGCCGCTCCAGGCGGACCGAGAGCACGCCCTCGGCCTCCCACTCCAGGGCCCTGACCCTGAGCCGCAGCCGCTGCTCCGGCCGCTCGGTGTCCTTGCCCGGCACCGCAGACACCTCCGGTACGTCCTTCTGCTCCGCTGCCGTCGACCGGGCGGTCATGGGACCCAGCCCAGCACGCGTCGCCCGGCTGAGCGCAGCCGGACCACCGTGACCAGCCCCTGCGAGCCTTCCGGGAGCGTTACGCCCACCCGCGCCGGGTCGTCGCCCTCCAGGACCAGGGCGTCCCGGTCCGCCAGCAGGTGCCGGTCCTCCACCAGCACCGGTCCGCCGGAGGCGATGAGCACCACCAGCTCGTCCTGGCGGCGGTCCACCGCCGGCGCGTCGCCCGGGTCGGCGAGCTCCACCACGGACGTGACGTGACCGGCGTCGACCGCCACCTCGAGCGTCGTACCGCCGGGCAGCGGGTGGTCCACCCGGTGCACGTCCGACGGCGTCGCCGGGGCCGGCGCCGGTGCGGGTGTCCCGGTGTGCAGCCGTACCTGCCACTGCCACCGCTCGCGCAGCGGAGTGTCCGGTGAGGCCGCCACCTCCCAGCTACCGGTGTCGACCTGTCGGTGGGTGTTGGCGCGCAACAACAACCTCATCGTGTGCGTTCCTCGTTCTGGAGCGGGTCGGTCGGGTGGGCGGCCGTCACCGGACGGCCGCCAGGAAGGTCTTCGTACGCTCCTGCTGGGGGTCGGTGATGACCTGGTGGGCCGGCCCGGTCTCGACGACCTGGCCGCCGTCGAAGAACACCACGCGGTCGGCCACCTCGCGGGCGAAGCTCATCTCGTGGGTGACCACGACCATGGTCATGCCCGATCCGGCCAGGTTCCGCATCACCTCCAGTACGTCGCCGACGAGTTCGGGGTCCAGGGCCGAGGTCGGCTCGTCGAACAGCATGAGCTTCGGCTGCATGCACAGGGCCCGCGCGATGGCGACCCGTTGCTGCTGGCCGCCCGAGAGGTGGCGCGGGTAGGCGCTCGACTTGTCCTGCAGGCCGACTTGGCGCAGCAGCTTCTCGGCCCGCTCGGTGGCGACGGCCCGGGACTCCTTGAGCGCCCGGCGCGGGGCCTCGACGAGATTTTCCAGCACCGTCATGTGCGGGAAGAGGTTGAAGTGCTGGAAGACCATGCCGATCTCGGTACGCCGGCGGCAGATCTCCTTGTCGCCCAGTTCGTGGAGCCTGGTTCCGCGCTGTTCGTAGCCCACCACCTGCCCGTCCACCCAGAGTCGGCCGCCGTCGAGCCGCTCCAGGTGGTTGATGCACCGCAGGAAGGTGCTCTTGCCGGAGCCGGAGGGGCCGATGAGGCAGACCACCTCGCCGCGCCCCACCTCCAAATCGACGCCCTTGAGGACCTCCAGCCGGCCGAAGCTCTTGCGGACGGCCTCGGCCCGGACCATGGGGGCCGGAGCCGGTTCGCCGGCCCCGGACGCGGGGGCGGGCGCGGGGTCCGGGACGAGGTCGTGGACGGTCATGAGGTCCTCCCGGCGGCCAGGGGCGTGTGGGTGCGCAGCAGTCGCCGCAGCTGTTGCAGCGGAGTGGGCGGCAGGGTGCGGTTGCCGCGGGAGAAGCGCCGCTCGATGTAGAACTGCCCGGTCGTGAGGACAGTGGTCACGACGAGGTACCAGATGCTCGCGACGATCAGCAGCGGGATGGTCTGGAAGTTGCGCGAGTACAGGATCTGCGCCGAGTACAGCAGGTCGGGCACGGCGAGCACGCTGACGAGCGCGGTCGTCTTGAGCATCCCGATCGTCTCGTTGCCGCTCGGCGGGATGATCACGCGCATGGCCTGCGGCAGTACGACCCGGCGCATGGTCTGCATCCGGGTCAGCCCGAGGGCGCCGGCGGCCTCGCCCTGGCCGTGGTCCACCGAAAGGATGCCGGCGCGCACGATCTCGGACATGTACGCGGCCTCGTTGAGCCCCAGACCCAGAATGGCCGCGAACATCGGGGTGATCAGCTGGTTGGCGTCCAGGGAGACGCCGGGGATGCCGAAGGTCAGCTGCGGGTAGAGCGCCGCCAGGTTGTACCAGAAGAGCAGCTGGACGAGCACCGGGGTGCCGCGGAAGAAGGACACGTACAGGAAGGCCGCGGAGCGTACGACGGGGTTGACCGAGAGCCGCATCACCGCGAGGACGATGCCCAGCAGGGCGCCGACGGCCATGCAGATCGCGGTGAGTTCGAGCGTCACGACCACACCGCGGCCGATCGAGACGTCGCGGAGGTAGGTGTCGACCACGTCCCAGCCGAACCGGGGGTTGGTGGTCACCGACCGGAGCACCGCCGCTCCGACCAGCAGCAGGGCGGCCGCCATCAGCCACCGTCCGGGGTGGCGTTTGCGTACGACGGTCAGCCGGTCGGGCGGGATCTCTTCCGGCGCCTTGACGAGGGAGGGGGAGGAGACGGCCATGTCAGTTCTCCGCCTTGAGACGGGCACTGGCGGGGATATCCCACTTCTTCATGAGCGCGTCCATGGTGCCGTCGGACAGCAGCGTCTTCATGGCCGCGTCCAGCGCGGGCTCGAGCGGGGACCCCTTCGACAGGGCGACTCCGGTGGGGGTGGGCTCGTAGTCCGGTCCGGGTGCCATCTCCAGCTTGCCGCCGGACGCTTTCGCCTCCAGGCTGAGCGCCACGGTGTCGGCCATGACGGCGTCGACCCGGCCGCTGATGACCGCCAGGTTGGCGCCGTTCTGCGAGGGGAACAGCTCGATCTCGATCGGCTTCTTGCCTGCCTTTGTACAGACCTTCGACAGGGCCGGCAGTTGGTCGAGTCCCTGGACGCTGCCCTTCTGGCCGGAGACGGCGTACCCGCAGAGGGCCTTCGCGTCCATCTTCAGCCCCAGCGGGTTGCCCTGTTCGACCGCGAGGCCGGAGCCGTTGTTGAGGTAGGGAACGAACTCGACGGTCTCGGACCGCTCCGGGGTGATGGAGAACGCGGAGGCGCCGACGTCGTACTTCTTGGCCGCCAGGCCCGGCAGGATGCTGTCGAAGCCCGCGTTGACGTGCTTCACCTGCAGTCCCAGCCGCTCGCCGAGGGCGTCGGTGAGGTCGACGTCGAAGCCGATCATCGTTTTGTTGTCCGTGTCGAAGTATTCGTACGGCCGGTAGGACGCGTCGCTCGCCGCCGTCAGCACCCCCTTGGACTTGATGTCGGCGGGCAGCAGCTTCGCCGCCGCGGCATCGACGGAGCCGGTGCCGGCGGCGGATTCGGCGGCCTTGGGGGAGCCTTCGGTGCCGGCCCCCGAGGAGGCGTTGGTGCAGGCGGTGGTGGCCAGTATCAGACCGGCCGCGAGGAAAGTACGTCGTAGCGAGTGGCGCACGGGATCGTCCTTCGGGTGAGAGGGAAAACCGTCTTCGGTGGCGCGTCAGCTTGTGGGGGCGCTGGCGGGGTGCGCGGGTGTTCGTGGAGCGGTCAGCGGTCAGCCGTCGGCCGGGTGGTCGGCGGCCAGGTGGTAGAGCGAGTCGCCGAGGTCCACCAGCGGCGGCCGCCGGACGATGGCGACGACTCCGGGACGGGGCGCGACGACGGGTGTTGAGGGACGGTCGAGCTCCTCGACCGGGTGGACCCGGCCGAGCAGGTCGCCCTGCCGAACCTCGTCGCCGAGCCCGGCGATCGGTTCGAAGAGGCCGCGGAGCGGGGTGTGGACGGCGCCGTCCCCGCAGAGGCCCACCCACCGGGTGCCCGGCGCGGCCGGGGTGCCGGGGGAGGCCGCGAGGATGCCCGCGCCCTCCAGTACCCGGCGGAGCCCGTGGACGGCGTCGGCGACGACGGCGGGATCGACCTCGCCGCCGCCGCCGAGTTCGGTGGAGATCATGGGGACGCCGGCGTCGTCGGCCGCGGTCGAGAACGAGCCGGGCTCGAAACGGCCGGGCACGACCACCGTCCACGGGAGCCCCATCCGCCGTGCCAGCTCCCGCTTGGCCGCCCAGACGGCGGGCTCCGGGCCGGCGTAGACGAACGCCGACGGGACGTAGTGGGCGTTCGATCCGCCGGAGTGCAGATCCAGGGCCAGGTCGGCCCGCGGCAGCAGTTCCGTCACGACCGCGTGGGCGAGCTGTTCGGTCGGGCCTCCTCCGCGGCGGCCGGGGTAGCAGCGGTTGAGGTTCTGCCCGTCGAGGGGCGAGACCCGGCCGGCGTCTCGTACCGCCGGCAGGTTCAGCGCGGGCAGGACGATGAGCCGGCCGGACACCTGCTCCGGGTCGGTCTCGCGCAGCAGGCGGTGCAGGACGACCTGGCCTTCGTACTCGTCACCGTGGGTTCCCGCGACGAGCAGGGCGGTCGGCCCCGGGCCTCCGGAGAGCACGGCGACCGGGACCGGGATCACCCCGTTGTCGTACCGGTTGTCGGAGTGGGTGAGGTGGATCGCCCCGGTCAGGCGGCCCGGGGCGTCGAGGTCGATGCCGTGGACGGCCGGCACGGCGTCAGCTCTTCCCGGCCGCGGCCTGTGGCGCGACGGGCCGGTCGGCCGGCTCGCCGGACCGGCGGCCGGCCTGCTCCGCGGCCAGCAGCCGGTTGAGGATCCGGCGGGCCTTGGCGACGCCGGCGTCCTGGGCGATGAGCACGTCGCGCTCCGCGCCGGGGCGGGTCCGCAGCCCGGTCTCCTGCTCCCGCAGGGCGTCGGCGTCCTCGCGGAGCACGGTCTCGAGGCCGGTCTCCAGGTCCTTGGTGGCCTGCTCGTCGTCTACGGCGAAGTTCCGGCTGAAGGCGTAGTAGTACCAGGTGGTGTTCTCGTCGACGGGGGTGATCCCGTTGAGCACCTTGATGAGGTGGCCCTCTTCCCGGGGACGTCCTTCGGCCGTGATGCCGGAGTGCAGCACGTGGTAGCTCGGGACGTGGAACTCGGTCGCGTGGAAGCGGTCGTACACCCCCTCGGTGCCCATGGTCCGCGCGTACAGCGGCGGGGCCTCGACCCCGGGCATGAGCCGGTCGACGGTCACGACCGTGCCGTCCACCTCGACCGTGATCCCGTGTTCGTAGATGTAGTCGTCGCCGACGGTCGTCCGGTGCAGGAACGACTCGTGGGTGAGGTCCAGCAGGTTGTCGTGGATGAGGTCGTGCCGGCACTCGAAGAGCATCGTGTGGGTGACGGTCGCCCACCCGGGGTCGTTCATCCAGTGCGTGTCGGGGACGGGCTTCTCCTCGGCGAGCGCCGGGTCACCGGGCCAGACCCAGATCCAGCCGTCCTTCTCCACGACGGGATAGGGGCGCACCCGGGCCCGGCCGGGAACGGCCGGCTGGGCGGGCACCCGGGTGCAGGCCCCGTCGGGGCCGTAGGCGAAACCGTGATAGCCGCACTCGATCGAGTCGCCCACCGTACGGCCCGCGGACAGCGGATAGCCGCGGTGGGCGCACCGGTCGGTCAGCGCGACGGTGTCCCCGGCGGGGGTGCGGTAGAGCACGAGGGGCTGCTCGCAGATCACCCGGCGTACGGGTTCAGCGGTCACCTCCGCGGACCACGCGGCTACGTACCAGGCGTTCAGGACGAACACTTCGGGCCTCCTTCGGATCCAGTGCGCACACCGTATACAGTGGATTCAAGGAAGACAATGCGTCCGCGCGGATGGTTTGCTCGGCCGGGGCCGGTCCCGCCCGGCCCGCCGCATCTTCGGGGCATGGATGGAGACAAAGACGTGGAACCGCTGCGCAGTGATCCCAGGGACGCCCGGCCGCTGGGTGTCCGGGTGTACGAGCGTCTCCGGGACGAGATCGTGGCGGGGGCCCTGGCGGCCGATGTCCCCCTCGTACAGGAACAGGTGGCCGAGAAGCTGGGCGTGTCGCGCACCCCGGTCCGCGACGCGCTGAACCGGCTGGCCCACGAGAACCTCGTGACCTGGCTGCCGGGCAGCGGCTACATCGTCAACGCCCTGCAGCCGCACGAAATCACCGACGTCTACCAGGTGCGGCAGTCCCTGGAGACGCTCGCCCTGCGGCTGGCGTGCGGCCGGCACGACCAGGCCCAGCTGGCGCGGCTCACCGCGGTGATCGAGGACATGGCGGCGGCGGACCCGGCGGACTCCGCCGCGCAGTTCGAGCTGAACCGGCAGTTCCACATGTCCCTGAGCGAGCCGTGCGGCAACGCGCTGCTGCTCCGGATGATCAACGCGCTGTGGGACCACCCGGTCAACCGCCGTATCACCCGCTCCTACGTCCACGACGCGGCCAACGTCTCGCTCATGGTGGGTGAGCACCGCGCCATCCTGGAGGCGGCTCGCGCGGCCGACCCGGAACTGCTGGTCCGGCTGGCGACCGAGCACATGTACACCGGCTACGGGGAGACGCTCCCCGAGGACGCCGGCACGGAACTCCTGCCGCGGCCGCAGGAGGAGACCGAGGGCTGAGCCCGGGCCCGACGGAAGGCGTCGGTGCAGGCGCTGGTGGTCGCCCGTCCCTCAGCCCGGGTGCGGTGTCCCGACCGGCGGCGCGGCCGCGCGCGGCGGGCCCGCCAGCGCGTCCGGCACCACGACCTCGCCCGTGCAGCGCCCCTCCTTGTCCAGCAGCCAGCCCATCCGCTTCGCCATGCGCAGCGTCACCGCGCTCTCGACGAGGTTGAGCCACGGCAGTTTGTTCCCCAGCAGCCGTTCGATGCGGAACACCTCGGTCAGGGACCGGGCCCAGACCGTGAACATCATGTTGGTGTCCCCGGTCGTGGAGACGCACAGCCGCAGCTCGGGCAGCGTCCGCAGCGCCGCTATGGTGCGCTCGTGCTCGATCGCGGGCACCCGCGCCAGCCAGGTGCAGCAGATCGGCCAGTGCGACTGCATCTGCGCCACCTCGCAGCGGAACGTCAGCACCTGCGAGGCGAGGAGCCGCGCCAGCTGCCGGCGTACGGTCGCCGGATTGCGCCCCGTGACGCGCGCCAGCTCGGCCGCCGTGCGCCGGCCGTCCTCCGCGAGCGCCTCGACGAGCGGCCAGGCTCCGGCAGGCGGCTCCG
>JUEG02001003.1_pt1 | contig 10281 bp, 13 predicted proteins | sample 432341 | NCBI WGS metagenome assembly JUEG02 (sample SAMN02953476, study PRJNA257561) | rock porewater metagenome | biome: terrestrial; feature: Opalinus Clay rock; material: porewater; isolation source: Opalinus Clay rock BIC-A1 borehole | place: Switzerland: Mt Terri URL, St-Ursanne ...
TTCCCCGCCGGTGAAGCCCATCGCGGATATCCGCTTGTGCACGACGTCGGCCCTGATCTTGCCGTTCGAGCGGACCACCAGCTCTTCGATCTTCGGCAGGTACGCGTCGATCGCGCGGTCACGGTGCCGGCGGGCCTGCGGCGACTGCCCGGCGGCCCGCATCTTCACATACCGGGCCACCGTGTGGTGGTCGCACCCGGCGAGCTCGGCCGCCTGACGGTAACTGCCCTCGAGGTCGTACGCCTCGAGGATTTCCATGATCTCCCTGCTGTTCTTCACCCGCTCGAGCTTCGCCGACCGGGTACGGCTGGGGCGAGCGGGGAGATATCTGGCCATCCGCGGGGAAACCCCTGGCCATCAGTGGGGCCGTAAATGGCCGCCTATGGGGAGTATGTCGTGGCCACGGTCACGTGACGAGATGGGCCTTGAACAGCTGCACCTGGCAGCACGCGCCGGAGTGGGACTGGAGGCCTTCTACGGGCGACTCGGCTGGAAGGAAGTCGGGCGGTGGCTGGGAGCTCTCCGGCTCGGGCCCGGTGACGATCGCGACGAGTGCTCATGCTGGTCGAACTTTGAGCTGAGGAAATGACACGCGCCTGAGACAGCGGCTCAGCGACACGGCCTGAGACAACGAGAAGAACCGCAGCTCACCGAGCCGCCGCCTGACAGCGAAGCTGAGACCCTACAGCGTGTGAACCCTGGCGAGCTGTCTCGCGGAGCTCTGGCCGCCGGAGAGGGCACTGGTCGAGCGTCACCCCTGGGACGTGGGATCCCCTCAGCGGGTTCAGCCCACAGCGATCGGGTGACCACCGGCTGTCTTTTCCGGCTGATGCTCGGCACAGTGCAGTCATGACTGTGGGCTTCAGTGGTGACGTGGCCGAGTACTATGCAAGGTTCCGACGGGGCTACCCGGACCAGGTCCTCGACACCCTGCAGGAGTTCTTCGCGCTCACCACGGACGACACGGTTCTCGACCTCGGATGTGGCACAGGGCAGCTCGCCATCCCGCTGGCCTCCCGGGTCCGGTCGGTCATCGGGATGGACCCGGAGCCCGACATGCTGCGTCACGCTCGCGCGTCCGCCGTCGACCGGAAAATCGACAACGTCATTTGGGTACTGGGCGCGGACCACGACATCTCCGCTCTCGGCACGCTGCTGGAGGGACGGCCGTCTCTCGCGATGACCGTGGTGGGCCAAGCTCTCCACTGGATGCGGCACGACGAACTGTTCAAGGAGCTGCTCCCGCTCTTCCGCGCCGGTGGCGGCATCGCCGTGCTGTCGAACGGGACGCCGCTGTGGCTGCAGGACACGGTCTGGTCCCGTGCTCTGCGCAGGTGCTTGGAGCGTCGCTTCGACACGGAGCTGACCGCGACGTGCGGCACCGCTGAGCAGGACCGGCTCCGGTATGCACAAGCTCTCGAAGACGTCGGCTTCTCGGACGTCCGGAGCACAACGGTCTCGTACACCGACGAGCTGACCTTTGACCAGTTGATCGGCGGGCTCTACTCGGCGATCCCCGCGGATCAGTTGCCGGCAGTCTCCGAGCGGTCAGCATTCGCGGACCGCATTCGGGCGGCATTGCCGCACAACCAGCCGTTCACTGAGCAAGTTCAAGTCTCCGCAGTCATCGGCCGGACCGGCTGCTGACCCGGCCTGTCCGTCCCGGACGAGGGCCGGTACCCCGGCCTCCTGTCGCGCACGGCTGCTGCGGCAGGCAGCGCACGGACGGGGCCCGCCGTCCCGACGGGCCCCGCTGTCGCTCGCATCTCCATGAAGGCCGGTCAGTTGTCGACCGGCCACTCCAGCGGTTCCTTGTAGTAGCCCTGGGTCAGCTCCACCGCGACGGCCTTCTGACCCTCCGGGATGAGGAAGGCGGTGCAAATCTTCTCCGACTGGCCCGCACTCAGCTTCTTGTCCGTCTCCGGCTCCGGGCAGTTCGGCCATGTCGCCCCGCCCATCAGCACGAGGAGGGCACGGGTGCGCTGGCCCTTGTCCGTCTTGACGACCAGATCGTCGTCCATGTCGCCGACCTCCATGGCCGTGCCGCTCTTGTGGGTGAGCGTCGACCAGACGTAGACGGGAACCTGCGGGCCGCTCTCCTTGTCCTTCTCCAGTCCGGAGTTGTCCATGTCGGCCTTGGTGCCGGTCTGCACCTTGGTCGGGGTGACGGTGTACTTGGCATCCGCAGACTTCTGCATGTGGCTTTCCTGCTCCGGGCCGGTCTCACCCAGGCGGAAGGTCTTCTTTTCGTTCGACGCGGCAGAGTCGGAGTCGGGCGAGGAGGGGCTGGAGTTGCCCCGGCTCTTCTCTGACCCCGGGTCGTTGCAGCCGGTCAGCGCCCAGGCCAGGGCCAGAGCACCCATCGCCGCCGGTACGACACGAGTCCACGTACGCATTTGATCTCACTTCCCCGTTGTATGTCTCCGGTGCCTGTTGGGGCAGCTCGCCCGCACCACCGGACCCTCGGGCTGGCGCTGATCCTGCCAGAGAACGATCAAGCCCTCGCGCGGGGGCCGCACCCCGATCAGCGAGCCGGCGGTGGGGTGTTGAAGCTCTGTGCTTCGCCCGTCCGGAAGTCGACACCTTCGCTAAAAGAGCGGAGCGGCAAAGCCAGTAACGGCGTTTCACGTGAAACTGTCTGCCGCCCCAAGCAAAGTCGGCCCGGCACGTTCTGCCCGGCCCGCTCAACCCGGAGCACGCACGATGACCGATAAGTAGGCGCGACGGGATCCCCCCCATGTTGTAGTGGGCGTATGACCACACCCAGCGAGGATCTGCTGCCGGATACCGCCCGTTCGCTGTACCACCGGATCGCCGTCACCCAGGCCGAGGGCCGGGCGCCGTCCCTGGTAGCGGCGGTGTCGAGAGGTGGCCGCACCGTCTGGACAGGGGCGCGCGGCACGGAGCAGGGTGCGGAACCGACGTCCGACACGCAATACCGCATCGGCTCCCTCACCAAGACTTTCACCGCGGTGCTGGTGCTGCGGTTGCGGGACGAGGCGGCACTCGGGCTCGATGACCCGCTGGAGAAGCATCTGCCGGGGACGGGCGTCGGCGACGTGACGATCGGCCAACTACTCTCACACAGCGCCGGGCTGGCCGCCGAGTCGCCCGGACCGTGGTGGGAGCGGACCCCCGGCGCCTTGCGCCCCGGGCTCTCCGATGTGCTGGGGGAGCGCCCGGTGGTGCACCCGGCGGGCAAGCTGCACCACTATTCCAACCCCGGTTACACGCTGCTCGGTTCGCTGGTGGAGGAGCTACGGGGGGAGAGCTGGGAGACCGTACTGCGGCGGGAGATGCTGGAACCGCTGGGCATGTCGCGGACGACCGTGCGGCCCCAGGCCCCGCACGCCGATGGATGGGCGGTCCACCCGTGGGCGGACGTGCTGCTGCCGGAGCCTGCCGAGGATCTGGGGTTGATGGCCCCGGCCGGAGTGCTCTGGTCCACGACCGGGGACCTGTGCCGCTTCGCCGCCTTTCTGGCGCGGGGTGACGAGCGGGTGCTGAGCCCGGAGTCCGTGGCGGAGATGCGGGTGCCGGCGGCGGCGCCCGGCAGTGACAGCTGGGACGCGGGCTACGGTCTGGGGCTCCAGTTGTTCCGCAAGGACGGACGAGTGCTCATCGGACACACGGGCTCGCTGCCCGGCTTCCTGGCGACGCTGTGGATCGGCGTCGAGGACGACGTGGCCGGGGTGGTGCTGGCCAACACCACCTCCGGCGTGGCCGTCGGCGCGGCGGCAGCGGACCTGGTACGGATCGTGGCGGAGCGCGAGCCGCGGATCCCGGAGCCGTGGCGGCCGCTGTCGGAAGCTGATCCGGCGCTGCTGGAGATGACCGGGCCCTGGTACTGGGGACCGACGCCCTTCACGCTGCGCCTCGGCGCCGGACGGGAGTTGAAACTGTCCGCGCTGGCCGGGGCGGGGCGCGCCTCCCGCTTCCGGGCCGAGCCGGACCGGACCTGGACCGGGCTCGACGGTTACTACCTCGGTGAGACGCTGCGCGCCGTCCGCACGCCCGAGGGCGCGCTGAGCCACCTCGACCTCGGATCGTTCGTCTTCACACGCGAGCCGTACGACGCCTCGGCGCCGGTGCCGGGTGGCGTCGATCCAGAGGGCTGGCGCACGGTGTAGCTGGTTGCCTGGTTGCCCGGTTGCCCGGCTGTCCGGTCGGGCCCGCCGGCGGGCGGCAGGGCCCGGTGTGGCCGCCTCGCGGCATGCGTGGTCAGAGCGGGAGCTTGAAGCCGACGTGCGAGCCGGTGAAGCCCAACCGTTCGTAGAAGCGGTGTGCATCGGTGCGGCTCGCGTCGGAAGTGAGCTGCACCAGCCGACAGTCCTGCTCACGAGAGGCGTCGATGGCCCATTCGATGAGCCGGGTGCCGAGGCCGCCGCCCCGCTCGTCGGCGTGGACGCGTACGGCTTCGATCAGGGACCGGCTGGAGCCGCGTCGGGACAGCCCCGGAATGACGGTGAGCTGAAGGGTGCCGACCGCCTTGCCGTCCCGTACGGCGACCACCAGTTGCTGGTTCGGGTCGGCGGCGAGCCGGTCGAAGGCGGAGCGGTACGGGGCGAGGTCGTCCGGAGACTCGCGCTGGGCACCCAGAGGATCATCGGCGAGCATCTCGACGATGGCGGTCAAGTCGTCGGCGGTGGCAGGGCGGATCACGATGTCGCTCATGATCGTCAGCTTATCCGTCGGCCTCGGACGGTCTGTTTCACGTGAAACAGACTTGGCCTCGCGCCTCACACCTCGGGCTTCCTGTTTCACGTGAAACAGGCGGTGCTATGCGTGCTTGCGCTCCCGGACCCGGTGTCCACGCCGGGTCAGTCCCCACGGCTTGAGGACGGAGACTGCCGTGACGAACACATACGTGGCCAGGGCCACGGACGGCGCGATGACGAGGTCGAGGGTTGCGCTTCCGGCCGGTCGCCCGCTGGTGACTGCTGCCGCCGCGTGATCGATGTGTGAGCGCAGCGACAGGATCGAGGCGACGGTTGCCGCGAGGGTGAGCCAGAACTTGGTCAGTACCCAGCGGTGCCGGGCCAGTCCCCAAGGGGTGCCGAGGGCCAGGAGTAGCCCGCTGACCAGGGAGAGAAGGATGACAGGTGCGATCAGCCAGTCCCCGAAGATCTTCATGGAGCGGTACGCCGCCTCGGCCGTCGCGGTGGAACCCGTGCCGGCAGCGGTGATGCCGAGCACGAGGAGTCCGGCCGTCAGGCCGAGCCAGCCGACGGAGACGGAGACGTGGGTGACGAGGACGGCCCGGCGGACCGGGCGGGAGAGCTGCATGGGTCCACCGTCGCGCCGGAACGTCTCCGGGGCATCGCACCGCGGGAGTATCCGCGACGCCTCCCCCTGGAGGAGGCGGTTGCGGTGCCCCTAGGCTCGACGCATGGCGAAGCTGCATCTGTTCGACCTCGACGGCACGCTGATCTACGGTTCGGCGGCCCCCGTGGAGATATCCCGGCAACTCGGCCTTGCCGAGGAAATCGCTGAGCTGGAACGGGAGTTCGCGGCTCGGGAGATCGATCCGCCGGATTTCGCCGTCCGGGTGCGGGCTCTCTGGGCCGATCTCACGGAGGCGCATGTGGCGGCTGCGTTCGAAGGCGCTCCGTGGCTGGACGGCATCCGGGAGGTGTGGGCGGACATCCGGGCGACCGGTGGCTATTGCGCGGTGGTGTCACTGTCGCCGGGCTTCTTCGTGGAGCGACTGCTCGGGTGGGGCGCACACGCGGCGTACGGTTCACGCTTTCCGGCGGTTCCGTTCCGGGAGCCGGTCGATCCAGCGGGCATTCTCTCGCCGACCGCAAAGGTGGTCATCACGCGGGAACTCTGCCAACGGTTCGGGGTGGGACGGGCCGATTGCGTGGTGTACGGGGACTCGATGTCCGATGCGGCGCTGTTCGCGGCACTACCGGTGTCGGTAGCGGTGAACGCGGACCACCACGTGCGGGGGCTCGCGTCACATGCGTACACGGGCCGCGACTTGCGAGGAGCCTACGAACTGGTCAGCCACAGCGGGTAGTTGAGACCGTCGGCCTCCTCGCGCCGACCAGTGGCGCCGGGCACTGCACCGCGCCGGCCCGCACTGACACTCTGCACCACGACCACTCTGCACCGCCCCGCGCGCTGCTCCCGTATGAGCTGCGGCATGGCACCCGCCTCAGCCGAGGTCGGGTGCGTGCAGAGCCCGTACGCCCTCGATGTTGCCGTCGAGATAGTGCCGCAGCGACAGCGGGACGACCTCGACGGACGCGAGCCCGACGCGGTTGAACGGGATACGGACGATCTCGTACTCCCCGCACGGCTCCTCGACCTCCGGGCCGTGCCGCAGCGACGGGTCCATCGACTCGAGCCGGCAGACGAAGAAGTGCTGCACCTTGACGCCGCACGCCCCGTCGCCGCTGGTGTGCTCGACGGTGTCGACGAAGGCCGGGACCACGTCGGTGACCTTGGCCCCGAGCTCCTCGTGGACCTCCCGGTGCAGGGCGTCGATGACGGTGGCGTCCTCCGGCTCGACCCCGCCGCCAGGAGTGATCCAGTACGGCGGGCGGTCCGGCTTGGTCCGCTTGATGAGAATCATGTGGTCGCCGTCGAGCAGGACGGCGCGGGCTGTGCGCTTGACCACGAACCGTTCGGTCATGGGAGAGATCTGGCCCGGGAACGGCCTTCCGAAACTCCCGCGCCGGGTTCGTCACCGTCCGTCGTCCCGCCGCCGCCCACCGGTGGACCGCACGCCGCCCCGCTGCCGCCGGTCCGCCGAAGACGCTTTGCCCGTTCGCGGCCTGCTCGTCGGCTGCCTGCCACCGGGCCCGCCACCGTCTGCGGCGGCCCGGCGACAGGCCGAGCGGCACCGTGCAGCCGAAGCCCCGGCCGGCTAGCTTGCGGCCGCCTCGTCCAGGGCCCTCAGCACGTCCTTCACCAGGTCCGCCGCGTCCTCCACGCCCACCGAGAAGCGGATGAAGCCCTCCGGCACGGCGTCGCCGCCCCACCGCCCGCGGCGTTCGGCCGCGGACCGTACGCCGCCGAAGCTCGTCGCCTCGTCCACCAGCCGCAGCGCGGCCAGAAAGTGCTCCGCACGAGCCCGGTCCGGCAGGGTGAAGGACACCACGCAGCCGAAGCGGCCGTCGCGCATCTGTGCCGCGGCGAGGCTGTGCGCGGGGTCGTCGGGCAGCCCGGGGTGGCGCAGCCCGCTCACCTCGGGGCGGTCGCGCAGCGCCTCGGCGAGCGCGAGCGCGTTCGCCGACTGCCGGTCGACGCGCAGCTGGAGCGTGGACAGCGAACGGTGCGCGAGCCATGCCTCCATGGGGCCGAGGATGGCGCCCGCGGTCTTGCGCCACTTCCGTACGGAGTCGGCGAGCTCGGAATCACGGCAGCTGACGTACCCGAGCAGCACATCGCCGTGGCCGGTCAGCGCCTTGGTGCCGCTGGCGACCGAGAAGTCGGCGCCGAGGCTCAGCGGGGACTGCCCGAGCGGGGTCGCCAGGGTGTTGTCGACGGCGACCAGCGCGCCCACCGCGTGCGCGGCGTCCGCGAGCCGCCTGATGTCGCAGACATCCAGCCCGGGGTTGGAGGGGGACTCGATCCACAGCAGCTTCGCGCCGTCGAGCAGCTCGAGCTGTGCGTCCCCGGCCGTCGGCGCGGTACGGACCTCGACGCCGTACGCCTCCAGCCGCTCGGTGATCAGCGGCAGTGCCTGGTAGCCGTCGTTGGGCAGCACCACCACGTCGCCGGAGCGCACCTGGGACATCAGGACGGCCGATATGGCACCCATGCCGGACGGGAAGACGACCGTGTCGGCCGGCGGTCCGCCGCCGGGCGCCTCGAGCTCGCCGATGGCCTCCTCGAGCCGGGTCCAGGTCGGATTCCCCTCCCGGCCGTAGGTGTAGGGGCCGACCGGGTCGCCCGGCAGGTGGAAGTGGGCGGCGAACACCGGCCCGGGCATGGTCGGCTCGTACGGCACGTGCTCCGGGAGCCCTGCTCGTACGACGCGGGTTCCGTCACCGGTCATATCGCTCATACGACCATCATCGTTCATCGGTGGTCAGTCCCGGCCGTCGGGGAGGGCCATGTTTACGGCCCAGGAGACGACGGAGATGATCAGGCCGCCGAGGACCGCGGTCCAGAAGCCGTCCACCTGGAAGGCGAGGTCGGCCTTGTCCGCGATCCAGGAGGTGAGCAGCAGCATCAGGGCGTTCACGACCAGCGTGAAGAGGCCGAGCGTGACGACGAAGAGCGGGAACGAGAGCAACTTCACGATCGGCTTGACGACGAGGTTGACCAGGCCGAAGATCAGCGCGACGAGGACGAGCGCCACCGTCTGGCGGCCAGTGTCCTCGCCGGTGAGCGTGATGTCCTGGAGCAGCCAGATGGCCACGGCCAGAGCCGCTGCGTTGGCGAGCGTCTTGACTACGAAGTTCATCATGATGAGATCGTCCCAGACGAGGCCGGGTGGCCGGGGGTTCGGCGAGCGAGGGGTGGACATGAAAGCGTTCCGGCTGGAAGAGCTGGAGGCGGAACGGGCCGCGAACGACGGCGCGTATCTGCAGTTCCTGCGTGAGCGGAACATGTCGGTGGGGCTGTACGCCCTGAACGCGGGCACCGCGGACCCGCAGCAGCCGCACCGCCAGGACGAGGTCTACTTCGTCGTCAGCGGCCGGGCGGCGATCACGGTCGGTGCGGAGACCACCCCGGTCGCCCGGGGCAGCGTGGTGTACGTGCCGGCCGGGGTGCCGCACAAGTTCCACCACATCAGTGAGGACCTGCGGGTCATGGTGGTCTTCTCTCCCCCCGAGAGCTGAGTCGAGGGGGCTCCGGCCCGTAGGGGTCGGATCAGGGGGCGGCAGGGGTCGCGGGCCCTCCGCCGGGAGCACGGCGCGTCTAGCATCGAAGGCAGCCGGAGAGACCGGCGCCGGAGTGGGAAGCAGGGACGACAGTGGCGGTCAAGGAGATCTTCGAAGGTCTGCCGTGGTGGGTGAAGTGGGTCGCCGTGCCGGTTCTGGCGCTGGTCGTCTTCGGCGGTCTGATCCTGAGTGTGGTCAGCGTCGTCATTCATCTGCTGTTCAAGGTGCTCGTGTTCGTCGCGCTCGTGGGCGGACTGATCTTTCTCGTACGGAAGTTCTTCACTTCCTCCACCTCACGCAGCGACTGGTGAGCTGAGCTCCCCGGACGGGCCCGGGTGGCGGTGGCAGGCGAGCGGCGGGGCGGCGGACGGCGATCGGCCGGCCACCCCGCGCCGCGTTGCTTGCAACTCCCCGTTTGCAACTCCCGTGCTCGCGACTCGCCGCCTGCGGCTCGCGGCTTGCGTGGCGAAACGGCCGTACCGACCTCAGGCGTTGCCGACGGAATTAGCCCTCGGCTAACCCGGTGTCACCCACCCGTCGCCCGTTTCGGTCCCGCGCGACCCGGCCCGCACATGACCGCGATAGCCATTTCTCCGTATTCACACCACGCCGGTCGGCTACTAAACGTGCTGGAGCGGATACGCTCCAGAGTGGTGGGCTGCTCAACCGGCCCCACTTTCGCTATCAGTATATGAAGAATCACTCCTTGTGGTCCTCCAGCGCGTTGAGCGGGATTGCGCCAAGAGGGCCAAGTAGGCTCAATCAAGGCCACTTCGAGCGACACGGGGCAGTGGACCATGCGCGACACGATTCAGGCAGAGCTGATGATGAGCTTCCTCGTCTCCGAGGAGCTCTCCTTCCGGATTCCGGTGGAGCTGGAGTACGACCCGGTCGATCCGTACGCGGTGCGATTCACCTTCCACCTGCCCGGTGATGCGCCGGTGACCTGGGCATTCGCCCGGGATCTGCTGTTGGACGGGCTGAGTTCACCGGCCGGGGACGGCGATGTTCACATCGTCCCCGTCTCCCCCGGACTCCTCTCGGACGTCTTCATCCGGCTCCAGGTCGGCGACGAACGGGCCACCTTCCGGGCCAGTGCGGCACCGCTGGTGGCGTTCCTCGACCGCGCCGACCGGATCGTCCCGATGGGGGAGGAGCAGTCGGTGGCCGACTTCGACGGCCGGCTGGTGGAGACCCTCGACCGCATCCTCACCCAGGCGCGGAACGCCGGCTGACCGGACAGCTGTTCAACCGGCCGGACACACCCGGCCGGAGGGACGGCGGTCCGCCGCCGGGATACGCCGGTGAAGCGCGCCCGATGGTGCGCGACGGCTCGGACACGCCGGGCGCACGCCCACACGGGCCCGCCGGACCGGACGCGTCACAGCCGACGCGGGACCGAATGAGCCCGCCCCGGCTGTGCGCCACCCGCCGCAGCCCG
>JUEG02000222.1_pt1 | contig 10279 bp, 8 predicted proteins | sample 432341 | NCBI WGS metagenome assembly JUEG02 (sample SAMN02953476, study PRJNA257561) | rock porewater metagenome | biome: terrestrial; feature: Opalinus Clay rock; material: porewater; isolation source: Opalinus Clay rock BIC-A1 borehole | place: Switzerland: Mt Terri URL, St-Ursanne ...
AGTCAAAATCCTCGGCATGCGCGTTATCTTCAATTCTTTATAAGCAAATTTCCCGACAAAAATGGAGTACACTACTGCAATAACCCCTGCTTCAGTCGGGGTATATATGCCAGTAATAATACCTCCCAAGATTATTACTGGTAAAATTAAGGCCCAAAATGCACTCTTCCCCGCTCGTCCCACATCTCCTAGAGTCGATTTACTATTCGATTTGTAGCCTTGTTTTTTGGAATGAAAATACCAAACTATCATAAGACCAATCCCGATCAGAAGCCCTGGAACGATTCCACCGAGGAACATTTTAACGACAGAAACTCCGCCGATCACACCGAACAGGATCATAGGAATACTGGGTGGAATAATTGGCCCAATGGTACCTGCTGCAGCGATCAGAGAGGCGCTTGATGGCTTTTTATACCCTTCTTTATCCATCATAGGTAAAAGGATAGAACCAATTGCCGAAGTATCTGCAACGGCTGAGCCGGATACCCCAGCAAAAAGCATACTGGCAACAACTCCAACATAACCTAAACCGCCGGTCACATGTCCGACAAGTGCTCTTGCAAATTCTACGATTCGGCGCGAAATTCCGCCTTCGTTCATAATTTCGCCAGCGAGTATAAAGAACGGGATAGCCATCAACGGAAAGCTATCTATACCACGAATAATACTTTGAGCAATAATAGGGGTCGATACGTCCCCTGTTAAGAGGAGCATTAGTATCACTGTCGTTAAAACCAAAGCAAATGCAATCGGAATATTGAGCAATATGAAACCAAATAAGCCGAGAAGGAATGCAGCTAACATCACTCTCCCCCTTTCTAAATCGTTTTTGTCGGTTGCGAGGCTTCATCAAAAGGTATCTCGTCGTTTACTGTGAAACCAAAGAGTGTTTTTGTATGTCGGAATGTTTTCAAGACTGCTTGGATAATAAGAATTGAGCCCGTAAAAGGAACAACCATGTAGACAAGCCCATAAGGAATGCTTGCGGCTGGGGATAGCCAGGTCATATTCTCCATAGTTATTCTATAGCCACCGTTGGTGATCAGACATAGTGCATAGATCACTAGGAGGTCTGCTACCACAGCCACGAATTGCGACACTTTCTTTGGCAAGATTTTAGTGAGTATATCGAGGGCCAAATGTTCATCGTTGATGTATGCTAGGATTGCCCCGAAGAATACCAGCCAGATAAATAGAAATCGTGATATTTCTTCAGACCAAGCTAAAGAACTACCTAAGAAATAACGACCAATAACATTAGAAAATACAATTATAACCATCAGCGCCAAAAGGATAGCAAGTATACCATTTAACACTTTTGTCAGAAATCTCATCGTCTGCCCTATAATACCTTCGTTCTTTTCCATACTGAGCTCCCCTCTAAGTAAAGATGTAAACTTTATATGTCCCTTTGAATCATTTTACGGTACGCCCCTCCTTTTCTAAATAATATACGGAGAGTTGTTCTCCAATAATTGAGCAAGGTTAAAAATATTATACGTTTGTTCACGTATAAGAACCATGTTCATGTTTATGTTTATATTCTACATAAATATTAATTATCCTTCTAATATATGATGTTTTCAAAATATTATTTTAATTCACAATAAAAAAGCATTTGTGAATTCTTATTCACAAATGCTTTAAATCTTACTTATTAACTTTTTTATTCCCCGTAAATTGAGCGCTTACGCAGCTCTCCGACCATGGCGGGCACATTAATGCTCATCGGGCATCGTTCGACACATCTGCCACAACGCAAGCAGGAATAAGCCATTGGGGCTGCCTTTTCCATACCTCCCGCTACAAATGCCGTCCAGATCGTGCCAATCCCGCCCATGTAGATATGCCCAAAATGTCCTGCCGTCACCTGAAAGACTGGACACTCGTACATGCATCCGCCACAGCGCAAGCAGTTTAGAGCCTCGCTGAACGTCTCTTGCTTGGCCATCTCACTTCGACCGTTGTCAACAAAGATTACATAGAATTCCTTGGGACCATGCGCTCCATATGTCGTCACTTTTTCAATGTCGCCCGTTTTACTTGGACCGCTAACAATATTGACGTAGCCAGGTATACCATACTGGGCATACCGCCAAGTCACCTCAGCAACTTTCATAGCGTCCTGGAACGTCGGTACTATTTTCTCGACCCCGACGAACACGATATGGACCGGGGGAGCACCGGTTGACAGGCGCACATTACCTTCGTTTTCGATGATCACCATGGCTCCTGTGTCTGCTGCCACCACGTTGGCGCCACTAATCCCAATATCTGCAGAAAAGTACTTCTCGCGCATAAACTCTCTAACTAATTTCACTTCTTCGGCAATGTCCGGCGGAACTTCTTTGCCAAAAAACTTGCTAAAAACCTCAGCCACTTGTTCACGGGGTACATGAATCGAAGGAGAGAGAATGTGCATAGGGCGTTCCTTACGTAGTTGGAGAATGAACTCGCCCAAATCTGTCTCCCAGACCTCATTACCATTTTCCTCAAGATACTCACGCAGAAGGAGTTCCTCCCCCAGCATGCTTTTTCCTTTAACGATCGTTTTATTGGTACCGATGATGCTCAGCGCAATTTCCAAAGCACTCTTATGATCCTTGGCGTAAAAAGCTTTTCCTTTGTTTCGTTCTACGGAAGCCATCGCAGTCTCCAGCAATTCGTCGAGGTTAGCCATAGACTGGGATTTGAGTTCCCGCACTTCCTTCGCTAATTCCGGAGTGTGCGGAAAACGCTCTAACGTTTCGGCCACAGTACTACGATAAGCACTTACCGATCGCGTGAGAGCCGTTCTTATATTAGTGTCATCACAAGCTTTATTGAGGTCCTTGGCATAATCGACAAAGTCCTTTCTTAAATCGACTGTCATGCTTCAACCCCCCTATATAAAAATTCAATTAAATCTTCGACTATAGCCGAATCCCCTTTGGTTCGGCCGCCCTCTAAGGCTGACAAACAATATGGGCAGGAAGTCAGAATATGCTCAGAGCCACTTTCCTTCAGCTCATTCACACGGCGTGCTCCAATGACATGGGATAACTCGGGAAATAGGATTTTAATAGGACCACCACAACAAGTAGTCCATTCTCGATTGCGAGGAGCCTCTTTCATCTCTACTCCTACACAATCCAGAATATCTCTCAATTCTTGGTGAATGCCTAATTCACGGGCCAAGCGACATGAATCGTGGATTACGACCGCTCCCTCGTAATCGATCTTGGCAAGCTTATCTCGGCGTTGCCAAACCAGATCAACAAAAGTAAGGATTTCTAAGTCGAACCCTTCGACCATCTTTGGATAAACAAACTTAAAGACTTCTGCAGCATGCGGAGAAAGGCAGACAATGGTTTTAGCCCCACTCTTTTTAATCACCTCTACCACATTTCCGACATAATCCTGCATATCGTCCAAATAGCCCAGTTCATAAAGCAAAGCACCACTGTACAATTCTTCATTTCCTGCATAACAAAACTCATAACCTAGACCTTGGAGTACCTTGGCGGCCTTAAAGCAAACCGAGTTGTATCGTTCCTTATCCTTAGCCAATACCGAGGCATAGATTTTCTCAGCGTTGACCCCGGCCTTTTCCAGCATATTACGTACGCCCATCATCATGGAAAAAACCTTACTGCCCTGATCGATATGAGTAATTGTTTTCACTAACGAGTCGATAAATGGGAGCATCTGATATTCCCCGCCAGTATAGAAAAGCAATTCCCCGCTGACTGGTAAATCAAGGCCTTTAGCCCAGACGGCAGCCTCTGTACCTTTTAAGGCCAGCGGATTACCATGCTTAATAATATTGTCGCTGATAATATCCAGCACCATTGGCATTTTCATTGGCGTTTTTAATTCCATAGTCATTAACAATTCTTCCTCCCTATAAAACGGGTATAATTCCAAGTAAATAGATCTTCCAGAGAGTATTATATAGTAGCCCCGCCTCTCTGCAAGTTCCTTATTCTTCCATTTGAACCAAGTTTGGAATAGCACAGTATGTTCCTTCTGTAGTATAAGTAAAAGTCCTAGTCAATGTAAACCCAGATTTCTTATGTATTATGTATACCTCTGTCTTCCATAATAACTGGGAAATATTTGTTATAATCTCTCGTTTAATAGTACAGCTATAAGGATAAATCAGGTATAATGTAATTAACATTTCCATTAGAGGAAATGTTAATTAAAACTGGTACTATAAGCTTGGGAGAGTTGATAAATGGATAAAGAAAAAATTCACGAGTTAGGCTTAGTCAAAAAGAGTAATGCATATTACTGTTCTATCTTTGACAATAGTATGGATGCTATTCTATTAGCTAGCCCCGATGGTCAAATCTGCCAAGTAAACCCAGCGAGTTGCGCTATGTTCCACTGGACAGAAGAAGAACTCTGTAAGCATAGCTTAGTCGACATTTTAGGATGTGATAATCCTCAATTAGAAACGCTGTTAATTGAAAGAGAAAAGACCGGTAAAGTAAGAGGAGAGCTTACATTTGTTCGTCATGATGGAAGCCAATTTACCGGAGAATTCACCTCTGTGCTTATTGATCACGGAAATCAATCTAAATGGTCCACTACCTTTATCCACGATACATCCCTTGTTCAGCTCGCAGTTGAAAACGAGAAAAAAATCAGCGCTGAGGCGATCAGACTTGCTAATGTAGATTCCTTAACAGGATTATTGAATCGTAGAGCTTTTATGGATCGTTTAAAGCAAGAAACAGAACGAGCAAAACGTGAAAAATCAGTTATGGGATTATTAATTATAGATATTGACCTATTTAAAGAAATCAACGATACTTATGGTCATTTAATGGCAGATTATATTCTTCAGAAATTCAGCTCATCTTTACTTCTGAATTCCCGCCCCTACGACTTTATTGGTCGCTATAGTGGTGATGAATTCATTGTCTGCCTTCCGAATACGAATCTTGATGATTCGATAATCGTTGCGGAACGCATGCGTAATGATGTTGAAAAAATGGACATCTTTACTGAAGCCTGCCAGCGAATTAGCTTAACTGCTTGCTATGGTGTAGTTAATTACATCTTGGGGGAAGATGTTGATTATCTTATTTTTAGAGCAGATTGTGCGATATATAAAGCCAAAAACCAGAGAACTATCGTAAATGTAAGTAGTAAGCGGAATAACTGCGGGTAAAGACCACCCAAAATACGCCTATGGACATAGATTAGCTCTATACCCATAGGCGTATTGTTTTTTTACTATCACTTTATAACCGGCAGGTTATTGGATGAGGCTACCTCTCCTCGCGGTCATAGGGTAGACCTAATGCACCAGGAGTGGCTAGACGTCCCTTTTTGAGAGCAACCACAAGTACCAGGATAATTACTGTAAACAAGTAGGGTAGCATTTTTAAGAAAAACGGTGATACCTCATGAAGACCCAGCACCTGCAGGCGGAAACCAAGGGCATCAATTCCTCCAAACAGGTAAGCACCCATCAATGCTCGCCATGGATTCCAGAGAGCAAAGATAACCAAAGCTACTGCAATCCAGCCGCGTCCTGCCGTCATGTTTTCTAGCCAACTTGGAGCATAGGCCAAGGATAGGTAAGCCCCACCTGCACCACCTAGCATTCCGCCAATCACGACATAAATATATCGCAGGCGAAAAACATTGAGACCGAGGGCATCCATAGCTGCCGGATTTTCCCCCAAAGCCCTGAGGTTTAACCCAGGCGAGGTATGTTGCAGGAAATACCAGATAACAAACACTAAAACATAACTGATATACACTAAAACGTCATGTTGAAAGAAAACTGGGCCGATAAATGGTATATCTGCCAAGGGTCCAAGGGAAATCGCTACAAATGGCTTCGGCAGCGGTATGCCAACATAAGCTTTACCAAGATACCCGCTAAATCCTGTGCCAAATATAGTCAAAGCCAAACCGGTGACGACTTGGTTCGCCCGTAAAGTGATCGTTAAAAAGGCATGGACGAGAGCCAGCGCTCCACCTGCTAGCATTGCTGCTAGTAAGCCAAGCCAAGGGTTACTGCTCGTTACCGCCACAATAAACCCCGAAACTGCACCCATCAGCATAATTCCTTCAACGCCAAGATTGATGATCCCGGCACGTTCCGTGATGAGTTCTCCCAAAGCAGCAAAGAGGATTGGTGTGCCAGCAATGACAGCAGCTGCCAATAAAGGAATCATAAAGTCTTGGAGGCTCATTTACTCTCCTCTCCTTTCCTGCTTACGAGTCTCAAGCGGTAGTTCGTAAAGATCTCTCCTCCGAGGACAAAGAAAAGTATCATTCCTTGTAGCATGGTTGCCACAGCTGCAGGCACGCCCTCTATTTGCGCTGCATACCCACCTACTTGTAACGCCCCAAACAGCACTGAAACTATGAGGATAGCTATAGGGTTAAGTTTACTGAGCCACGCTATAATAATTGCCGTATAGCCATACCCTGGGCTAATTCCATGCTGTAGTTTGCCGATGATACCACTGACCTCGGCCATACCCGCCAACCCCGAGATTGCTCCGCTGAGAAACATGACTAACAAAATATTACGTTTGATGTTCATTCCAGCATAACCCGCCGCTCGCTCACTTGAGCCTATGACGTTAATACTGTAACCCCAGCGCGAATACTTAAAAACGATCGCCAGAATAAGAGCCAAGGCCAGGGCAAAAAACAGACCGGTATGAATACGGGAATCGCCCAGGCCCGGCAACCTGGCTGCGTCTGGAAAGGCTGCGGTTATCGGAAAATTTGACCCCAAGGGATCCCTCCAAGGACCGAAGACCAAGTAGTCTACCCAAAGTATGGCCACGTAATTAAGCATTAGTGTGGTAATGATTTCATTGACCTTCCAGATTGCTCTCGGAATCGCTGTTAAAAGCGCCCATAATCCCCCAGCTATCATACCTAGGACGACCATTCCTGGTATCATGGCGTAGAATGGCAAAGTGGGAAAGGTTAAGGGCAGCCAGCTTGCTCCCATGGCACCCATGTAGAACTGACCTTCTGCACCAATGTTCCACAGCTTCATCTTAAAAGCCAAGGAAACACCTAAAGCGGTCAAGGCCAGTGGAATAGCTTTGACCATGGTCTCCGTGAGTCCATAGTTTGACCCCAAACTGTCTGTAAACATAATCGAATACACGGCAAGTGGTTCTCGACCTGTCAATGAAAGGAAGATTCCTCCTAATAACAAAGCCAAGAACACAGATATGATGGGAATAATTAAAACCATCACCGGTGAAGGGGTTAAGCGTTTTTCAAGTTTAAAGCTGAGCCGTTCCATCGTCGTTCATCCTTTCTCTGGCTAAGCGGGAACCAGTCATTAATAGGCCCACTTCTTCCAAGTCAGCTTGTTCAACGGGAAAGTCCCCGGTTAGTTGACCGTCATACACTACCCCAACTCGATCGGCTAATCTATATATTTCATCAAGGTCCTCTGAAATTAGAAGGATTGCTGTCATACTGCTCTTCAATTTCAACAGTAATTTATGGACAGCTTCGGTGGCACCGATATCAAGCCCCCTTGCAGGGTAGATCACCACCATCAATTTAGGTGAACTGGAGATTTCTCTAGCTAATAACAGCTTTTGCAGGTTGCCTCCAGACAGCACCTTAACAGGCTGAGTAAGGCTGGTAACATTGACCTGGTACTGACTAATTAAAGCTTCAGCATTACACTGTACCGCTTTCGGTTTCAGTAACCAACTCCCCGAGAACTCTGGCAGACGATAGTTTTTTAGAATTAAGTTTTCCATAGCATTGAGATCTGGCACCAGTCCCATTCCTAGCCGGTCTTCCGGAACATAAGCAACCCCTAGGTCGATAATCTCACAGGGGGAGAGATTGCTTATATTTCGGTCATTTAAAAGGATTTTCCCACTTTCAACTCGGCGCAAACCAGCGATTACTTCTGCCATTTCACGTTGGCCATTACCGGAAATACCAGCTAGCCCGAGAATTTCTCCCTCTCGTACAGTCAATGACAGGTCTCTTAAGGAGGGAAGGCCCATATCATTGAAAGCGTTCACCTTATTCAACTCCAGAACGACTCTACCAACCTGAGACGCTTCTCTCTCATACTGCATGACCACTGCCCTGCCTACCATCAGGCGAACCATTTCTTTGGCATTAATTTGGCCTTTTTCCAAGACTCCAACGAGCTTGCCTTGACGTAGCACAGTTACTCTGTCTGCAACCGCTTCAACCTCATTTAATTTATGAGTAATCAGAACCACTGCACAGCCTGCGGCGGCCATTCTACGTAAATTTCTGAACAATTCACCAGCTTCTTGTGGGGTAAGAACAGCCGTAGGTTCATCCAAAATCAAAACTTGGGAACCACGATAGAGCATCCGAACAATCTCTACTCGTTGCTTCTCTCCTACCGAAAGCTGCCATACTATAGCATTTAGATTAATTTCCAGACCGTATTTTTCACCCAGTTCGTTAATACTGGCTTTAAGTTTTTTGCCTGACAGACCAAAAAAATTCTGTTTTTCACCTAAGGTAATATTTTCAGCTACAGTAAAGGGCTCCACAAGTTTAAAGTGTTGGTGAATCATACCGATACCACAATTTATAGCATCTCTAGGTGAACGAAACTTCCGCTCTACTCCGTGCACCAGGATTCTACCCTCATCTGGTTTGTAAAGTCCTGCTAGAACCGACATTAAAGTGCTTTTCCCTGAACCATTTTCTCCTAATATTGCATGAATTTCTCCAGCATAAATATCCAGGTCTACATGGTCATTAGCCAGCACTCCTGGAAACTTTTTAACTATTCCTTGTAATTGAACTATAACTTGGTTCAATTCTGTTCCCCCATTCGCAAACAGTGACTTTCGGGCAAACTGTACGGCTATCATTGACAGCGTACGGGCAATTCATGAATTGCCCGTACTATTTCCATCTGCCTTATTTTGTAATTTTTCCATCTACACCTTGAACGAACCAGTCCATGGAGAGCATTTCGGAATCTGCCATAACTTTACCATCCGGAACTTTAACTGCTCCGGTTTGATCTTTAATAGGTCCGGTAAAGACATCCCATGATTTAGCCACCATTTTTGCTTTAGCATCTTCGACTAATTTCTTGGTTTCATCCGTTACCATTGGTCCGTATGGTGCGAGATCAACAATACCATCGCTGATAGGGCCCCAATATTGATCATTTTTCCAGGTTTTATCAATAACAGATTGCACAGTTTTCACATAGAAAGGACCCCAGTTCCAAATAGCAGAGGTCAGGACAGCCTTCGGTGCCATTTTAGACATATCGGTGTTGTACCCAATACCGAATTTGCCGGCTTCTTCCGCAGCCTGCATAGGTCCAGGTGTATCTTGATGCTGAGCAATCACATCAGCGCCTGCTGCCAGTAAGCTTTTTCCTGCGTCTTTTTCAGCAGCGGGGTCATACCAAGTATTGGTCCAAATGACTTTTACTTTGGCGTTGGGATTAACGGAAAGTACCCCTTGGGTAAAGGCGTTGATACCACGGATAACTTCAGGAATTGGGAACGCCGCGACATAGCCGATGGTGTTAGTGGTCGTTGTTTTTCCTGCCACAATACCGCTCAGATAACGGGCCTGATAAATACGCCCGAAATAAGTCCCTACATTGTCTGAAGTTTTAAACCCTGAGTTGTGCATAAACGTAACGTCGGGGAATTTCTTTGCTACATTGATCGTTGGATCCATATAACCAAAGCTGGTTGTGAAGATAACTTTGTTACCCTTTTCAGCCAATTGGGTAATCACGCGCTCGGAGTCAGCGCCCTCAGGGACGGATTCAATAATAGTTGCATCCACATTTGGCATTTTTTCGAGCATATATTTTTTCCCAGCGTCATGAGCAAAGGTCCAACCAGCGTCACCGACTGGTCCGACATAAACAAAGGCCACCTTGAGTTTCTCTTTAGCTACTTCAGGAGCTGGTGTTGTTGGAGCCGGTGCTTTCGTACCACAGCCAGAGATTACTAGCAGTAATGATACTAACAAGGTAATTAAAATTGTACTTTTGCGTTTAAAATTCATGTTTCTTTCCTCCTATTTTTGTCTTTTTATTGTCGCGATTAAGGAAACAGTAACCTTAGGAAGCGCTGTCATTGACCGGTTGAGATGCCTCCTCGGCTATCCCGGCCATCAGGAGTCCTAAAATACGTTCATCTGCTTCCTCAACCGGCATGACCTGCATAACCCGGCCTTCGTAGAGCACCGCTATGTTATCACATAGACTCATCAGTTCCTCGAGATCCTCAGAAATCAATAAGACTCCAATACCGTT
>JUEG02001237.1_pt1 | contig 10275 bp, 15 predicted proteins | sample 432341 | NCBI WGS metagenome assembly JUEG02 (sample SAMN02953476, study PRJNA257561) | rock porewater metagenome | biome: terrestrial; feature: Opalinus Clay rock; material: porewater; isolation source: Opalinus Clay rock BIC-A1 borehole | place: Switzerland: Mt Terri URL, St-Ursanne ...
AGACTGAACCTCACTTGGAGGTGGCAATCTTCTTGATTCGATTACCCACGCATTACGAGCCGTACTTCCGCAGGTTCATTCCAATGCCAATGCATTCTTTAGTCATAGAAACTTTATGGACTCCCGACTACTTCTCTAACCACTTCTCAGGTCTAATTTTCGCCGTCCTCACCGAGCTCCAAACAATGATATAGTGCTATATCACCGCACGTCGGGGTATTAGAGCAAGAACCCAACCAAAGTTCTAGAAACGGAATTATACCGTTTAATTTAGTAATGAAGTTAGGACATAACCACCGAACATTGTTTCTTATTTTGAAGGAAGTGTTTCCTCCGTGGTCTCTGTCCCTCTAATTTTTCATATGACATTTCTATCATATTTGGATTAGAAACAAGACACACCATACTTTGCCTCTATGATTTCAATGAAATTTTCATTTATTAAAATTACAACTCACTTATCAATATAGCCACTAATATGGCGACAGCTCCTAAAATCATTTTCACAGTAAAAATTTCACCTAAAACAACCACAGCTAAAACAGAGCCAAAGACAGCTTCTAAGCTTAAAATAATTGAAGTCGTTGTGGGATTTGCATACTTCTGACATAAAATCTGCAGGTAATATGCGACGGCAGTCCCTACTACTCCAAGATATATTAAGGATACACTGCTTATTGCAAATAAATTCTTTGTTATAGACAAAAATGCATAATCACCGATCAATAAGGCAGTAACAAATGACAAGCCACCCATAACACCGAATTGAATTGTCGACATTACAGCAGGATCTTCACTTTTAACAAAGTACCCAGCTATGACTATTTGAGCTGCAAAAAACAAACTGCTAATTAAAGTCAACAAATCTTCAAATTCAATTTTAAATCCAGAGTGAAGAGAGATTAGGGATATTCCAAAAAAACAAATGATTGTCCCCAAATAAACTTTTAAGCTTGGTTTTTTCTTGAAGGCAAACCATGTCAAAAAAGGAACTGCTATCACATAAGCGCCACTCAAAAATGCTTGTTTTCCTGCATCGGTATAAAGTAAGCCATATGTCTGTAAAATAAAAGCTAGAAAGAGAGAAACACCGCAAAGTATTCCCCCTTTAAGATCATTAAATTTCAAACCTATGAACCTTTTTCTAAAAATGACAGCCATTATGATAAAAGCCAGTGTAAACCGAACCGCCATCAAACTCATTGCGTAAGTGTATTTAAAACGATTTTATTTGCTGTGAAAGTAGATCCCCATATAATTGCAACTACAAATAGTCCCACTATAGAAGCTATTTTTTTAGTTCTATTTTTTTTTACTTCCATAAAATCACTTCCAATTTTCATCGAAATATTTTTGGAGTCGTGTGAGGCCTTCTGTTAACACCTCTGTGCTATTGGCATACCCAACTCTTAAATATCCTTCCATATCTAATGCAGTTCCGGGGACAAGCATGACGCCAGTTTTCTCAAGAATATCCTTGCATAACGTTTCCGATTTAACATCTCTACTATATTTCAAGAATGCTGTCGTACCACCTTTTGGTCTGATATATTCAACATGTTTAGAGTCATTAACCCATCTGTCAATAATTTCAACATTGGTTCTAACGATTGATAGACTTCTTTCTAAAATTTTACTCTTATTCTTAAGGGCAATTGTCGCTAAATAATCATCAATCATTCCACAACTAATAATGTTGTAGTCCCTGCGTTTGTTAGCGTTTACAATAAGATTTTTAGGTCCAACTACCCAACCGATTCTTAAGCCCGCTAATGAATAAGTTTTTGAAAGACTCCCTGTACTGATCCCCTTCTCATACAAATCTACAATGGATGGTGTGAATCCCTCTGTATGGTCAAGACCTCGGTATACTTCATCACATAGGATATACGCATCAACTGATTTTGCAACTTCTACAATTTTGATAAGTAAGTCGCTCCCCATAACAGCACCTGTGGGATTGTTCGGATTATTAATACTAATCATCTTTGTGTTTGGTTTGATTAATGATTTAAGTTCATCGACATCGGGTAAAAAATTATTTTCCCATCTTAACGGTAATATGTCTACCGTTGCGCCAAGAGATTCAGGAATGGAATAGTGTTGTTGATACGTCGGCAATACTGAAATCACATGATCTCCAGGCACAACCAAGACATCATACACTAATGAATTTGCGCCTATAGTGCCATGAGTAACTGTTATATTATCATGTTCAATTGCTTTGTACAGTTTTGAAATTTCGTTTTTTAAGTCATTTGACCCTTCTATGGCACCGTAAGTCATTTTCATTTGACTAATTTTTTCAAACGCTTCCGTCTTCATATTGGCCATTGTTAAGAGCTCGTCCACTGTAATTGAAGCAACACAAGTCTCTGCAATATTATAAACTGCATCATTCTCATATTTAGCCATCCACATTTCAACACCAAAATCACGTATTTTCATAAAGTATCCCCCATTAAAATTGAATTGTTTTGCTTATTGACAGCATTCGTGCTTTTTTAATAGCCATATGACCAACAGCGATGTCTTGCAAACCAATACCAGTTGAGTCATATACAGTAATATCATCGTCAGAATTTCTTACTGTTTTTTTCCCTATCAGTACATCTCCGATTTCGCATATAATATCTGCTTGCGTAATCACATTTGTTTTAATCCCAATTTCAAATTCACCGACGTTTACACATTGATTATAATCATCAGTAACGAGTTTTGAAATCTTAAGAATTTCTGGATCAATTTCTTGTTTCCCTTCCATATCTGAACCCATACAGCTAAAATGAGTCCCTTTTTTCACCCATTCTTTCATAATCATCGGCTTTCTTGAGGGCGTTGCAGTCACGATAATATCTGCCAATCCAACAGCGCCTTCTAAGTTTTCAACAGGGATGTATTCAATCCCCTCTCTCTTGAAATTAAAGCCCTTTACAAATCTCGATGCATTTTCAAATTGAACCGGGTCATGAATCATTACCTTTTTTAAATGTGGAAAGACAGTTTGCATCCCACGAATTTGATAAGAGGCTTGATGACCAGCGCCTACCATTAACATGACTTCTGAATCTTTTCGCGCAAGATACTTCGCTCCAATAGCCCCTGCTGCACCAGTTCTCATTCCAGTCATATGTTCAGCATTAATTATTCCCAATGGCAAACCTGTTTCTCTGTCAAAAATCATCACGATACCAGACAGTGCAGGTAAATTTTTCTTCGGGTTTTCGCCAAACCAAGATACAAGTTTAAGCCCATAAACGCCCATTGAATCTAGAGTTCCAGATTTAATATCCATATCTGCTATTGCTCTTTCAAACTCATGGAATACTAAAAGAAATACTTTCCCACTTCCTAAAGATTTTTCTTTGTACACATTTTCAACAGTCTCAATGACATCATCCATTTCCAATATTGATTTTGTATCCTCTTCAGATAATACATAAATGTTATTCATATTGTTGTACCTCCTTTTCTATAAGGATACACTGGTGAATGATTAATATCTTTGTTGTCAGAAATGAAAAAAACCTAAAACATTGTGTTTTTCCACAACATCTTAGGCAATATTTATTTTATATTTCTGTCCAATTGATCTAGCAAGTAAATTTTCACTGCAGTTGAGGCATTCTCATAAAAAACAAAATCATTTGCATTAGGATCTAATTTTTCTCTCAATTTATTAATGCGATATCGAAATGTATTTTCATGGATGTTTAGTGTTTTAGCTACTAACTTTGTATTTCCTTCATTTGCAACAAATACAATTAACGTTTCCAACAAATCTTTTGAAGACTCAGATGGATCCATTAAAATTGGGCGTAAATACTTTCTCATATATTCAATCATATACTTTGACTGATAATGTGCAGTGACTATAGCCCATGTTCCCATATCGCTATATTTCTTAATATTTTCATGTAGCAAAGTGGCTACTTGACAGCTCCATGAAGATTCTTTAATTGAAAAATCAAGCTCAGATATAGTACTGTGTATGCAACTAACACCTATAATGTATTCCTTTGAATCGATACCCATCTGGTTTAGGACTTCGCTTAGCCCCTGATTATATTTCTTTTGCTCTGTTTCATCTGAAACCACTAAAACAATATAGTTTTGCTTGTATTTGAACAAAAAACAATTTTTGTTTCTGTGATAATTTTTAGAATACTCTTGTACAATTCTTTTCATTTTCATTTGGCTACTAGCCTGTTTAGGTTTTAACCAAAAAGTAACAATATAAGGCAATGCATTAACCCCAAGCTCTCTCGAAATTCCTTCGACCTCATATCTTGATAATTCTGTACCAAGCATCAAAGCAATTTGCTGTTCCGTTTTGTTAACCCAATCTGACAGTTGTAATAAGTGATCTATATCATTAACAATTTCTTCAAAATATATTTCATTATCAAATAGAATCACCGGAAATGAATGCTCATTGCAAAATTTCAAAGCATTTTCAGGAATAGCAGTAAAGAAAACATCCTTCACTGCCAATCCACTTACACCTAATTGTACTAATTTCTGAAGCATTTCTATTAATTTTTCTTCAACTTCTTCTTTGCCTTGAGTAAACATTAAGCTGGATATAAGAAAATCACCATATTGAAAGGAGTTGTTCGTATCAATAAATCCATCTATAGAAAACTCATAGTCAATTATTCCTGATTTTAAAACCTCATTTTCAAGTCCATCTAATCCACAAAGCACAGGGTATTTTCTTAAACAACTTCTTTTAATCACTTCGGATACGGTTATCATCGAATTCCCCCTTTTTTAGGTTAAAAAATCTCTATTCATCAATTTTGCATTGTTAACTTTCGCTATTTTGATTATCTCTGAATAAGAAGAAGAACTTCGCGTCTTCCTGAACCAAGTGCATTGTAACCACGTCACCCACAATGAAACGAATGACATCTGATGGTAAAACATTACCGTTAGCAGACTTAGTAATTAATTTTTCAGCCTTTTTTAACAGTTGCTGATGGTGCTGACTGTGTGATAAAACATCCGCATAATTCAATTTTATCAAAACTTCTTCTTCATATTTAAAATGCTTTTGAATATGTTGAACAATCGATTCTACTTCTGGCAGCACTAAGAATCTTAAATCATTTTGAATAACAGCAGAAATCAATTTATTACAAGCATTAAGAAGTTCTTTATGCTGTCGATCAATTTCTTTATGTCCTGATTCCCATGCAGAATCCCAAACCAATATTTCGTTTAACTGTTCATCTGGACCTTCACTTACACAAACACGATTTCGTCCCTGTTGCTTTGCATGGTATAACGCACGATCGGTTCTTTTGAACCACGACTCCAACGTATCGGATGTCGTCCACGTTGAAACACCAATACTAATGGTCACAGATTCTTTATCTAAATGGATTAACTGTTCCGCTTCATGCCTCAACTTCTCTGCTACTATAACAGCTTCATTCAATCCAATTTCAGGTAACAAGATGACAAATTCCTCGCCACCCCAACGAGCAAGCATATCTACCTTGCGAATCTTACTTTGAAGTGTCTCAGTTACATAGAGAATCACATGATCACCAGCATCATGCCCATAGGTGTCATTGATCCGCTTAAAAAGATCCAAGTCAATTACAAGCAATGACAGTTTGGACTCATACCGCTCTGCTTTTTCAATTTCTTCTAGGATACGTTGATTGAAAAAATTTCGATTTCGGAGCCCCGTTAAAGCATCTGTACTTGCAGTTTCCTGTAGCAGTGTATTTTTAAGCTCTAATTCCTCTGCAATTTTACGATACTGTGCTTCGCTATTTGCTACTTGTTCCCCAAGAATGATAATTCCTCTTGTCTTTGCTTCAATCGCTTATTCAAGTGTTGTATCTTGTTTAACCAATATAAACTAATCCATAGAGCAATCGAGAAAACACTAAAAACAATGCCAAATAATTTATAATCAAACCCTTTCATCACATTGATCGAAATATGTTGATTGATAGCATTTTGAATTTCCTGTTCTGTAATTGATGCAATCCCCTTATTTAAAATCCCCTGGAGCAACTCATTTTGGTTTGTTATCCCCATTCTTAAATAATTAGAATAACTTGGGATTTCACCAGCGATTTTCAAATTAAAATAACCACCATTTTTTATTACATACGCAGCCATCGTTAAAGAGCGCAAGGTCATATCTGCCTTCTTACTGTCGACATATGAAATCGCCTCTTGCTCACTTTTTACAATGAGGATTTTCAGATTAGGATAATCTTTTCTTAGTCGCTCTTCAATACTAGTCCCCTCTGGAAGAACCATAGTCTCATCTGTGAGTCTAGCAAGATTTGATATGTAATCATGTTCTTCTCTGGTTATCAATACATTTGGATCAACAAAATATGGTTCAGTAAATAATAGCCACTTACTTCTTTCATCTGTCTTATTAAGAAAACTAACCACATCTGCTTCACCAGCTTTTGCAACTTCAAGTGATTCATCCCAACTCGCAGTACGTATAATCTCAAATTTCAAGCCAGTTCTTTCGGATATCAACGCGATAAGATCAGCTGATATTCCTATGTTCTTTCCTTTATCATCGATCTTCTCATATGGGTACCAATCCGGATCTACTACCAACCGAATGATGCCCTTTGTATGAACGTATTCACGTTCCTGATCTGTTAATACAACTTTCTCTTGCGTTTCAGCATAAGTAGATGCCATCCCTCCAAGTAGAAGAAAAACACAGCACGCGAAAATAATAATTCGTCTCAATATATCACCACCCTCGGCATTTAAAACTTACTTCATCACATACCTTGTCAGCCTGCCGCTGCCCACTTTTTTGATAAGCTCTTTCTCCAGCATCTCTTTGAGCGTGTTAATCGCATGGGTCGTTCCAACCCCGAGTGCTTCTTCAACATCACTACGAGTGATTTCCTTTTGCTTTTCAAATAATCTGAGTATTGGTAAATACTTTTCATCTTCTATGCTTAGCGCTTGTGCATGTGTATTAGGTAGAATAACTCGAAATGCGCCTTCAACATTTTCAAACTTCGGTTGCACGGGAAGATTTTTATAACAACTGATGATCTTGCTAATACCTGTGCCGTATGCCTCAATGAGCTTCATTCTATAAAATAGGCTAGCAAGCTTTTCATTTCTAGATTGAGATGCACCCAGTATAGCTGCTTCGAGAGACAATCCTGAAACTAATCCCCCTAATGAGATAATCTCCAAACGGTCCGAATAGATATTAATCATAGTGCTACCACTAAAGGAATATTCCCTATGCACAATAGCATTAAGCAGAGCCTCACGAACAGCATCTTCTGGGTAATCTCTTTCGTCTGTACGTAGCAAATCATGGAAGGTAGCCTTTGTGCTGTTATAAAAATCAATGGTTTTAAAAGCATCTCTAAGTTGATCAAATAAGGAACCTGAAAGTTCCTTGCGATCCTTAAACACCAATTTGTCGGTGCCCTGAAAAACAGCAAATTTGATAGAATGTTTACACTGATCGGAAACCAGTAATCCCATGTTTGTATAAATATCATCAGATGAAAGAATCCCTAAGTTTTTCATTTGCACCTGTGAAAATTCTAGATTTCTTCTCTCCATCTCTTTATTTAAACTCGAAAAAGTCAGATCTTGAATGAGAGAACGATTATTTTCAAAAGAATCGCCATCGGTCATTTTAATCATCATACGTATAGCATCTTCAGATGCTGGAGCAGCTGTCGTTCCACTTCTCACATATACACCTGACGGTTTTAGTCCTTTGTCTGATAGATAATAAGGTTTTTTAGTCCCTTGATTAACTGTTAGCTTAATAATGTTCTTATTATCTTCTTCGGCTAATTCAATATTTGTGAACATTGAGACATCCGGACGAATACTGTCTCTTAGTGCATTTGATATCTGTTGCATCACAAAATCTGCATTGTCAAGACCAATTATTTCGCCATTATCTTGAACACCAATATAAATCATTCCACCATTAGTATTTGCAAATGCCACGATTTCTTTTTTCAAATCAGGTGTATAGATTCCCTTTAACTCAACGGTTTCACTTTCATACATTCTCATAACATCACCCTTTGTATCAGTTTCTATCACTTATATCACCATTCTAACACTGCAAGTGATAGAATACAAGTTAAACTGTTTGACAGTTTACGACAAAGAGATAATCTCATCAGCCCTTATTAGAATACCATCCTTAATACAATAAAAAGCAGTGCCATACTTCATAATTGATTTTTCGGTACTTTCCGAATCAATTTCACCCCCTACAATATCTTCTTTCGAATAGCAGATCACCATATCAATTTCACCTTTTCTACAGATCTCGTTTAATTTCTTTAATCGATGTATTCCTCTTTGGAATCCTTTTTCATTCGTGAACCAACCAACCATTTCAAGATACCTTAACTTACATAATGATGACTCAAGAAAAGATGAGTTTTGATTATCTTTTCTATTTGGTATAAATACTGCTGCTTTAATTTCTCTATCATGTATTCCAAGAACGTTTCTAAATTTTGACAACGCGGGAATGACCATCATTTTTTTATTATTCATAGCAATCCTCCTGTATTATTGATATAAAAAAGGCTAAGTTCTTCATCTATCGCACCAACAACCACTTTATCTACTATGCTTTCCAATATATCACGATCGAATTCGTCCATCTGGATGTCTTGATCGAAGATTTTTCTGAAATGGTTAATTCTTGTACTGATTGATTCTTCACCTTTCAGCGCTTCATACTTTTCATTTCTTTCATCTCTTAGATCTTTAAGCAGCCACTCTTAATTGATTTTCCATGAAGAGATTTCTTTGTCTCCTTGAACTTTTATTTGCTTCAATTACTTTAACATTTGCCATTAGGCTTCCTCCTTCTTCAATATCTTTGCTATGGTGTGAGTCTAGCATGTCCTTATTAAAAAGACCATGTTTCGTTTATTTTTTTGCACAATAAAGAAGCCTCCTCAAAACTTAATTCAGTTTGAAAAGGCACTATAATAACGTTAACAATGAATCTAATTAACATCTTTTATTCATTTATAATTAACGTCAGCGATTTTAATGCTTCAATGACATCCTCATAGGATATATCTTCTGCATAGGAAGCGTTCAAACATGTAATTTTGAAGAACTACTTGAGCTGACATATCCTTTTGTTTTGCAAGGTTTCTAATCTTCGCTTTAAGACTAATCGCTCTGCTACTCATAGAAGCACCTCCATATAGTTTTTTATTATCTTTTCAACCTTAAATTTTTTTGTATATTCGATAAGCAGTGCATAATCTGCCGACTTCAGTTTCACATACCTCTTCAAGGCTTCATTTACAATCTGAATATCTATTTTGTTTCTGCTTCTAACAATATCGCAAATGGTCCTTTCGACGTTATATAGTTTTATCTTGTTTCCAAAAGAAGTCTTACCATCAGTAATACCTAAATTATGCAACTCGTTTTTAATATAGTAGATTTTGAAGTTCTCAGAAATTTTTTCAACGACTTTATAGCTGCTGGGTACAGTTGCTGAATACTCAAACGGTGTTCTATCCGTCAAACCATGTAAAAACAAAGCCGTCTCATGAGAGTAGATTATCTTGGGATATTTGCACTGCATATAATACATTTCATCCTCAATTGCATCCGGTGTGACATATACACCTCTGCTCACACGTTCCAATTTGCCAGCATCAACAAGCTTTGATAAATAGATTCTTGGTATGTTTAGCTCTTTGAGATCCGATGTAAGCAAGGTTCCATTTTTTTGATTTATCAACTTTTCTAATTTTTCTAGGTAACTCATTCGCATCACCTCATTTACAAATATACTGATATTATAATTCAAATCAGTATGTTTGTAAATACCGTTAGTGTTGCATAGCATAAATACCAATCTTATATTTCTTCTTTATAAAAAGCTTGATTTTCTCATATTCCATCATTGTAATCAGCTTCTTGTTTTTTAATTGATTGAGCATCGCCATCTGCTCGCAAAATTTCAACGTATCATCCATTGACTTATCCTCCTAAATTTTCGATTTTTGGTTCATAATAAAACAAGCTCCGGATTCTACTGGAACTTGTTATTCAAAGTACTTTTTATCTTTTTTTCTTAATAAGAATTGATGAATTTCGTTAATATCAGATGTCACATGACATTTAGGTAAAGATGTCAGTACTGCATCTTGGTATTTGCTTAATTTCGGAGAAGCATATTGTTCGTGTAGTAAACAGCGCGATAGACAAAATCAACTTAGAACCTAATTAAGTTTTAACGTATCACTT
>JUEG02000051.1_pt1 | contig 10267 bp, 12 predicted proteins | sample 432341 | NCBI WGS metagenome assembly JUEG02 (sample SAMN02953476, study PRJNA257561) | rock porewater metagenome | biome: terrestrial; feature: Opalinus Clay rock; material: porewater; isolation source: Opalinus Clay rock BIC-A1 borehole | place: Switzerland: Mt Terri URL, St-Ursanne ...
CCGTTGGATGCGTCTAAAACGAGCGTGAGGTCAGGTTGGCGCAGGCCGATGGCGCCGCATGGCAGGTTTCCCTTGCATCAGCATCCCGATGCAGGCAGGGCGGCCTGCACTTGCCTGGTGTTGGCTTTTGGCCGATCGAGGGCAACGGTCTGAAGATGGTGCGCAGAAACGACAAAGCCCGCAGTGAGCGGGCTTTGTCGGAGCGTTTCGAGCGGGACTCGAAACGACTATCTATATGGCTCCGACGGGCCTCTAACCTGTTCAGTAACCTACTGATATTACTCGGAAAATATACATTCAATATTCTCAGGCATACATGTGGGCATACAGGCTACAGCTCACTATGACAGTTGCCCCCCCCCCTATTTGATTTCAGCACTCACGGTAAACATGGCTCCCCCCGTCGTTCGGAGGTTAAAAGCCCTGAGCTTTTCACCCACCCTACCCGGTGGCGCTCGCGCTGATTGCATCGCTGATGGTTCGCATCTAAAACCGGGCGCGGGACGATAAGCGCTCATGTCCTAAGTTATTCGGTGTTCTTGGTGTTCTTGGTGTTCCTGAATCGCTACAGCCCACGAATGGCGCGGCCTCGGGCCAAGGAACACTAAGCCATCGCACCCGGAACACTTGGTGTTCATCACGCGAATTGTGTTCTCGTAGATGCAAGAAGGCCCATCCGTGGATGGGCCTTCTTGTGGGTGCTTTACACGTTAGGTCTTCTGGCGCTCAGCCTGTGCGGCGATTCTGTAGTACTCGGATAGAACACCGAACACCCGGTGTCGCAACTCCTTCAGGGTCAAAGGCTTATCGGTCGGATTGCTCATACTGAACTGCTCCAGGCTGGGTCAGATGGCGACGCTGAGCACAGCGCCTTTGGCAAACACCGCAAGTCCGGCCCGCATTTCAGCCAGGATCGTTACCAGGTTACTGGTCAGGTTCTTGTCGTCATCACGGCTAGCAACCAGAGTCGGTTGCATTCGATCAAGGACCGCAACTTGCTTCGGGTCCATAACAAGCGCAGTTCCAGTCGGCAGGCTTGGCGTGAGGACTACTTGAATCCCCCAAAGGCCAGCCGGGGATGGGTCTCGTGGGCTACCAAGAATGTATTGACCAGCTGCGTCACGCTCGCTCGCGACCGAAAACCAGTCGGTTGGATTAAGAATGATGAGTCCAGCGTTCCAGCCAGCAGCCTGAAGACTAAGCGCCGCTTGTCCAATAGCGTCAGCCGCCTTGGGTGTTCCGGTTGGTGTATGAGCCACCGCGTGGGACAAAAGCCCCTTAATTTCCCCCTTGCCGCCAGCACCGCCAACAATGGACGCTTCGAGCTTGGCCATTAGGCCATATTGGAGAAGGTTTCCAATTTGCTGGCTGAGGGCAGGGGCATCGTCCAATACCTGCTGACTCGCTTTAATCCAATGCGCAATGGTCGCAACCTGAGCCTGCTCAAGTTCGGTTGGCATTGCGGCTTCGGCCTTGAGCTGGCCTTCTTCGGTTTGGAACGCAGCCGCGTTGGTATATGCCCCTAGTTGAAGATACTCAAAGACTCCAGAGCTGACCGGCAACGACGGGAGTGCAGCGAGCAAACTAAGAGGTTGTAGCGGTGCGTTATAAAGCCCTTGCGCACGCTGAGGGGCAATGTCGTAGTCAGTTGATCCGGCAATCCCAGCCCCGGAGTTGGTAATCGACTTGATAGCAATATCACTCATTGCAACTCGGCCAGTCGATGGCGCGCCTTTCGTGAGCGCTTGAAACTGATCGGATTCAATGAAGCGATTTGCTATGTCACTGCCTTTTTGTTGCGATGTGCGAATACCGCCAGCAGGAATACGGGCAAACTCTTGTTCCAGTTCGCTCAGATGCGTTTTAACTTCACGAATATCCTTCTCGAAAGACCCTTTGAGCGATTCGACTGCGCGGCTGTGTTCTTCAATGGATTTTGTAAGCAATTCAAGTGACATATTAGTTACCTCAGCGCCCGATAAGAGACGCGGTGATGTTTTGGAGTTTTGCCGCTATAGCGGCCAGTTCTGTGCTGTTGTCAGGCTGTTCTTCTCGAACAAGGCCGCTCCAGCCTCCCGCCATAAGCCTTTTCGCTTCGCGGGCAGAAAGCCCCAGCGCATCACGCGCGGCGCGTTCAAATTCTCGTGGATTCGGGTTATCAGGATCGAAGCACTTCATGCTGGTAATCTTGGCGCTAGGGTTTGCCGGCATCGCAACCAAGGATATTTCATGAAGGTCGATTTCCTTGAGGAGGCGCGCCCCATCAACAAGTTCTGCGCCGCCGTAAGGGATGGAATAACCAATACTCAGAGCCAGCGCGCCGTCTTTCATTAGCGCATGGGCGGCTTTAGCTTGGGGTACTTCCATTGTTAGTTTGCCGTGGGCAATAAGCCCCTCGGCAGAGTCTTCAAACTTGATCCAGACGCCTACCGGATTAGTTTGGTCGTGTTGCCATAAAAGCGCGGGGCGTGTTCCGCTTTTCTCGTGGTGAGTTAATGATTTCGTATAGGCGCCAGGCGCGATTAGATCGCCATATGAATCAGGTTCGCCGCCATAAGGCGATGCAATCCCTGAAAAGCTGCCGACTTCATCTGCGCTGGAAAACTTGAATTGAATTGGGGCGGTGCGGAAAGTGCGCATGCACGTATCTCCAGAAGTAGCAAATAGGAACATTTGCCGCTCAGGGAACGCATCACGCGCATCTGGGACGGAGTGCAGCGCGTCACGCACTGCATATATATCCCATTATCGACATGGGCGCCCTGAGCGCAAGATGTAAACGAACTTTTCTTATGCGGCGAACGGCTGCTCATTTGCAGGTTCATCAAGAAGGGCAGATGCTGAAACAACATAAGCCCGGCTCTTGGGCATACCAGGCAGCGTCAGTGCCTGTGCTGCCTTGCCGTCGCTTCCACGCTCAAGAATCCCCCGGCTGACCAACTCCCGATTCACGTTGCGCAAGTTCATGCCCTTGAACACTTCGTCACGCCAGGCCGTTGCAAGGAAGTAATAGGTCACGCTGGTATAAAGCTGATCGCCGCAGCCGTGTTCTATCGTTCGGCGGAAGCCCAGGCGGTCGCCTGTGCGCGGGGCGTGGTCATCGGTTTTCGCGGCGATACCGTCCCAGCGCGTGAAGCGGCTTTCGCCATAGCGTTCCACCACCAGGCGCAGCCGTTGCACGATGGCTTCACCTTCGAGGTTTCCAGCGCCGCCACGCTCAGCCAGCCAAGCGTCCAGACAGGCGCGCGCCGCAGCCGTTGCGGTGCCCTCAGGCCAGCCCGTGACGCCAAGGCCCGTCGCCAGTTCGCCGGCCACGGCAGCCAGCCCGAATCGAGTAGCGGCGCGGTGCGCCTGCCCGCTTGCGCTGGCCGGCAGCGCCTCGCGCGCGAACTGCTCAAGGCTTCGCCGGATGATGGATAGATAACCGCGCTGCTTGGCCGGATTGCACAGCGCCACCAGGAAGGCCAGCAGCGGTGTGCCGTAGTACATGCCCACCCGCGCTTTCAGCTCGTCGGCCAACGCCTGCCCACTGTCGAAGTCATGCAGCGTGTCGAACACGCCGAGGCCCTTGCCGGCGTCGGCAGGGACGGCGAGCATCCGAATATCCATACCGGCCTTCAGCTCCTTGTTCGCCTCGGCCATGTGCTGCGCCAGGGTGTATTCACCGCTGGAGAGGAACAGCAAGCGCCATTCCTGTACCTGCCGGCCCGACTGGCCCCGGTCATTGGCGCGGGCCTTGCCGATGCCATTGCCCAGCATGTACACGGTTTCGCCGACGATGCGCGGGTCGCACTGGCTGATTTCATCCAGCACCAACAGCCCGTCCGAGTGCGCCGCGGCGATGGATTCAAGCGCGTTGTCTGTCGAGCGCCACGAGCGTTCGAACGCAGGCGGGCCGTACACCGAGCACGCCACGCGTCCGGTCGTGCTCTTGCCGCTGGAACTCACGCCGTAGAAGTGAAAGCCACCGGACTCTAGGCCCAGCAGATGCAGCAGCGGCCCCGCCAGCGCGATGCACACCGCAAAGGCGACCCGATGATTGCCCACGCACAGCGTGCCGATGTGCTGCTGCCATTCCTCAAGCGTGCCGGCCTGGCTGATCGGTGGGAGCTGCGCGCCGGCTTCGTAGAAGTGCAGGCGTTCATCGCTGTCGCCAATCTGCTGATCGGGCAGTAGGAACGCGGCGGCATGCCAGCCAAGGCGGCTGACCAGCCGCGCACGCTCGCCACTGTCGTAGCTTTGCAGATAGCTCTGCAGGTCGTTGCGGGAATGGCGTACGTCGCGGGTCGGTGCCAGGCGCAGCCCCATATCAACCAGCGGCCCAAGCACCTCTTTCGAGAACTCGCCGGCCATGCAGCGCGCCGGAATGTTCCAGCGCTTGGGCGCCCCGTCCGGGTCGTCGAACTCCACCAGCAGGCCCCAGCTATGGCCCTTCTCGTCGCGGGTGCGCGCCAGAATTTCGAGGCGAGAGCAGACCATCCGAGATTCGCCATCGTCGCCGGCGAAGTACACACCATCGGCCTTCACCTTGAACCCGCCCGACCGGCTTGCCTGCTTGGGCTTTCGAGCGTCTTTCTTCGCGGCAGCCGGCTTTTCGGCCTGCGGCGGCATCGGAGCTATGTCAGCCTTGGCGAACAGACGACCACTGGCCTCCAGCTCTGCCAGCCGTTCGGCGGTCCAGCCAGCGGCCAGAGCGTCGGCGGCGTCTTCGCCGTCTGCCGGTGCGAATGTCTCGATTGCAACCGTGCGAACGGTGGCGCCAAGCTGCTGGAGCTGGCCGGCGATGGCCTGCATGCAGCTCAGCCCGCCCGCGTCGTTGTCTGGCCAGAGCAGCACATCGCGTCCGGCCAACGGCGCAAAGTCTGCCTTGTGGTGGGACTGCGCCCCGTTCGGCCAGCAGGTCGCGACGTAGTGCGGCAGCAGCTCGGCGGCGGCATCGGCGGACTTCTCGCCTTCGCATAACACCACCGGCGCATCGCTCCGCTTCGCAAGCTCGTCCAGGTGCAGCAGCGGGCGCGGTTCGGGAAGCCCCAGCCAGCGCCACTGGAAGGACTGATCGGACGAGCAGCGGCACCACGTCAGCGGCGCGAACGCCTTTTTCAGCTTGCCGTTTGCGTCCGCGCCAAGGTCGAAACGATACAGCACCATCAGCGCCGCGCCGGTAGCGTCGCGGTAGATCCACACCCTCGATGGCTGGCCGTGGGTGCGGTGCTTGTACGGAATCTTCGACATCGCGGCTTCCGGTATAGGCTGGATCGCCACCCATTCCGGTGCCTTGCTGCTGGTCGTTGCCGGCGTTGGCTGGCTGCCAGCCGTGACGTTGAGGAAGTCAGCCAGCTTGTTGCAGGCATCCACCTCACTGCCGCCGTCCAGATAGCGCACCAGGTCAATCAGATCGCCGCCCTTGTCGCCGGTCGCGAAATCGCACCAAGTGCCCTTGGCGATGTTCACCTTCAGCGAGCCGGCACGCTTGTCGACGCGGGTCGGGTTGGGCGCGGTGTACTCCTTGCCGCCGTCCACCCGCACGCCACCGGGCAGCCAGTGCGACAGCACTTGGTCGATAGCCAGCTGGGAAGCGCGCTTCACCTCGGCAAAGCTTGGCCGCTTGGGCTTTCTCTCGCTCATACGCCACCCCTTTTGCCGGTAATGGCGCCGCCAATGCACGCATCAACCAGCGCCTTGGCCATCTCGCCCAGGTGCTGCGCGGCATGCGCCTCGGTAGAGCCGGCTGTGTCGCAGGCGACGTTCAAGGTGAGCTTGTTCGCGATATCGAGCAGACAGGATGCATGCTCAAGAGCATCGATCACGTCGAAGCCCTTGTTGACCGAGAAAAGCGCGCCACGCTGGAAGTGGCAAAAGTCCTGCGCCTCGGTGCGAAGTCGGGTGGCGCTCATAGGGCACCCCCTTGGCTCGCTGCTTGGTGTAGCTCTGCGCCGGCCGCCAATGCATAGCAGCCGATGGCACGCACGGCGTGACGAAGGCCGTTCAAGTCCTGCGCTGACAGATGATGTTCGCTCCCGTCGCCGCCCAGCAGATCGGCGAGAGTTTCCAGCGCATAGCCGGCGCTCATCATCTGGTCGCCGTGCGTCATGACCAACTGATTGAGGCTGCTCATTGCGCACCCCCGATCGCTTCAAGGGCGCGGGCCTTGGCCATCGCTTCGTTGTAGCGGCGCAGGCGGACGGAAAGGGACGAATCGGCGCGCAGCGCGGCGAAGGCGCGGGCCTTCAGGGCAGCGGCGTGGTGCTGAATTGCAGACGGATTGAGGGCGTGCGGGTGCTTCATGGGTGGTGCTCCGTGTGTAGTGGAGCTGCCACGAACCGTCGCCAAACAGTTATGGGTGGCAGCCGTGCGCAGGTTGGCGAACCGGGACACACGGAACCCGGCAGACCTTTCGGTCTCCCACGCACGACCGCCATAACACGGCATTGCGGGCACAAAAAAAGCGCCTGCAATGAGAGTATGGGCGCCTGTGCGCCGTGTGGTATTCGGGTCGCCAAACCCGGTCGCTGAATTTGCAGCGACGGGCAGACTGTAGCGCCCCGTCAGAAGGCGTGCAAGCCCATCGAGGGCTCGCAACGCTTGCGCGAACACCGGGCATGGCATAGATTCGGCGTGCATATTTGATTTCTCCCACGCCTCCGGTTGCAGCCGGGGGCGTTTTTGTTTGTGGCCCGCTCAGCCGGCGAGTGCTTGCAGCAGCGGTGCGCTTGGCGCGTCTCCGCGCAGCCAGGCGTTTACGGCGTCGTTCTCAGCCTTGCGGCGCCGGTACTGCGCCATCAGCTCGGCGCGGCGCTCCTCAACCGCGTGGGCTGCGCACGGTTCTGGCCCCTCCGTCCAAGGCACGCGCACCAGGTGCGCCATTGCCTCGACCGCCGCCTCGATGCCGCGTTGTTCCTCGGTCAGTTCGCTTTCCACATAGCTTTGCCAAGCGGCTGGCTCATTGGCGTAGTGCGCGGGCTGCTCCAGGTGGTAAACCACCCAGCGCTTGAGCAAGCCTTGGTTGCGCATCACGCCGATACGCGCTTCGCGCATCGCAAACTGGCCGGTACCGCAGACTTTTCCGTATTCCCGGCTGACGGCGCGTTCGAGCAGCCGGCGCAGCTCGTACGGGTGCGGCTCCAGCGGCACGACATAACCGTCAGCGTTGATAAACAGCGCTTCTCGTTCCTGCGGGTCAAAGCAGATCGTGGCGATGGTGAAGGCGCGCCACACAAGGCCCGCCAGCTTCGGCGGCGCGAAGCCGAGGCCGGTTGGATCGAAGAAAGGCGTATCGAAAGGGACGCGGGGGAAGCTTATGCGGCAGCACTCCCACGGGCGGCGATCCGGCTTTTGACCCAGGCTTGCACCTCGGCCAGCACCCACGCGACCGGCGCACCCCGCGCGGTGCTGTTGCTCAGCTTCACCGGCTGGGGAAAGCCGCTGTCTGCCTGCTTCATCAGCTTGTAAATCGTCGGCCGCGCCAGCCCGACGATTGCCACGACTTCGGGCATGCGAATCAGGGTGGTGGCGGGGTCGAGCGGGAGCGGGCCGGCAGGCGCTGCGGTGTTCTTGCCGGTCATCGGCACGGCCTTCATGCCTGCTTACCTGCGCGGGTCTGGCTTTCCAGCCAGGCGGCCACATCCTGGCGGCGGTAGCGCACCGCCGACCCACACTTGACCCAGGCGGGGCCTCCTCGGCGAGTGCTGCGCCAGGCGGCAAGGGTGCGATGCGAGAGACCGAGCGCGGCGGCTACTTGGTCAGCTGTGAGCAGATCGGAAGGAGAGAACGGCAGTGGATTGGCTGCCGGGTGGTGTGGACTGGACATTGAGCAAATCCCCTGTGCTGGTAGACAGGGGGAACGTTATGTAGACGGGCCGCTACTGGTCTTTCTGAGTTTTCGTTGTGTTCTTAGAAAGACGGTCTTTCCACTTGTAGTAAGCCGCGCGCGCCGTCTCATACGACACCGCATAAGCATCGCCAGCTCTGGCTATAGCCTCCGTAACGGCAGTACCTTCTCGCTTTATGCAGTTGCAAACCGCACAGTAAATTTCGAGATCGCGCTCCTCGCGCGGAGGCCGGACAGGGTTCGTAGGTCGGCCTGGCAGAATAATCTCGTCGCACCAATCCCCGCCCATAAGTACTTTCCAGAACGCATCAGCCAGCGCCATCAGTATCCAGCGTTCGATATCCTTGCCATCGTGAACGCGCTGAATGAAGCGGTCGAGCATGCAAGCCTTGAATAGCTCGTTATCCTCGTCTGTCGACTCCCCTACGCCTATCCGGGCAAATAAAGCGTCAAGATCATCAGGTGCCAGAGGATTCCACGCCCAAAGTAGACGTCCACGTCCTTCCGTATCCGGCAGTAGAACCCAGCGCTCCGTAGCCTGAGCACGGTTCGCACCCTTCAAATGTGGCAGCTCAATCCCATGCCCTTCGGCGAAATGCCGGCCACCAGCGGTGGTGTGCTCGGTAATACTTGCAGCGAGTTCACCAGAACACGTTTCGTGTTCTGAACACCATGTGTTCACCCCGGTTACGGTTCGTGTTCCATCGCTGTAGGCCGTGTCATTACTGGCTTTCAGCGATTCAGGAACACCAAGAACACCAAGAACACCGATTTTTCTGGTGGGTTGGATAAGCATCGTCACACTGCCTTCCCGAACTGGCCTTGCACCACGGTTCCGTTCTCCAAGCCATCCAGGTAATCGGCATACCACTGCATCATGGTGCGCCGCTGCTCCAGGTAGATGGCCTTGTTGTAGACGCCGGCCACCCCATCCTCCGCATGGGATAGCTGCGCCTCTACATGCTCCTTGGCGAAGCCGTGTTCGCGCAGCGTGGTCGAAGCGATGTGGCGGAAGCCGTGGGCAGTCTGCCGGCCTTCGTAACCCATGCGGCGAAGCGCCATGTTGAAGGCCATGTTGCTACGCGGCTTGGTACGGTCGTTCCGGCCAGGGAACAGCAATGGATAAGCCCCGGTGATGGCACGCAGGCCCTTGAGTGCTTCGAGGGCCTGGCGCGAAAGCGGGACGGTGTGTGTTCTCCGCTTCTTCATGCGCTCGGCCGGCACGACCCATAGGCCGGCTTCGCGGTCGAATTCGCTCCAGGTGGCTTCCCTCAGTTCGCTGGGGCGGGCGCCAGTGAGCATGAGTAAGCGCAGGCCGTGGCGTAGGTCATCAGCGTGTGGATAAGCGCTGATCGAGCGCAGCAGGGCGGGCAGCTCCTTGGCCGAAACGTGTGCATAGTTCTCGGCTGGCTTGGTTTGGAGAAAGCGGCTCAGTCCGTCCAGGGGGTTGTGCACTGCGCGGCCTGTGACGCGGGCCAGGTCATAGATTTCCTTGCAGGATCGGCGCACTCGGCCCATCTGCTCGACAATGCCCAGCTTCTCCATGCCACGCAGGAACTCCATCCACTCGATGGGCGTTATCTCGGCAAAGGGTCGCTTGCCGAACACCGGGAAGGCATGCAGCTCCAGCGCGCCAATGGTTCGTTTCGCTGTGCTGTCGGCCCAGCCGGGCCGGCGAATCTCGATCCACTCGCGGCCTAGTGTCTCGAATGTGTGCCCAGCGGCCTCCAGGGATGAAGCCTGACGGGCTTGCTTCGTGGTGATGGGGTTCTTTCCCTCACTGGCGTCCGCCCGCAGCTCAGCAGCCTTGGCGCGGGCTACCGATCCGCCAACGGTGGGGTAGCTCCCTAGGCCGATCCATGACCACTTCCCGTCAGGTTTCTTGTACCTCAGCTCCCATGACTTCCCGCCGTTGGGCTTAACCCGGAAGTAAAGCCCCTGGCCGTCATGTTCCCTGTAGGTCGTCTGCTCTGGCTCCAGCCCACCCAGGGTGGTATCCGCCAGCGGGCGGCGCTTGATATCGCTGCGCTTCATCCCTTGTATGCCTCGGTTCGAATTTTCGGCCAGCATACAAGCTGGCATACACGGCGAGAAGTGCTAGGGGTAGACAGGGAGATACAGCCAGAAACAAGAAAGCCCGCACGGGGCGGGCTTTTCATGGTGTTTCGTAGACTGCTGGAGACAGTTAGAAACAGGTATTTGGCGCATCCGGCGGGATTCGAACCCACGACCCCTGCCTTCGGAGGGCAGTACTCTATCCAGCTGAGCTACGGATGCGTTGCGGAGCGCAATCATACGCATGTCGTTGACGGGCGTCCATGCTGGTGCGGCCGGACGGATACGGTCCAGGTGCGGCTTTTTCGCAGCTGCCCGAGGCTGGTCCGGCTGGTACCCTTGCGTGTCGCGGCCGGGGGCCGTGGGTGTTCGAATGGCGAGGGG
>JUEG02000943.1_pt1 | contig 10265 bp, 10 predicted proteins | sample 432341 | NCBI WGS metagenome assembly JUEG02 (sample SAMN02953476, study PRJNA257561) | rock porewater metagenome | biome: terrestrial; feature: Opalinus Clay rock; material: porewater; isolation source: Opalinus Clay rock BIC-A1 borehole | place: Switzerland: Mt Terri URL, St-Ursanne ...
CCGGCCGGGTGGGCGGATGCCTGCCGTACCGGGCTTCGCGCCCCGCCCGGCGGACTCCGCGGCCTCGCCCAAGCGGGCGGGAAAGACGCTGCGGAAGTGTGTGCCCCGTGCCTCGCACGCGCAGCTGCCGCCTCCGGGGCCGGACCGGCCCGGTGCGGTGCGGGCGGTGGAGGAGTCGAATGCCGGCCGACTGCCGGAGCTCACGCCGATCCGGGTCGGCCGGATGGCCGCCGCCCCCTTCGCGTTCCTGCGCGGCTCGGCCGGCCTGATGGCGCACGACCTGGTGGGCAGCCCGGTCAGCGGGATCGGCGCGCAGCTGTGCGGTGATGCGCACGCCGCGAACTTCGGCCTCTACGGCGATGCCCGCGGCGGCCTGGTCATGGACATCAACGACTTCGACGAGACGACGTACGGCCCCTGGGAGTGGGATCTCAAGCGGCTCGCCACCTCGCTGGTGCTCGCCGGCCGGGAGACGGGGGCCGGCGAGGACACCTGCCGGGCCGCCGCGCACGACGCGGCCGGTGCCTACCGGCGGACGATGCGGCTGCTCGCGAAGCTGCCGGCGCTGGAGGCGTGGCAGGCGATCGCGGACGAGGAGCTGGTGTCGCACACGGACGCCCGGGATCTGCTGGGCACGCTGGAGCGGGTTGCGGAGAAGGCCAAGCGCAACACGAGCGCGCGGTTCGCCGCCCGGTCGACGGAGCGGCTGCCCGACGGCTCGGCCCGCTTCACGGACGCGCCGCCGGTGCTCCGCCGGGTGCCGGACGCCGAGGCGTCGGCCGTGGCCCGCTCGCTGGGCGGCTATCTCGGGACGCTGCCGGAGGACCGGCTGCCGCTGCTCGCCCGGTATGCGGTGCATGACGTGGCGTTCCGGCTGGTCGGCACCGGCAGCGTCGGCCTGCGCTCCTATGTGGTGCTGCTGCTGGACCACCGTGAGGAGGCGATGGTGCTCCAGGTGAAGGAGGCCCGGCCGTCGGCGCTGCTGCCGTACACGGGGAAGGTGGCGCTGGACCCGCGGCTGAACAGCCCGGTGCCGGATGCCGGGCACGAGGGCCGCCGGATCGTGCAGGGCCAGAAGCGGATACAGGTCGTGAGCGACACCCTCTTGGGCTGGACCTCGGTGGCGGGCCGGCCGTTCCAGGTGCGGCAGTTCCGGAACCGCAAGGGGAGCGTGAACCCGGCGGCGCTGGCCGCGGACCAGCTCGACGACTACGGGCGGATGACCGGCGCACTGCTGGCGCGAGCCCACGCGCACAGCGCCGACCCCCGGCTGATCGCCGGCTACTGCGGCCGGACCGAGGAGCTGGACGAGGCCGTGGCGGCCTTCGCGGTGGCGTACGCGGACCGTACGGAAGCGGATCACGCCGAGCTGGCGGCGGCGGTGCGGAGCGGCCGGACGGCGGCGGAGACGGGCGTCTGAGCGAGCCGTCCGGGAGCGGGCCCGCTAGCTCGTAGGCTGTACGAGTGACGAATCCGGAAGCCGAGCAGACGGAGCCCGCGGCCGAGCAGCAGGAGGCCGGGCAGACGGAGCCCACCGCCGACCAGCACGAGGCCGACCAGCACCAGGACGGCCGGCGGGAGAACGGGCAGCAGGACGCCGAGGAGCTGGACGCCGAGAAGCTGGAGGCAGAGCAGCAGGAGGCCGAGAAGCTCGAGGCCGAGTGGCGGGAGGCCGACCGGCAGGCGACCCAGCGCCTGGAGAAGGCGGTGCTCGGGGCCGAGCAGGCGCTGATCGAGTTCGAGATCGCGGTGGAGACCTTCCGGGTCGAGGTGGAGAACTTCTCCCGGCTGCATCACCAGCGGCTCGGCCCGATGTACACGCGGCTGGACGAGCTGGACGCCCTGATCGCGGAGGCGGTCGCGGCCCGCACGAAGCGGCCCGAGGACGTCAAGCGGGCCGGCGAGCTGCGCGCCCTGGTGGAGCCGATGCCGGGCGTGGAGGAGCTGTTCCACGGCTGGATCGACGCGAACGGCATCCCGCCCGAGGCCGACGCCATGCTCCATGAGCGGCCGGTGCAGCCGCCGCGCCGGGTGCGTCCGGGCGAGGAGGCCCGGCGGATCTACCGGGAGCTGGTCCGCAAGGCCCATCCGGACCTGGCGCGGGACGACGCCGAACGGGAGCGGCGGGACGCCTTCATCTCCCGGGTCAACGCGGCGTACGCCCTCGGTGACCAGGAGGTGCTGTCCGCGCTCGCGGCCGAGTGGGAGTCGGGCCCGGCACCCGAGCAGCCGTGGGCCGGCCGGAGCGAGGAGCTCTACGCCCGCCTGGAGTGGCTGGCCGAGCGCAAGGAGAAGCTCGCTGCCGCCGCATCGGAGCTGGAGTCGAGCGCCATCGGGGCGATGCTGAAGATGGCGCCCGACGATCCGGACGGGCTGCTCGACGAGATCGCCGAGCAGCTGCTGGCGCAGGTCTCGGAGCGTGAGTCCAGGCTGGCGGAAATGGCCGGGTAACGTGCCGCGGACGGCCGGCTGGTGCTACCGGGTTCCCCCGGCTCCGTACGCCGGGACGCAGATTCGGAGAAAGGCAGATTCATGAACTTCGCCCAGGTGCCCGCGGTGGACGCCGCGGCGGTGCCGTCCGACGGCTTTCTGCTGGACGTCCGGGAGGACGACGAGTGGGCCGCCGGCCATGCCGACGGAGCGCTGCACATCCCGATGGGCCAGGTCGTGGCGCGCTACGGCGAGCTGACCGAGGCGACGGCGGACGCGGGCCGGGTGCACGTGGTGTGCCGGGTCGGCGGCCGGTCCGCGCAGGTGACCCAGTACCTGGTCGCACAGGGCGTGGACGCGGTGAATGTGGACGGCGGGATGATGGGCTGGGAAGCGGCCGGCCGGCCCCTGGTCAGCGAAGGCGGCGGCCGCCCCGCCGTCCTCTGAGCCCCGTTACCGGGCTGCCCGGCCTTCGGTCCGGCCCGCTGAGCCCTGACCGAGCGGGGGCCACTGAGCCCGCCCAGTGAGCCCGGCCACTGAGCCCGCTCACCGAGCCCGCTCACCGAGCCCGGCCGGCTGAGCACGGGCCGCCGAACGCGGTCACTCGTAGCCCGCCGCCCGCAGTGGTCTCGGAGACGCCCCGGCGCCGGGGGCGCGGGCGCGTCCGTCAGCGGTCGAAGTCCAGCTCCACCCGCTCCGTCACCGGCTGGGACTGGCAGGCCAGCACGTAGCCGGCTTCGAGCTCGTCCGGTTCGAGGGCGAAGTTGCGATCCATCCGCACCTCTCCCGAGACGAGGAATGCCCGGCAGGTGCCGCAGACGCCGCCCTTGCAGGCGTACGGCGCGTCCGCGCGGTTCCGCAGCACCGTCTCCAGCAGCGATTCGCCGTCCCGGACGGGCCAGTGGCCGGAGCGGCCGTCCAGCGTCGCGGTCACGGCGCTGTCCTCGGGGGCCGCCGCGGGGCGGGCAGCCGGGGAGCCGGTGCCGGCCGCGGATGCGTCACCCGCGAGCGTCTCCTCGACGTGGAAGATCTCCTGGTGGACCCGGTCCCGCCGGACACCGAGGCCGTGCAGCGCCCGGGCGGCGCCGTCGACGAGCCCGTACGGGCCGCAGAGGAACCAGCCGTCGACCCGCTTCACCGGCAGCAGCGCCGGCAACAGGTCCGTCAGCCGGGGCTCGTCGAGCCGGCCGGAGGGCAGCCCGGCCTGCTGTTCCTCCCGGGTGAGGGTCTGCACCAGCTGGAACCGGCCGGGCCAGCGGTCCTTGAGATCAGCCAGCTCGTCCAGGAACATCGCCGAAGCGGTGCTGCGGTCGCTGCGGACCAGGCAGAAGCGCGCCTCCCGCTCCCGGGACAGCAGCGTCGAGACGATGGACAGCACCGGCGTGATGCCGCTGCCGCCGACCACGGCGGCGTAGTACCCGGGGTGGGGTTCGAGGATGAACCGCCCGGCCGGGGGCATCACCTCCAGCGTGTCCCCGGCGGCCAGCTCCTTGAGCGCGTACGTCGAGAAGGCGCCCTCCTCCACGAGCCTGATCCCCACCCGCAGGGAGTGCGGGCCGTCGGCGCCGGTCACCGGGGCGCAGATGGAGTAGGTGCGGCGGATCTCCGCGCCCTCCAGGAAGAGGCGAATGGTGAGGTGCTGCCCAGGGGCGTGCCGGAAGGTGTCGCGCAGCTCGGGCGGCACCTCGAAGGTGACGGCGACGGCGTCGTCGGTGAGCCGGTCGACCGCGGCCACCCGCAGGGGGTGGAACGCACCGTGGCGGGGTGCGGTCATCACAGCTCCTTGAAGTGGTCGAAGGGTTCCCGGCAGGACTCGCAGCGGCGCAGGGACTTGCAGGCGGTCGAGGAGAAGCGGCTGAGCAGGGTGGTGGCGGTCGATCCGCAGTGCGGGCAGTGGATGGCCAGCTCCACGGGCACGGGGCCGCCGCCCGCGCGGTCACCGCCGGACGGCCCGGTGGGGCGCGGCGGCGCGATGCCGGACTCGGCGAGCTTCCGGCGGCCCTCCGCGCTGATGGCGTCCGTGGTCCAGGGCGGGGAGAGGACGGTGCGCACCGAGACCTCGGGTACGCCCTCGCCGTGCAGCAGCGACTCGATGTCGGCGGCCATCGACTCGATCGCCGGACAGCCGGTGTAGGTCGGCGTCAGCTCGACCTCGACCTGCCCCGGGCCGAGGACCCGGAGCCCGCGCAGCACCCCCAGCTCGGCCAGCGTCACCATCGGCAGTTCCGGGTCCGGGACGGAGCCGGCCAGCTCGCGCAGCCGCTCCTCGAGCGCGGTGGTGGTCACCATGACGCCCCCGGGTGGCTGCGGTGCAGGTGCTGCATCTCGGCCAGCAGCAGCCCGAACGGCTCGGTGTGCAGGCCCTGCCGCCCCACGCCGGCCTGCCAGCCGTGCCGGCGGGGGACCTCGGGGACGGTGAGTGTGGCGCGCTCCACGACGTCCGTCGTACGGGCGAGCCAGCGGGCCTCCAGGGCGGCGGGGTCGGTGCCGAGCCCCTCCACCGGCTGGAACAGCTCGTCGGTGAAGCGCCACATGTCCGTCAGCCCGGTCTGCATCCGCTCGTGGCTCTCGGCGGTGCCGTCGCCGAGCCGCAGGGTCCAGAGTTCGGCGTGGTCGCGGTGGTAGGCGACCTCCTTGACCGCCTTCGCCGCGATCGCGGCGAAGGGGCCGTCGCCGAGCGTCAGCTCGTCGTAGAGCAGCTCCTGGTAGGTGGAGAAGCAGAGCTGGCGGGCGATCGTCCGGGCGAAGTCGCCGTTCGGCTGTTCGACGAGCTGGGTGTTGCGGAAGGCGCGCTCCTCGCGGAGGTAGGCCAGCGCGTCCTCGTCGCCGACGAGGGAGAGCAGCAGCCGGGCCTGTCCCAGCAGGTCGAGCGCGATGTTGGCGAGCGCGACCTCCTCCTCCAGCACGGGTGCGTGACCGGCCCACTCCCCCAGCCGGTGGGAGAGCACGAGGGCGTCGTCGCCGAGGGCCAGCGCCGCCGCGGCGGGCGCACCCGTCAGGGCGGGCGCCGACGAGGATGCCGGTGAGGATGCGGGGAGCCCGGTGGTCGTGGTCACAGGTGACGCACCCCCTCGGGGATGTCGTAGAAGGTCGGGTGCCGGTACGGCTTGTCGGCGGAGGACTCGAAGAACGGGTCCTTCTCGTCCGGCGAGGAGGCGGTGATGACGGCGGACGGCACCACCCATATCGAGACGCCCTCGGCCCGCCGGGTGTAGAGATCCCGGGCATTGCGCAGCGCCAGCTCGGCGTCCGGGGCGTGCAGGCTTCCGGCGTGGGTGTGGGACAGGCCGCGCCTGCTCCGCACGAAGACCTCCCACAGCGGCCAGTCGTCGTTGTTCATTCGGCTGCCTTCCCCTGCTTGGCGGCGTAGGCGGTCGCCGCCTCCCGCACCCATGCGCCCTCTTCGTGCGCCCGGCGGCGCTGGGAGAGCCGTTGTTCGTTGCAGGGACCGTTGCCGCGCAGCACCGCGCGGAACTCGTCCCAGTCGATCGGTCCGAAGTCGTGGCTCTGCCGCTCCTCGTTCCACGTCAGGTCCGGGTCGGGGAGGGTCAGGCCCAGCGACTCGGCCTGGGGCACGCAGATGTCCACGAAGCGCTGCCGCAGCTCGTCGTTGGAGTGCCGCTTGATCTTCCAGGCCATGGACTGGTCGGAGTGGGACGACTCGGTGTCCGGGGGGCCGAACATCATCAGCGAAGGCCACCACCAGCGGTCGACGGCGTCCTGCGCCATCGCGTGCTGGGCGTCGGTGCCCCGGCTCAGGGCGAGCAGCAGCTCGTACCCCTGGCGCTGGTGGAAGGACTCCTCCTTGCAGATCCGCACCATCGCGCGGGCGTAGGGCCCGTACGAGCAGCGGCACAGCGGGACCTGGTTGGTGATCGCCGCGCCGTCCACCAGCCAGCCGATGGCTCCCACGTCCGCCCAGGTGAGCGTGGGGTAGTTGAAGATGGACGAATACCGCTGACGGCCGGCGTGCAGCTTGTCGAGGAGCTCCTCGCGGCTGGTGCCGAGGGTCTCGGCGGCGCTGTAGAGGTACAGCCCGTGCCCGGCCTCGTCCTGCACCTTGGCGATCAGGATCGCCTTGCGGCGCAGCGAGGGCGCGCGGCTGATCCAGTTGGCCTCCGGCTGCATGCCGATGATCTCGGAGTGGGCGTGCTGCGCCATCTGCCGGACCAGCGTGGCGCGGTATTCGTCCGGCATCCAGTCGCGCGGCTCGATCCGTTCGTCCGCTGCCACCGCCGCCTCGAACACCGCTGCCGGCGCGCTTGCGGCGCCGACCGTGTCCAGCGCTGTCATCTCAGCCCCTCGCTCCCGACGCTCAAGGAACCGGCCCGCCACCCGACCGACCGATCGTTCGGTTCAATGGTGCGGGGATGGCCGTAGGGTGTCAAGGCTGTGGATGACTCGGCCGGAGCCGGGAGCCCGGGGTGGTCCTGTGCCGGACCCGGAACCACCGCCGTGCCCGGACCTTCTGCCGTACGTGTGCCGCGGCAGGGGCGCGCTGAGTACCGTTCTCCCAGGGAGAGGCGCGATGGAGCGAGACGAACAGGGGCCGGCGGAGCCGGAGGGGATCGGCGCGCTGTCGCTGCCCGCCCGAATAGTGGTCGCGGTGGCCGTCGCGGTCGTATCGGTGGCCGTCGCGGTGCATCTTTCAGTGGTGTTCCTGCATGTCGCGCCGACCAATACGGTCTCGGAGCGGCATGGCGAGGCCATCGGCGACTACGTCTACCCGGAGTTCGAACAGAACTGGAAGCTGTTCGCCCCCAATCCGCTCCAGCAGAACGTGGCCGTGCACGCCCGCGCCGAGGTGGTGGCGCCCGACGGCGGCGTCTCGACCACCGGCTGGACCAACCTCTCGGGCCAGGACGGCGCGGCCATCCGGCACAACCTGCTGCCCAGTCACACGCAGCAGAACGAATTGCGCCGCGCCTGGGACTTCTTCACCGGCTCGCACGACGAGGACAACAAGCCCAACGGCCTGCGCGGTCAGCTGTCCGAGGAATACATCCAGCGCATCGTGATGTCCCGCATCGGCTACGAGACGGAGGGTGGCGAAGTGCGGCGCATCCAGGTCCGCTCGACCACCACGCCCGTCGCCCCGCCCGCGTGGAGCGAGGACCGGACGGAGCGGAAGACGGTTTACCGGGTGCTGCCCTGGTGGCCGGTGAACCGTGAGGACGTACCGGGCGGCACCGCGTCGGCCCGCTCGGCGGAGGTGGGCGGCAAGTGATCACCCCCAGGTTCGACAGCGCGCTCGCGAACGGCGTCGCCCGCGTCACGGGCGCCGCACTCGGCCCGTACCAGACCGCCGTGGTGCGGATCGGCTTCTCCCTCACCTGGCTGCTCTTCCTGCTCCGCGAGTGGCCGAACCGCCTCGAGCTGTACGGCCCGGACGGCCCGTGGAACTGGGAGATGGCCCGGCAGCTCATCGACGGCAACGGCGCCTTCACCGTGCTGATGTGGTCCGACGGAAGGCTGTGGTTCGAGCTCGTCTACCTCCTCGCCATCGTGGTGAGCGCCCTGTTGCTGGTCGGCTGGCGCACCCGCACGCTCTCCGTGCTGTTCATGGTGGGCGTGCTGTCGCTGCAGAACCGCAGCGTCTTCATGGGCGACGGCGGCGACAACGTCGTCCATCTGATGTCGATCTACCTGGTGCTGACCCGCTGCGGACAGGTCTGGTCGATCGACGCCCGCCGCCGCGAACGCGCGCGGGCAGCGGCGGCCCGCGCGGACCGGGATGCGCTGGAATCGGAGTGGGACGGTCCGGAAGCGGACCGGGAGCCCTCCGCGGAGTGGGAGCGGGAGCGGGACGGAGCCGCACCGGAGCGCGATGAGGTCGCGGCCGACGCCGCGGGCGGGGAAGCCGTACGGGAGGCGGCGCACGAGGCGGCGCAGGAACCGCCGGGGCAGCCGCGCGGGGACGCGGCCGGGGTCGTCCTCTGGACGCTGCTCGGCCTGGCCCTCGCCCTGGCGACCCTGTTCACCGATCTCAGCACCGGCTGGGCGCTGCTCTTCTGGGGCACCTGGGTCGCGCAGGCCCTGTGGTGGGCGGTGTGCCGCTACGCACCGGACGGGGAGCTCCGCAGCGTCCTGGACGTCGTCGCGAACCTCGTGCACAACGGCGCGCTGCTGGTGATCATGGCCGAGGTCTGCCTGATCTACGCGACCGCCGGCTGGTACAAGGTGCAGGGCTCACGCTGGCAGGACGGCACGGCGCTGCACTACCCGCTGCACCTGGACTACTTCTCGCCCTGGCCGGCGCTGTCCGACGCGCTCAGCTCCAGCGGCGTGATGGTCATGCTGATCACCTACGGCACCGTGATCGTGCAGGTGGCCTTCCCCTTCACGCTCTTCAATCGCAAGGTCAAGAACGTCCTGCTGGCCGTGATGATGACCGAACACCTGTTCATCTCGGTCGTACTCGGGTTGCCGTTCTTCTCGCTCGCCATGATCGCGGCGGACGCGGTCTTCCTGCCGACCGGGCTGCTGCGGACACTGGGCCGGGCCGCGGCACGCGCGCGTGACCGGCTGCCGCGCCGCAGGGCACCCGGGCCGGAGGCCGGAAGCACCGTGGAGGCCCAGCCCCATACTCTCGTCGGGTGAGCAGCGAAACCCCTTCCCCCACCGCCGAGCCGGCGGGCCCGGCCGCACCGGTGGACCAGTCCGCACCGGTGGACCAGTCCGGGCCGGCCGAGCCCGTGCAGTACGACGCGGGCTACGGCCCCGAGGTCGTCGGCGTCGGGCCGCATCCGCTGCCCTGGCCCACCGGTGACGGGTACGACCCGGAGCTGCTCACGCACGGTGACCGCCGCAACGTCGTCGACCGCTACCGCTACTGGACGCGGGAGGCGATCGTCGCCGACCTGGACACCCGCCGCCACGACTTCCACGTGGCCGTGGAGAACTGGGGCCACGACTTCAACATCGGCTCCGTCGTGCGCACCGCCAACGCCTTTCTGGCCAAGGAGGTGCACATCGTCGGCCGGCGGCGCTGGAACCGGCGGGGCGCGATGGTGACCGACCGCTACCAGCACGTCCGGCACCACCCGGACACGGCGGACCTCACCGCCTGGGCAGCGGCCGAGGGGCTGCCGATCATCGGCATCGACAACCTCCCCGGCTCCGTGCCGCTGGAGACCACCGAGCTGCCGCGCCGGTGCGTACTGCTGTTCGGGCAGGAGGGGCCGGGGTTGACCGAGGAGGCGCGGAAGCATGCCGCCATGGTGTGTTCGATCGCGCAGTTCGGCTCCACCCGGTCGATGAACGCGGGTGCCGCGGCGGCCATCGCCATGCATGCCTGGGTACAGGCGCACGTCTTCGGCTGAGCCCGGCCGTGCTGGTTGCGTACTGGTGCGTGCTGGGCCCGTATGTCCGCTGCCCCTGAGCCGGTCCCTCTGCCGGCCGCCGCGCCACGGGCGCCGGGGGCTCGTGTGCCCGGCGCCCCCTTTGCTCCGTACGCCGGTCCTGCGCGCCGGACGCCGCTTGCTCAACGCCGTACGCAAGACCCGTACGCCCGTACGCCCCGCCTCTACGCCCGTACGCGTACGCCCGTACGCCCGTACGCAAGGCCCGTACACCCGGACCGGTGCCCCCGTGTTGCCGCTCAGTACCCGCCCGCCGCGTCCAGGATCCGCCCGGCGACCCGTACCGAGTCCACCAGCGGATGCAGGGCCAGAGCCCGCAGTGCGGCGGCGCGCGAGCCGCTCGCGGCGGCCTCGATCGCCGACCGCTCCACCGCCTTGAGGGAAAGCATCAGCCCGAGCTGGTCCGGCGCGACGGCGCCCGCCGCCAGTGGCCGCGCGCCCCCGGCGTCGACCAGGCACGGCACCTCGACCACG